>Ga0310690_10010054_pt1 | contig 11803 bp, 10 predicted proteins | sample AusTroGonzalo_MG_2_FD_207661 | JGI IMG/M metagenome (GOLD analysis project Ga0310690, IMG submission 207661) | Bovine rumen microbial communities from tropical cattle in Woodstock, Queensland, Australia - Gonzalo_04 (v2) (version 2) | ecosystem: Host-associated > Mammals > Digestive system >...
AGACCGTGTGGGAAGGCAACTACGGACCAGTGACGTTCCGGGAAGCCGTCTCGTTGGAAGCGGGCGAAACATGCCCCGTCAGCACCGAGATAATCCTCGAAAAACCGCGCCTCTGGTGGCCCAACGGCTACGGAGAGCCCTATCTATACAACGTGGACATGCACGTCGGCGACAGCCACGCCGTACACTTCCAGTCGGGCGTACGGCAGTTCACCTACGACGCATCGGATGGCAATCTCCGCATCTGGGTCAACGGGCGCAGGCTCGTGGGCCGCGGCGGAAACTGGGGCTTCAGCGAGAGTAACCTCCGATACAAGGCAGCTGACTATGAGACCGCTATGCAACTTCATCGTCATGAAAACTTTAACCTCGTACGCAACTGGGTGGGCCAGGTCAGCGACGAGGAATTCTACGAAGCAGCCGACCGCAACGGCATCCTCGTATGGCAGGACTTCTGGCTGGCCAACCCCGCCGACGGGCCAGATCCCGACGACGAGGGGATGTTCATGGACAACGCCGAGAACCTGCTGCTTCGCATCCGCAACCACCCGTCGCTGTTACTCTGGTGCGGCCGCAATGAGGGCTATCCGCCCCAGACGCTTGACCGGGCGCTGCGCGAACTGATTCAGCGCGAAAATCCGGAAAGCTACTACATTTCGTCGTCAGCCGATGGCGAGGTTTCCGGCCGCGGCCCCTACTTCCGTCTCCCCTCCCGCGCCTACTGGCAGCTCGACGAGTTCGTCGCCTGGTACCGCAACGAATCGGCGATGTTCCACAGCGAACGCGGCATGCCCAACTTCCCGAACCTCGAGAGCCTGCTGCAGATGATGCCCGCCAGCGAAGCCTGGCCGCCGTCCAAGCTATGGGGCGTCCACGACTTCGCGCTTGAAAGCGCACAGCGGGGCGAGACGTTCATCGACGCGGTCAACAGCTATTTCGGCCCCTCGCCCGACGCCGAGACGTTCGCCGCCCGCGCCCAGTGGGTCAACTATGACGGCTACCGTGCCATGTTCGAGAGCCGCAGCAAGCAGCGCCGCGGACTGCTGCTCTGGATGAGCCATCCCGCCTGGCCCTCGATGGCCTTCTGCACCTACGACTGGTTCCTCGACACCCCGGCCTCCTACTACGCCTGCCGCAAGGCCTGCGAGCCCCTGCATGTACAGTGGAATCCCGTGAAGGAAGTGGTGGAAGTGGTGAATTACTACGCCGGAAACCGCACCGGACTGCGCGTTGACGCACAGCTCTGCGATGCCTTCGGCACCCAGCTCTCGAAGCACTCCCACCGCCTCGACGCACCGGAAGACAGCACCATCCCCTGCTTCGATATCCCGCTCCTGGCCGCCAATACCGCCGACCGCCCCGAGGTCGGCCTGCTGCGGCTGCAGCTCTTCGACGGGGAAACGCTCGTCTCCCAGAACGACTACGTGATCGGCCGCGACCCCGACAACCTCCAGGCCCTCAACACCCTGCCCAACGCCCAAGTCCAAATGGCCACCAAAGGCAGCACCGTCACCCTGAAAAACACCTCCGACACCCCCGCCCTGATGCTCCACCTCGTCGCCCGCCACGCCGACGGCACCCGCATCCTCCCCACCTACTGGTCCGACAACTACCTCCACCTCATGCCCGGCGAAGAGCGCACCCTGACGTTTACGCTGCCGGAGGGCGAGAAGCTGGGGAAGGTTGAGGTGAGTGGGTTTAATCTGGAGTAGCTCCCGGCTCGTCGCTGTTTGTAAAATCAATACAAATGTTAGTAAAATAACGACAAAACTTGTGTATAACAATTCAAATTTTTTGTATGTTTGCACTCGGAAATTCAGGCCGCGAGAGATGCTTGTGGCCTGACTTGAAGAGAATCAAATTATAAATTATAAGCATATGATGAAAAAAGACTATGAGACGCCATCTATGACAGTGGCGGAGTTTAGCACGAGGAATCTGGTGCTTTGCGCTAGTGATCCTTATGATGTTACGGGAGGATTTGATTCCGGCGGGTATAAGCCCAATCAATTGTTTTTTTGATTGATTAATATGTTGAATGGTTTGACAATTATGAAAACAAAAGCATATTTGAAAGCATTGCCCATAGTGGCTGCTTTGCTGCTTACCGCAGCCTGCAATAATCAGGATCTTGTTGTTGTTGACGAACCCCAACCCGACCAGGTACGCATTATCCCGTATACGGCTATCGTTTCCAGCGGTATTCCTACTCGCGTTACACTGAATGGAGAGGATAAATATGAGTTTCAGACAGGCGATCAATTGTATGTGTGGGGAGAGGATGCAACTGGTAAAATCGATGGCGCACTTCAGATGGTATCTGGCGCTGGTTCCTATGATGCTTCTTTCAAGGGCAACTTGTCATGGATTGGATCAACTACCAAACCAGCCGATTCTTTTGTCTTAAATGCCGTGATTGTAAGTTCGAATAATGAGATTTTCGGCTCCTTTACCAATTTTAAGGGTAATGCTTACAAACCTAAATATACAGCATCGATTGCTTCCAGCGATGCTGACGCAGTGCAGGCTTACAGCCACTTTGAAGCCCAAGCATATTATGCTGGTACGGGTAGTGGTTTCTATTTTCAGGGTAAACAGAAATCCGCATTTGTTTCCTTTGATATTACTCTTCCGAATGATACGCCCACAGATGCGGATGTTACGGTCAAAATCTTAAACGGAGGTATCGAAGTACGCTCGGACGACGTGAGACCTGTCGATGAAGGTGGTGTTATCAAGGCCAAGTTTACCGCGGGATTCCCGGGCGGATACTCATTGAGTAATGTTACCGTCACATTGGGTAGCATAACTATCAATGTAGGTGGAAACTTAACACTTAATGCTAACGGATTGTATAAAGTATCAAGGGCTTATCCAGGACATACGATCACAGTGTCTTCAGCTGGTGTAGACGATATGACTATCTTTAATTTACCGATTGGTTATACTACAACGCTTAAAACAGTTTTAAATGGTTTAGGTCTATCTACCATAGCCAATCTCTTGAAGTATTGTACTTGTTCACAAGGAACTGGAGGAGATGAATATATTAAGATGACGGAAATATCTCCGGGGAACGATGATCATGATTATCAATTTGAAGTACTCAAGGCTGGTGGTAGCTCAGCCTTTACAGTCAGCACTACAAGCTTATCTCAAGTTGTCTCGATTGCTGTAAATTAGCTATATCGACTAACAACATATCTCCGGCCCTCATCCCTCCCGATGAGGGCCTATTTATTTTTTCCAGACCTTCTTCGCTAACTGCCTAAACCGCCGTTGCCCCCAATGGTTATGTGGCAGGATGCAGGCGTATAAGAGTAGCATCTTCTCCCTACCCTGTCTGCGCCATGATAATGCCCGTCGGAAACGGCGGGCCGTAGCGCAAAGCGCCCGGGTCTTGGGTTTCTGCATGAAGTTATTACAGAAGTCAGGTAAATACTTGACTGCTTCCCGATCTTCATCCCCTGGCGTAAAATTCTTAGAAATTACCTCAGATATCTTGTTCTTGTGTTCTAATGCCATATCTTTCCCCGTACCGAAGGAGATCGAATCGGGCCGCTGGAAGTAGAAATACGTGACATGGGGAATGAAGACCAGGTGACTGACATACTTCATCTCGAAGAAAGTCCAAATCGCATCTTCCCACAACTGCCCCTCCGGGAAACGTAGATTATTCTTGACAATCAATTCCCGGCTGGTGAGTTTGTTCCAAGCCGCATTGACAAACAGCCTTCTGCGATCGAGGAAGAAATCCCTGACTTCTTCCCTCGTCTTATATTCGGCCTTCTCCCTGGCAAAAATCTTCGGCATATTTGTATGCAGCAAGTCCGTAAAAGTCATGTGGGCCGCATACACCATCTCGACGCTCCGATCCGCCAAGACGGGCGCCATCAGATTTTCCACACAGTCGTCTGTGAGCATGTCGTCACTGTCAACATACAGGATATAGTCGCCCGTAGCCGCATCTGTTCCCGTATTTCTGGCCGCCGACAACCCCCGATTCTGCGCATGACGCAAGATGCGGAACCGGATGTTCCCTTCGTACCCGGCAATCATCTTTTCGCATTTCTCCATACTGTCGTCAGGCGACGCATCGTCCACGAGAATACACTCGAAACGATCGTACGTCTGCGACATCACCGTCTTCAGGCAGCGCTCCACATAAGGAGCCACCTTATAAACCGGAATGACGATGGATATGGATATGTCTTCCTTCACAATGAAGTGGAATATCTGAGACAAAGGTAGTGAAAAGAAACTACTTAAAGATGAAGATCGATCAGCTCTTCCGGAACATCGCGGCCGGAGGCCTTGCATGCTTCGATGAACTGCTTGATGGCGGACAGGAGATTCTTCCGCTTCTGGTCATAGTCGCCTTTGGCGGCTTTCCGCTTCTCTTCCTTCTCTTTCAGACGAGCCAGATCAAGTTCATACTGCGACTGTAGTGAGAGCAAGAGATCGGCCGGTATCCCGATAGCACCTTCCATCTTCAATGCCATCTCGGCGCTGAGCGGCCGCTTCCCCCTGATGATCTCATTGATACGTGATGCAGGCACGCCAACTGCTTCGGCCAATGTCTTTTGCGACATCTTTCGGTCCCTAAGTTCATCCTGGATATATTCTCCGACAGGAATAGCGATATAGGGCGTTGCATCGCTTAAATCATAAGTCCTCATAATGGTCTGACAGTTTAATGAGTTTGACATTCGTAATCTTCGTCTGCCCTTGATCAGCATAGCTTTTGAACACGAGTCTCCATCTACCATTACAACGGACGGACTCATATTCTTTCAAGTCTCCACTAAGCCTTTTGTAGTGTAGTCTGCCAATCCGCATCAATTCATTGATGTCTTGGGCCATTTCAAATAATTGACGGCTTTTACATAGCTCCCACAGGCTTTCGTCTTCTGTTTCAATGATCATTTTTCAAACGCAAATTTAATACAATATTTGGTAATTACAAAATCTGGTAATTTTTGATTTGTCTTCCAAATAAAAGCATTATTGCGTTAATATCGGCATCAGAAAAGCAATTTATTATATACTGAAATAGAGCACATTACATTGTTTTATAGAATAAATCCAAGAAATCAAAGGAAAATATAAAAAATATCATGACAAGCATTACATGCTTTTCGTCACAACATGCCCAGAATCTCAGAAAAGTCTACTGAAATGCGTCCCAAAGAATGGGACGCTACCGTCAGGCTTTAGTTGCATTGGTAGCAATGATTCGCTACGACATAGAGCGAAGAACTTTGAAGTTCTTTTCGTCAGCGACCAGCAGTATTAGCCGGGCATTGGATAACGAAGGCATTTCACCTGCCTCGTAGAGACGATACTGGTTGGCACCCAGGCCGAGGATTCGGGACATGCGTGCGGCGGATACCCGGTATTTCATTCGGATAGCCTTGATCTCTTCCGGGCCGGGTATGCCGTGGCGATGCCGGTACTGGCTATACACCTGCTCCATATCCTCCGTATCGGAAGCAGTCGTCGTAAATCGTTCCCCACTGTCTTCACAAAGGTAGTAATGCGCCGTGTACGTGAACGTTTCACCACGGTAGTTCGCAGTTCTCGTCTCCTGACAATAAGTCATCTCCTTCCCAGTCATCGGGCTCTTCATCATCTTGTTCTTTTTCTTTAAACGGGTAACTCAAATCATGTTCAGCCAGATGAAATGAAATACAAATGACCGATGCATTCGGGAACCCCAAACTGATTTTAATGTACACTTCCCTTTGTTTGACATCCTTTCCGAAAACCCACATCTCAGTGTTCTTGTCAAGATCGCTGACAATTGGGCCTGCCGAATAATCCGTGACGGCCAGACTCTTGATGATTTCAACCCGATAAACAGGTGTAATATCCAAGTCGAGCAAGGTCTTTCTGTTCTTTTCCCGATCATCACGGAACAGGATGTCAAACACTTTCAGTTTCGCATGGAACGTCCTCAAAAAACGTTGCACCTCAAGCTTTGTTGCCATACAAAATCCTCCACAAAATTAAACGAAAAAGTTGAACAATGCAAATCGGTCGTCATACAGACCGTTTTGCAAAACTAATGCGTCATCGACACAAATAAAAACTCGGATGTGAGATTATCCGTTATTAAACGTTTAAACACGGACACATTTCGTCACAACATGTCCAGAAGCAAGCTGGAGGGCATTATCGGAACACGTTGTTCAACGCTGGCGCGTCATTACCAGTCCGAATGATAAACCGGAGGAGGGGTCATGTGCATCGGGCGAGGCGGGACGTCGTCTTCAGCGTCCATAAGCAGGTCGCGGTCTATATCCCGCACAGGATCCATCATCACATCTTTTGCCCAGAAGGAATCTTCATCGAATGAAGCACCCGCCAGTGTCATGATGCGTTTGACAATCAATTCTCGCTGGAACGTCGAGAAATAAAAACGGTTGTCGACCATACAACTGGTCCGCTCGCTCCGCCAGCGATGGAGAAGGGACACGCCGCCTCCTTGAAATACGCCGATACGTGAATACAGGCCACTTTTGTTGGCTATCAAATCGGAACGTTTGTCAAGGAGGTGTTGCCATCCTTCTTTAATGGACGATCCGTTGACACTGGGATCATAGCCTGGGTTGTCATAAGTTGCGGAGATATTCAAAGCGTAAGGAACGCCTTTTTCAGTGTCATCATCCCAGCGATGCTCGGAAATAAAAGAAACTTCACCCTTGTCGTCAGTATACCAATACTCATCAGCCAGACGGCCAAAGCAATGTCCGCCGAATTCGTGTACAGCGAGATTCAACCAGTTACCATAGCTGTATCCCACCTCTCCTCTTCGGTCGTCTGACGTGGCCGCATAACCCAATGAGGGATCTTTGTCGCTAATGGCTTCGTTATCCGGGTATGGCCAGTAAAGTCGATGACCACCATTGATATAAGGAACCATACAACAGGCAAAACCTTCTGAAGATGTATGGCAAATTCCACCATACCGGGTATCATTGATGATCATAAGGATGGGGACATCGTTAATAGTATGGACGCCCGATATAATATCCGGACAGTTTGTGCTGACGAAGTCCTTGATGATTGTCCAATTCGCTGTCATAGTTGAGCCCCAATCCTTCGTTGACCAGCTTGACTGGAAATAGCAGTCCCGGTTCTGCTCAGCATAAGTACCATCGGCAATCCTGGCCCCCGATTCATTCGATGCTGCTTTCATAATGAAAACATTGAAGTACTCCTTGTAGCTCTTGTACGGTTCTACGCTGAACAAGGTGTTGACGGCAGCCTTCGCGAGCATCTCATACCTGCTCATTTCTGAAGCGGTGAAGCCATCGGGGATGACAGCCATTGAGACGGGCTTGGGAGCTCCGGCCGTTGCGGATATGAACTTAATGGTGCTCATGTCCTGAGCAACAGGGTCGGAAAACGCGTCACCCAGACGTATCTCGCCAATGTCCGTTATCTCCCCACGCGCAAAAGTGATATTTTTTCCGGAGATCAGGGTCGTGCTTCGGGTCCCATCCGTAAACTTGAGGGAGAAACCGTTCTGGGTGCCGGGAATAACGGCAAAATAGTAATACGCTCCTTCTTTGAACGAGCCAGAAAGATCTATATAAGGATATGACTGGGGATACTCAAAATCTACGGAGAGTGTAACCGCCGGAATGCCCTCGGGGGTGGGCTTGATGATAAAGTTGCCCGAGAGCTGGGATGCGCCTTCGAGCCGGACAGAGGTAACGCTGCTGACGATGCTGCCTTTCATTCTGAACCGGACCAAGGCGATGGCGCTTCTGAAATAGAAATCCGTATCATTGTCTGTACGCGCATAGGATCTGAGATACGCGTCATTGACCTTGCCCGCTACGGCTTCTTGTGCATTGGGAACATCGAAGCCGAAATAGTAGCCGCTCTCGTCGGCGTAAAACTGAACATTACCTGTAGGGGTATAAAGACAATGCTTGGGAGCGACAGGTGTAACGTTTGTCGTCGTAAAGGCAACCCTTTCACCATCGGTGGCAGTAGAGAATACAGCGAACTTGTCATCCGCCCCCAGCATCAGGAACCGATCTCCAGCCTTCCATAGCACCTTGGCAAAAAGGTTTTCATCGTTCATTTCCATATAGGCCTTCGTCTGCGCGAAGCCGACATTCACGGTGGTCCGCGTGCCCTCAACCTTCTTTAAGAAAGGAAACTGATCGACCAGCGTCCAGTTGTCGATCTTGGTGGGCCAAACGACCTCGGATTCGTCAAACACCGCGTCTGTTGCGCAGGCGGATGCCACCAACAACACCATCATCAGCCATCCATAAATTCTCTGTTTCATAGCGCAAGGGAATTGAAATCAGTCAAGAAATCATCATCGTCGGATTGACGGCCAGATATGATGAAGGGCTTCACCGGCGTAACGCGGAAACCTTCGTGGCTGCCCGTCAGGATGGCTTTTGACGATTGAACGGCAACGATCTCGGAATGCGGGGAGATGTAAGGTCGTTTCATTATGGGTGGATCATTCCGAGACAAATATAATAAAAAATCGGGATCATCCAGTCTTCGATTTGATACGACATGGGACGTAGTGCACAGAGGCCATCTGGAGGGCATTTTCGGAACACATCGGCCGTTTTTTTTGTATATTTGCATAAATGGGTTTGGCCAAACTAATCGACTTATGAGATATTTTAAACTTTGTTTTGCTTCTTTGATGGCCTTGCTTGTCGCTTGGCCGGTCCTGGCGGGGCCGGTCGATGCGCAGCGGGCAAGCGAGGTGGCGCGGAAGTTCTTCCAGAACGACCCCGTCAGCGGACGTCGCTTTTCGACGATCCATCGTCTCGAACGCTATGGCACCCCGCTGACCAAGGCGGGTGACGCCACGCCGGCGTTCCACATTTTCAGCCGCGAGGGCGGCGGCTTCGTCATCGTTTCGGGCGATGATGCCTGCAAGCCTATCCTCGGCTATTCCTTTGAAAACGATTTCGGCCCCGTGGACCAGATGCCGGAGGGCCTGCGCGACTGGCTCGCCGATTTCGAGGCACAGGTCGTACAGGTCCGCCAGGAGACCGCCCGTCCTGAAGCCGTCTCGGCAGCCCGGTCCGAGTGGATGGCGGTCGAATACCCCACCAAGGCCGGCACTAATTTCAAGCCGGAAGTCCTCCACGATACGCCGGCCTGGAACCAGGGAGACCCGTTCAACCGCCTCTGTCCGGTGGACGGTGGAAAGACCTCGTACGTCGGCTGCGTTCCGCTGGCCATGAGCCTGGTCATGAACTTCTTCGGTTATCCGGCACAGGGCAAGGGAACGCTTCCTTCATACGACTACGAATTGATGGGCAAGTCCTACCATGTCGACGGACATCAGTTGGGTTATTCCTACGAATGGGAAAAGTTCCGAAACGTGGATTTCAACAAGAGCTTCACTGATGACCAGGCGAAAGCCGCAGCCACCTTTATCCGCGACGTCGCCATGGCCGGCCAGGCCTGGTTTACCGCTACCGGAACTGACTGCAATTTCGAGCGGATCGTTCCCGCCGTGCTGGAATACTTCGGATATGACCCCAACGTCACCCATCTCAGACGCTGGTATTTTACGGACAAGGAATGGATGAACATGATCAAGGGTGACCTGCAGGACCATCCGCTGATCTATGCGGCCAACAAGGAAGGCGGTGGACACGCGTTCGTGGTCGATGGCTATGACAAGAAGGACAACCTGCACATCAACTGGGGATGGGGCCCGTCCTACAACGGTTATTTCGCCCTGTCCGCCTTTACTCCGGTCGAAGGTAGCAACTATAAATATGATCATACCACCATCCTCGGCCTCGTGCCTGACAAGGGCCAGGGCGGACAACCCGATGAGTATCTGTACCTCACGTCGAGCCAGGGTGGAAAGGGCCTTTCCTGTACCGAAACGCCGGAGCGGGGTAAAACATTCTACATGGATGTGATCTGGTTCTTCAACGGTGGCCTCTCCAATTTCGACGGAAAGGTCTGTTTCGCCTTGACGGACAGTGAAGGAAACATCCTGGAACGCATTTCTGATGCAGGTGACATCAAGGAACTCAAGCCTCGGGGCGGTCTCGGACTAACGGGCATCAGCTGCAAGATCAACGCCTATCCGATGGAAGGTGACAAGGTGCGGATGGTCTACCGGAGCAATAAATGGCCCGAAGGCGTCTGGAAACTGCCGCTGTACCGGTTGGACGAAGACGTGGTCGAAGCCATCGCTGTGAAGGCCGACGACACGAAACTCGCCGACGTGACGTCGCTCAACTACAACAAGTCGGATGCGACCGTGTCGCTGAAGACCATGGACCGCGTCAATTGGACGCTCAAAGGCTCCACCGGCACTGTCGTTGGCGAAGGCGTGAGCAAAGACATGGCACTAAAGATTCCTGCAGCCGACCTCGCCAAGGGATCCTATACGCTCACGCTCACACGCGGCAAGGACAAACAGGTTGTCACACTTAAAATGGGAAACAAATGAAACAGATCAGATACTATACGCAATTCCTGGCTATATTGCTGGCTGCCTTCCTGCTTACAGCCTGTCCTAATCCTGAGCCCGAACCGACTCCGCAGCCGGAGAATCCCTCGTTACAAGTAAGTGCGTCGACTTTGGACGTTTCCGCCGAGGGCGGTTCCCAGACGGTCAACCTGACGTCCAATTATGAATGGACCGCCAAGGCCTCCGATTCCTGGATCCAGGTGTCGCCGGCGTCCGGCGGAAAAGGGTCTGCATCACTGACCATCAAGGCCGATGCCAACAACACGGGCAAGGCGCGCAAGGGTTCCGTACTGTTGACTTGCCACTCCGTGAGCAAGGTGACCATCACCGTGAACCAGGCAGCAAACCTGTCGCAGTCGCTGGTAATCAAACACGACAATCCGTCGTTCGCCATTCCGGTCATTTCCGGCAGCGGCGTCACGGGTAAAGTCAATTGGGGCGATGGCGCTGAAGAAAACTATTCATCCTCGCTCAACCACACCTATTCCTCCTCCGGCAGCCATACCGTAACCATCAAGTTGAACGGCGGAACGTCATTCGACCTGAAGTTGACCGGCGTCTCCGAAGTTGACGTGACGGAATTTTAACGTCCAGTGCGGGTAATGTCCCCTTTGTTGGCAGGCTACCGTCAAAAACAGCCTTATTTGACGGTAGCCTGCCAGATTTTGGGACGCTACCGTCAGACGAGCGAGACGGGCTCGACGTGGTGGAGATAGGCTTCGGCGAAGGTGGTCCGGCATTCGATGCCGCGGAAGCGCTCCATCGCGTCGTGCCAACCTTCCATGACCTCCTGCAAGTTCTGGCTTTCGTGGCAGTAGCAGGCCTTGTACTTGCGGTCGCGGGTCGATGTAATGTCCACCCAGTCAGAGGGATGGAACATTTGGGTCTGCGTACCGCTCATCACCTCGAAATAGTAGAGCTCGAAGCTGCGGTCGAGACGGCGCCAGGCGTCCAGCACGAGGATGCCACAGACAGCGTGGTCGCGGTGGCCGTCGATGGGCCAGTGGGTGATGACCAGGTCGGGCTTTTCGCGGTCGATCAGCTCGCGCATCTCACGGTAGCGCTCCAGGTTCACTTCGGTGCTGCCGTCCACCTGGTCCATGAAGAGCGGACGGGCGCCCGTAGCCGCACAGGCGGCCTGGGCCTCTTTGACGCGGATGGCCGCCGCTTCCTCGTGGCTCTTGCCGGGGATGCCGGCCTCACCACGGGTCAGGTAGACGCACACCACTTCGTGGCCGGCGTCTGTGAGCAGGCAGATGGTACCGCCCGCTGCAGACTCGGGGTCGTCGGGATGGGCCCCGATGACCAGGATTT
>Ga0310690_10010057_pt1 | contig 11802 bp, 9 predicted proteins | sample AusTroGonzalo_MG_2_FD_207661 | JGI IMG/M metagenome (GOLD analysis project Ga0310690, IMG submission 207661) | Bovine rumen microbial communities from tropical cattle in Woodstock, Queensland, Australia - Gonzalo_04 (v2) (version 2) | ecosystem: Host-associated > Mammals > Digestive system >...
ATAGAGCTTTCCCGTTGTCCTAAAGACAGCATAGCCGAGCAGATAATACGCCCTACTGGCCTTACTGATCCAAAGGTTACTGTGCTGCCTGTTACTGGGCAGATAAAGGCATTGGAAAAGGAAATAGCGAAGAGATCCGCAAAGAAGGAACGCTGCCTGGTGCTTACGCTTACTAAAAAAACTGCTGAGGATTTGAGCTCATATCTGGAGGAAAAAGGCCTGAAAGCCCGTTATATGCACTCTGATATGGACACTTTAGAGCGTTTGGAAATTCTTGCGGCTTTCCGAAAGGGGGAATTTGATGCTCTGGTAGGAATTAATCTTTTGCGCGAAGGACTGGACATACCGGAAGTTTCATTAGTGGCGATACTTAATGCTGACAATGAGGGCTTTCTGCGCAGCGAAACCACCTTGATACAGATTGCGGGGCGTGCGGCTAGGAATGTTGGCGGCGAAGTGATATTGTTTGCGGACCGCATTACTGGCAGCATAGAGCGTGCCGTTAATGAGATGAACCGCCGCCGCAATATTCAGCTGGCATACAATAATGCCCATGGCATTACGCCTAAGAGCATAGTAAAGGCGATACAGGATTATGACGAGCTGCACAAGCCTGAGCCAAAAAATTCTTCTGCGGTGCGCGAGGCTTTGCCCGAATATGGAAAAATGAGCCGTTCCGCTCTTTCTCAGCTTGCAGATGACATGGAAAAAATGATGCGCGAGGCCGCTGACAATTTAAATTTTGAAAGGGCTGCAGAGCTTCGGGACCGTCTTGCGGAATTAAAAGACATGGCCGGCATAACATCAGTAAATCTGAAGGGCGTGAAAATTACTGGCAGAAAGGGCAAAGCATCTATAAAACATTCCAGCGGCACCAAGAAAGGAATTAAGCGCAGCCGCCGTAAGGAAATGCTGTGATTTTTCAAAATATTTTGCCTTTGCTTTTTTTGCTCTTTCTCAGGCATCTTTTAAGGAATTTTTATGAATACTTTTATTGAAGAGAATAAATGCTTTCTGCCTGGCATAAGGCATATTATAAGCCTTGAATCAACGGAGTCAACTCAGCTTATTGCTAAGGCTTTGGCAGAGGCCGGATGTTCCGAAAGAACTGCGGTTATTGCTGCCAGCCAGACGGCAGGCTATGGGCGCCTTGATCATAAATGGTCATCTGCCCCGGGGGGGCTTTATCTCTCATTGCTTATGCGTCCGAATTCTTCTCCTGCCTGCCTTCCCGATTTAAGCGCGCTTGTTGCTGAAACAATATCTGGCGTATTGCATAAGAATTATGGCGTTCAGGCTAGGGTCAAGCTTCCTAATGATGTATATGCTTTTCATGAGTCTGTAAAAAAATGGCGCAAAATAAGCGGGGTTCTGTCTGAATCTGCTGCGGTTATAGGGGATATGGGCAAAAAATCGGAATGGCTCATAATAGGCATTGGCATTAACATTAATAATAGCGGTTTCCCGGAAACAGGAATAAGCCTTAAAGATATTATTGGAAGGGAAACGGATATAATGGAATTTGCAGAGGCATTGTTCCGTGCATTTTGGCCGGCGTATTCTGTATGGGAATGTTCCAGCCGCATGAAATCTTAATTTACTTGGGAATAGTCAATATTTAAAGTGAATAAAGACACAGGCGTATATCCTTCTAAAGAGAAACTTCTTGCCATAGTAAGGGAACATGGCATTGTTGCCTGCGGCATAGCTGATGCCTGCCTTGACATTAAGGAACATTCCCGTTATATGCGCTGCGTAAGTGAGCTGCCTGCTGAGCTGTCTTATCTAAGCCGTGCAGACGGAAAAAGAAATAGATTATCGCTTTGGGATCATCGCGCGAAATCGGTGCTTGTATGCGCATTTCCATATTGGGACAGCCGCCGCAACTATGCAAGTGAAATGGCGGCAATTAGCAAAGGCCAGGACGGAGCTTTCGGATATCTTGTCCGCACAGGGCGGCAGAATCTGCAGGAGGCGCTGCTTCGCCGCGCGAATGCCCGCATTTCCCGCTATGCTCTGGCGAGCGATTATCATCGTGATGTTAAGGCAAAACTGCGCGAGGTGCGAGATGCTCTTAAGAAAATTAATCCGGCTATATGCGGCTCGGTTTTCTGTGACACTTCTCCAATTATGGAAAAAGAGCTTGCACGTCTTGCCGGCCTAGGTTTCCGGGGCCGGAATACGCTTATAATTTCGCCTAAATTCGGCAGCTGGTTTTTTATTGGCGGGCTTACGCTGAATTTTTGGATAAAGCCGGACGGCCCTTGCCCATTGCCTGATATGCCTGGTACGGCAGACGCATGCAATGGATTTAGCGGCGATGCGGGCAAAGTGGTTGCGCCTGAGGAATGCGGCTGCGGCAGCTGCCGTATATGCGAAACATCATGCCCCGCGCAAGCTCTTTCAGGCTGGCGGCTGAATTCTGGCAGATGCTATGCCTTTCTTACCACGCAGCTAAAAACTAAATTCCCTTCGGATATTCCCGTGCCTCTTTATTCATACGGTTGCGATTTGTGCCAGGAAAAATGCCCATATAACAAACATTAGGCACTTTAAGTTTTTTCCGTTAGCTTTATTAAGGGAAATCATTAACACAGAATATTTATAAAGCTATATATAAGAAGAGTATCGATTTTATATTTTTTCCGTCATGCTGAAATAAATCGTAATGCCTATTTGTTTCAGTAATGCGCCCCTGCAATTATTTCCAAAGCGGGACCGGGATTAAGCCATAATTAATATAAAAATGTTAAGATTTGTGAAATTATATTTTATACGGCAAATAAGTATAAATGTTAAGATTATGCTTGTATAAATGTTAAGATTATTGTTAAGATACTGGTATGAAACATTATATCTATCACAATGAAGGATGGCCTCATTTTACCTGGGATTATAAAAAAATCAACGCATTGCTGTATGAAGTATTAACATCCAGGGGCTTTTTGTTTGGGCAAATGGCCGCTGTGGGGCTTCAGCCGCAGGACACTGCGCATTTGAATAATATTACAAAAGATATTGTTGCTTCTGCTGAAATAGAAGGGGAAAAACTTAACATTCAGGAGGTGCGTTCTTCCATTGCGCGTAAATTAGGAATGTCAATTGAAGGCAGCATCCCCAGCAGGCGTAATGTGGATGGGCTGGCAGATATGATGTTAGATGCCTTGCATAATTATGATAGACCGTTAACGGATGAACGCCTTTTTGGGTGGCATAATTGCCTGTTTCCTGCCGGATATAGCGGCCCTTTCAAAATAGATGTGGCTATGTATAGAACAGACCTCAAAGGGCGTATGGAAGTTGTATCCGGTCCCATTGGTATGGAAAAGGTTCATTATGTAGCTCCGCCCGCAGAGGAAGTGCCTGCATATATGAAAATTTTTTTGTATTATGTAAATAATCCTTCGGAAAATCTTATTATCAAAGCAGCCGTGGCGCACCTATGGTTTGTTTCTATCCATCCGTTTGAAGACGGAAATGGCCGCATTGCACGTGCAATTACTGATATGCTCCTGACCAGATCTGATAATGGCGGAAAACGTTTTTACAGCATGTCAGCCCAAATACAGAAAGAGAAAAAATCCTACTATGAAATATTGGAGAAATGCCAGCAGGGAAGCCTGGATATTACGGAATGGATGGAATGGTTTTTACAGTGTCTGAAGCGTGCTTTGGAAACAGCATCCGGCTTCACACGGACTATTCTGCTTAAATATCAGTTCTTTAACCAGACGAATACCGACCTGAATGCGCGGCAGAAAAAGATGATAGGTATGCTTTTTGAAGGATTTAAAGGCAACCTTACTTCTTCAAAATGGGCCAGGATAAACAAAGTAACGCAGATGACAGCCAACCGTGATATTACGGATTTGCTGGATCGCGGCATGCTTATCAGGCACGGTGAAGGAAGAAATACGCACTATACTTTGCCGGATATAAATGATTAAATCAAACTAGGCTTAATGTGCAAAATAGTTGGTATTAATCTTCTGCTGGTGTTATATAAGAATTAAAGTTAAATAAAAACAGATAAGCTGGCGAAAAACCAGCTTATCTGTTGTGTTGGCTTTTGTCACTGCGTGCAACTAAGAAAAGCCTGGGGATAATTTTCTTCTTTTATAAAATAATTTATATGGGCCTGCTCATTGCATGCAAAAAATTATTATGCCCCTGCTATTGCGTTTTTAAGTTCTTCAAGAAGATCTTCGGGATTGAAGGGTTTTGACAGAAATTTCGCAACATTGAATAGCCCCTGAAAAAGGCCTTTTGATGAGTCCATTGATGAGGATACGATAATCGGAACCTTTTTCATCTCATCATCGTCATTCATCTTTTTCGCAATTGTCACTCCGTCCATTCCGGGCAGCATTACATCTAGAATCACTGCTCTCGGCTTTTCTTCGCGCACTTTATCTAAGGCATTGCGCCCATTAGGACATATAACAACCTGATATCCCGCCTGCTCAAGCGTGAATTGCAATAAGCTGCAATTGTCAGCATCATCATCAACTACTAAAACCTTGTCTGCCATATCTGCTCCAATATTATATTTTAATTATAGCAATTTTATATTTTATCAGATTACTGTTATGCTTCAGTATTAGAAAATTTATTCATAAAGCCTAATGTTTTGTGTTCTTTTTTCAAATTCATCTGAAGCCTTGCGGTAAATTTTTATTATGTCTGCCGGGCTTTTTCCAGCTTCAAGCATATTGAAAAGGTCGGAAGAGCCTGTCATGTCCCTTATTTCATTTTCCCTGAATTTGAAATCATTAGGATGATTCTTCTTTAAGTAGTAGGAAATCCATACAAGAAGATCTAGCGCCCGCACGGCTTTCTGGTCTTTTACATTTATGCGGACGCCTCCGCATTCCTTGCCTTCATGAACGCTTCTGTCAGGCTTTTGCGCAAGCGGGGAAAAACTTAGTCCTGGCAGCTTTATTTCATTCAGCTGCGTTGCCAGTTTTTTCCCGTCAAGCCATGGCGCGCCAAACCATAAGAAAGGAATTTCTGTGCCTCTGCCCACGGAAAGATTTGAGGCTTCAAAGCATCCTATGCCGGGATAAAGAGTTTCGGCATCTGTTTCCCTTATGTTCGGAGACGGATTTGTCCATTTTATTCCTGTTTCTTTAAAGAACATATTCCTGTTCCAGCCTTCCGCCTTTATTATTTTCAGGTTTAGCGATGCTAGCGGCGTGCCCGGCTGTGCGCTATTTTTATGAAATAAGGCCATCTCCCCTGCGGTAAGGCCATGCCTTGCCGGAACTTTGAAGTATGCCGTGAATTTGCTTATGCCGTCTTCCAGAATCGGCCCTTCCGTTATGCCGCCTATCGGGTTCGGCCTGTCCAGCACTGCGAATGTCAGGCCTGCTTTGGCGGCTTCTTCCATTGCATAGCCCATTGTCGTGAGATAAGTGTAGAATCTTGCGCCTATGTCCTGTATGTCAAAAACGAGAACATCTATTCCTTGCAGCATTTCCTGGGAAGGCCGGAGACGGTTTTTGCCGTAAAGGCTTATTATTTGCAGGCCTGTGGCGGCATCCGTGCTATTTTCAATGCGCATGCCTTCATTTTCTGTGCCTTTGAAACCGTGTTCCGGTGAGAAAATCTTTTTCAGTTTTATATTGCCGGCTTTGCTCATGGCTTCCGCTGCGTTTTCGCCTTTCCTGTTTACCGAGGAATGATTGGTTATAAGCCCTATTCTTTTTCCTGCGAGTTGCCTGAAGCCGTCTCTTTCAAGCACGTCAAGGCCTGTCATTACGGCAGCGTGTTTTGAGGTGTCTGCGGCGGATAAAGCCTCATTGTTTCCTGCGGGGCTGATTGTATTCTGAGCGCATCCGAAAAATGCGGACATAATTAGTATTACAGCCGCATTTGCTATTCCTTTTTTTATGTTTGGACTGATTCTCATTTGTAATGCTGTGTTGCCCTTATGCCTTTGCTGCCATTTTATAGTTTCGCTGGCATGCCTCATCCGTTATTTCTTAAGCAGAAGCATGTACAGCTTGCCTTTGTTCATCACTTTGAAGGCGAATGTTCGGGATTTCTTGCCATTCCCTGCAAAGAAGTCTATGCGGTTTGAGCCTTTTATCGCGCCGCCGGTATCCTGCACGAATACAAAACGGGCATCATCTTTCATGCCCTTATAATTGCCGTCATTATCCACGTCTGGCATGGGGGCGGTTAGGAAGCAGGCTGCTCCGAGCGGATAAAGCGAAATGTCCGCAGCTACGGAACGCCATCCCGTTAGCGGATATCCGTATGTGCCGAAAGGGCCTTCGTCCGGGTCTGATATGCCGTACAGTTTAAAAAATGTGTACCTGGGATTTGCGGCCATTACTTGGCGGGTTTTCTCCGGGTGTTTCTTAAGGTATTCCTTGCCTTTTTCATGAGAAATTCCTTCTTTGGGAATAAGCCCCTGTTCTATCATGGCTGAAAGCCAGCCTTTGAATTTTAGGCCGTTTGTGGCGGCAAAAAGAGCCTTTATCTCTCGTCCGTCCGGCAGTGCAAGGCGGCCTGAGCCCTGTATGTGCAGGTCCATAAGATCCGGCAGATTCTTGAACCATGCAATCTCCAGTCCGCGGCCTTTGAATTTTCCTTGGAAATCTATCTCATCCCTTGTATAATAAGGAATAAGTTTTCTGCCTTCAATGCGACCGTTTATCGTTTCTCCCTTAAATTTGGGATTGAAATTTTCAAGTTGCACGGTTATAAGGTCATCCGGCTTTGCATACATCGGGTATTTGTATTCGCCTTCCTTTGAAAGGCTTGCCTCTGTTGTGGGTTCATAATATGAAGTGAAAGTGACAATGCCGTCGCTGTTTGTTCCGCTCATCTGATATACTTCAAATTTTTCTTTTATGAGCGCGGCGATTTTCTCTGTATCTTCATTTTCCTCTATTATCTGTTTCAGCGCAGCATTTGTTTCCGCCAGGTCTGCAGCTGTTATCTTTTTCCCTGCGAAATCATATTCTGTGTTTTTTTTCGTGTTTTTCAGATATGTCTCATTAAGCTTGAGGGCTTTCAAAAGGGATTTTCTTTCGTCTTTGTCTATGAAAGACGGATAATCTTTAGCTTCCTTAAAAAGAAGAGGCGCTGCTTTGCCCTGTTTCAAGACTTCTGCTGCCTGTTTTGTTTCAGTTTTTTCGGAAGCCGCGGAAGCAGTCTCTTTCTGGATTATTTTCCCGGAAGCGCAGCCGGCTGCAAATACTAGTGCGAAGATTATATATATTTTCCAGTTTTTCATATTAACTATAATACAAAATAATATCTTTAAAAAAGAGCTCTATTTTTATTTGTGTCGCCGATGATGCATTACATTCAATTTTTTGTAATATGCTAGTCTATTCGGATTAATGGGATAGGCTTATTTCTCCTCGCCATTTTTTTAGTTTTCCTTAGGCTATATAAGAAGATTATTGATTTTAGTATTTTCCCGTCATGCTGAATTTATTTCATCATATCTGCGGTTTTTAAAGAGATCCTGAAACAAGTTCAGTACGACGAAGCAATATTTGCGCCATTTATAATCGCATTGTATCAATGCTTTCCTTTAACAGAGCCGTTTATTTATCATTTGCAAAATATTAATCTGACAGCTGTTTAGTTTGTTATAATTTAGCTAACAAGGAGTAATCAGCTATTTGAAAAACTGCTAAATAAGAAACTTTGCCTGCAGTTATTTTCATTTTGCTGGTAATAGCTATAAAGTTATGGATATAAAAAAATTTTCTTTTTCATTAGGAATTCTGTTTGCGTCAATGCTTTTTGCCAAGGCAGATCTTTACGCTATGGATATAACCGTATATCATACTTCTGATGTTCATGGCAGCTATGGCTCTCATAAGGCCGGCAAGGCTTTTGGCGAAAATGCCGGGAAAAAGATAGGAGGATATCCCGTGTTAATTTCGCTGCTCAAACAGGAAAAAAATCCTTATCTTCTGCTTGACTCAGGCGATCTTTTCCAGGGCACTCCTGAAGGAGCTGTTTTAAAAGGGCAGGCCAGCGCGGATTTCATGAACATGGCCGGATATGATGCCGTGGCAGCCGGTAATCATGATTTTGACTATGGAGGGGTTGGTTTCAAGCAGCTGTGCAAGAAAATGAAAGCCGCCATGCTTTCGGCTAATATGCAGAAAAAGGAAGGCCGTGGAAAGAAAGGCGGAAATTTTCCTGATTATGTTAAGCCCTATACTATAATTAAAAAGGCAGGAAAGCGCATAGCTGTCATAGGGCTTTCGCATAAAAATTCCACTGAGATAGGCGGAAGAGACCTTGGCGATGACATAGCTGGTTTTGAAGACGAAGCCTTTACCGTAGTGAACATCGTTCGCGAGGTTCGTGAAAAGGAAAAACCGGATGCTGTCATACTGCTGAATCACAGCGGCACTTTCGGGAGTGCTTTCCAAGGGATGATAATAGACGCTTCAAAAGAAAAACTGAATGATTTTGGCGGATACGCAGGCATTGAAATGGCCAGCCTGGCAAAGGAAATGTCAGAAGGCGCAGGCGGCATAGACCTGGTATTGAGCGGACATGAGCATACAGGCCTGCTCCACGGTTATTATGACAAGGGAAGCGGCACCTGGTTTTCAGAAAGCGGAACAAAGCTGGAATATGTGAGCCGCGCTGAGCTTCATTTTGATGACAGCACGGGAAAGCTAAGCGGGATAAAAGTAGAATTAATCCCTCTCTGGGCTGACAAATATGGCGAAAATGCAAAAGCCCTTAAGCTTGTAAAAAAATATGAGAAGCTTGTGCAAAAGCAGATGGGGAAAACAATAGGATATACAGCAAATGGATTGCCTGCCGGAATAAACACGCTGGAAAATCCTCTTGCCATTTGGACTTGCCATATAACGCAGGCAGAAGCCGCAGGGGAAATATCCATTCAGAATTCCAGCAGTTTCTCGGTAGGGCTTCCGGCTGGCAAAGTTACCATGCAAGACCTGTATAAAAGCATGCGTTTTGACAATACTCTTTATAAAATACAGATGCCAGGCAGAGGCATAATGGAGCTTGTGAAAGCTAATTTCACAAAGAATGACAGCGCGCAGGCTTATTTCTCAGGCATGGAAGTAAGTTATCTGGCAGGAAAAAACGGCCCTGAGAATATAAAAATAAAAGTTGCCGGAAAGCCTCTTGACATGAAACAGATATATACCGTCATATCCAATGATTATTTCGTAAATGTGAACAAGCTTGGCGCAGCTTTCAAGAAATATGCGGTTAAAATAGAGAATACTGGCTATGGCGTGAGGGAGACTATGCAGAAAAAACTTGAGGCTACAAGCGCTTCCTCTCCGCTCATAGGAAACTGGCCTTCATGCTATCATGAGCTGGCAATTAAGGGTGTAAAAAAATAATGAAGACTTATTTTTAGCCTTTCTTTCGCAAAAAAAATAAGGATAAAAAATTTAAATTTAACCATCTTGCAAAAAAGCATACTGAAAAGGAGTTGGGAATGAGCGAAAAGAAAAAGTATCTTGTTGTTATTGACATGCAAAATGACTTTTGCACAGGCGCGCTTAAGAACGCGGATGCCGTAGCGGCAATACCGTTCATAAAGGAAAAAATAGCGGAATTTAGGAAAAGCGGCGCAAGCATAGTCTATACGCGCGACACTCATGGCCTGGATTATATGTCTTCGCTGGAAGGGAAGCATTTGCCAGTTCCGCATTGTATAGAAGGAACTGAGGGCTGGCAGATTACCGAAGAGCTCAGGCCTCAGGCGGAAGACAAAATCATAAACAAGAAGACTTTCGGCTATCCTGGCTGGGCAAATGAGCTTGAAGACGGAGCGGAGATTTACATGGCCGGGACATGCACGGATATATGCGTGGTGTCAAATGCACTTGCCATAAAAGCCGCTTTGCCAAATGCTGAAGTATATGTATTTAAGGAAGGCTGCGCTGGACTTACTAAGGAAAAGCATGAGGCTGCCCTTAAAGTGATGGCTTCATGCCAGTGCCAAATAATATGATCGGCTTTTTTGCTGCCGGCCTTGATAAGGCGGCCAAAACTATTAGATTTCAGACTATTAGTTTTTATTGTCTAAGGCTGCGTCTTTATCAACGGGCATGCGGTTGGCAGTTTTCAGTTTAAAGCCTTTGCCTGGCAACATCTGTATTAAAATTTTTTATTAGAAGGTAAAACAAATGAAATTAAAGCCAATTATAACATCTCTTCTTGAAAATGACTTGTATAAGTATTCCATGGGACAGTGCTTTTTTCATCGCCATAACGGCAAGCAGGCTGAATGGGCTTTTAGATGCCGCAGCGATGTTCATTTCTCCCCAGAGGAAGTTCAGGAAATAAGAGAGCAGGCCGAATGGTATGCTTCGCTTCGTTATACAGAAGAGGAGCTTGAATACCTTCATTCCGCATATCCCTGGTTACGCAAGGATTATACTGATTTTTTAAGATTCTGGCATCCTCGCCTGGAAGAAATAATCATCAGTGAGGATGCTCCTTGCGGCTTGTCCGTGAGATTCAAAGGCTCATGCCTGAATGTTTCGCCTTATGAAACGCCTGTAATGGCCATGATAACTGAAACTCATTACCGCATGAGCGGCAGATATGATGCGATGCTGGCGGAATACAAGGCCAAGGCTGAGGACAATATAAGCAAGCTGAAACAGGGCATATATGCGCCTGGCATTTTTTCGGAGTTTGGTTTCCGCCGCCGCCTTTCCTATGAGGCGCAGGATTATTTCATAAGACGCATAAAGGAAGAGAACATTCCAGGCTTCATAGGCACATCTGATGTGTTCTTTGCAAAGAAATATGGAATTAAGGCGGCTGGCACTATGGCTCATGAGTTCGTTATGCTGGCTGGACAAAGCTATCCGGAAAGGAATCCGGCATATTCTAACAGATTCATGCTTGAATCCTGGACAAGCGAATACGGAATACTTAATGGCATTGCCCTTACTGACACCATAGGCACTGAGCCTTTCCTTAAGGATTTTACGCAGTATTATGCCTCGCTTTTCAGCGGAGTGCGCCATGATTCCGCCGATCCTTACGAGTGGGGGGAGAAGATGATAGCGCATTATAAGGCTTTAGGCATTGATCCCATGACAAAAACTCTGCTGTTTAGCGATTCCCTAGATTTGGAAAGGGCAACCGCAATCAGCAGACATTTCAAGGGCCGCGCTAAGGTTGCATTCGGCATAGGCACGGCATTGGTAGGCCCTGCCAGCGGGGCATTGAACATAGTGATAAAGCCGGTGGCATTTGACGGCCTGCCTGTGGCAAAGCTTTCCGATGCTCCAGGTAAAAACATGTGTGAAGATCCTGAATATGTGGAATATCTCAAGCGTTCAATAAAATGGAGGCTAGAGCATTAATTTTTGCCTTCCGGACTATTCTGTAAATTACGCATTTGCTCTAAAAGGGCAGTCTTTTATTTTAAGACTGCCATTTAATTTTTGAGTGGCTAAATTAAATAATGCTCTGTTAAAGAATGTTATTGATTTTACAGATTTTACGTCATGCTGAATTTATTTCAGCATCTCTGCGGCTTAAAGAGGTCCTGAAACAAGTTCAGGACGACTAAGTAATATTTGCATTCTTTATAATTACATTGTATCAATACTTTTTTTTAAAAGAGCCTTTCTGAAATATCAGGTATAATTTAAATAAGAATACAAGCCCAGTGACAAAACAGATGAATATCATCACAACTGCCAGGTATGCGTGGTAGTGTATGAAATGCGTCTGAGGGGCTACAAAATAAAGGCAGGATTAAAGGTTGAGGAATTGTCCGCAAATAGTGCTATCGCATGGCTTGACCCAGAG
>Ga0310690_10010058_pt1 | contig 11800 bp, 8 predicted proteins | sample AusTroGonzalo_MG_2_FD_207661 | JGI IMG/M metagenome (GOLD analysis project Ga0310690, IMG submission 207661) | Bovine rumen microbial communities from tropical cattle in Woodstock, Queensland, Australia - Gonzalo_04 (v2) (version 2) | ecosystem: Host-associated > Mammals > Digestive system >...
CCTGGACGCCTATTCCGGCACCGCCGCGCAGCCCACCTTCTTCGCCGCGAGCAGCGCCCTGGGCGCCGCCGGCAGCGTCCTCCTCGGCGTCGCCGCCCTGTGCGGAATCTTCACCGGGCTGATCGGCAACTTTGTGGCGCTCAGCCGGCTGCTGACTTCCCTGGCCGACGATAAGCTGCTGCCCCGGCGCATCGGCGAACTGGACGCCCATCACACGCCGCGCCGGGCCATCCTCTGGATCCTCCTGCTCTCCGTTCCCCTGCCCTTCTTCGGCCGCACCGCCATCAGCTGGATTGTGGACGTCACGACCGTCGGCGCCACGATCGCCTACGCCTTCGCCTCCGCCTCCGCGTGGAAGGAGGCCCGGAGCCAGAAAAACCGTCCCTTCATGGCCCTCGGGCTGGCCGGGATCGTCGTGTCCCTGCTGTTCGCCCTGGAATTCCTGATCCCGAACATCGTGTCGGTCAAGACCCTGTCCACGGAATCCTACCTGATCCTTGCCGCGTGGGGAATCCTGGGGTTCGCGGTCTTCTATTACATTCTGAAAAAAGATCAGAACAGGCGCCTCGGGCGCTCCATCGTCGCCTGGGTCGTGCTGCTCGGGCTGATCATCTTCACCTCCAGCGTCTGGATGCGCCAGGCCACCGAAACCTCCGTCGAAAACGCCGCGGGATCCCTTCAGTCCTACTATGTCGGCCAGCTGAAAGAGGCCGGCGTCGATCTGGTCTCCGGCGCGACGCGGCCTGCCTATGCCTATCTGCGGGATACCATGCAGCAGGTCAACAACACCCTCATCCGGGGCATCTTCATTCAGATCGGCCTGATCATCGTCGCGCTGATCATCATGTTCAACATCTATCGGTATACCCAGAAGCGCGAGAGGAAAACGGAGATCGAAAAGGCGCTGGCCGAGGACGCCAGCCGGGCCAAAACCAGCTTCCTCTCCAACATGAGCCACGAGATCCGCACCCCCATGAACGCCATCATCGGGCTGGATTCCATCGCCCTGCGCAATCCCAATCTGCAGCCCCAGACCCGGGAGCAGCTGGAAAAGATCGGCGCCAGCGCCAAACACCTGCTGGGCCTGATCAACGATATTCTGGATATGAGCCGGATCGAATCCGGGCGGATGGTGCTGAAAAACGAAGAATTCTCCTTCCGGGAGTTTCTGGACCAGATCAATATCATCATCAACGGCCAGTGCCTGGACAAGGGGCTGCACTATGAGTGTACCATCGTCAGCCAGATTCGGGACTATTATATCGGGGATGACATGAAGCTGAAGCAGGTGCTCATCAACATCCTCGGGAATGCGGTGAAATTCACGGACGCCCCGGGCAACGTGTCCCTGACCGTGGAAGAGCTGAATCAGGCGCCGCCGGAGGAGGATACCTGCACCCTGCGCTTCCGGATGAAGGATACCGGCATCGGCATGGATCCGGAGTATATTCCGAAGATCTTTGAAGCCTTCTCCCAGGAGGACGCCACCGCCACCAACCGGTATGGCGGCAGCGGCCTGGGCATGGCGATCACCAAGAATTTTGTGGAGATGATGGGCGGCGATATCCGGGTGGAAAGCCAGAAGGGCGTCGGCAGCACCTTCACCGTCACGGTGAAACTGGGCAGAAGTGACCGCGCCTTCCAGCCGGAAGAGGGCCTGGAAATCCCCGCCGCCCCGGCCTCCGCGGAGGAACCGGACGCGGCCTTCAGCCTGGCCAGGCGCAGGGTGCTCATGGCGGAAGACGTGGAGCAGAACGCGGAGATTCTGGAGGATCTGCTGAGCCTGGAGGACGTGGAAGCCGAGCGGGCAGAAAACGGGGAAATCGCCGTCCGCATGTTCTCGGAGCATCCCGCGGGATATTATGACGCGATCCTGATGGACGTCCGGATGCCCGTCATGGACGGTCTCACCGCCACCGGCGCCATTCGCGCCCTGGATCGCCCCGACGCGAAGACCATCCCCATCATCGCCATGACCGCCAACGTCTTCGACGAGGATGTGGAGCGCTCCCTGCAGGCCGGCATGAACGCCCACCTGCCCAAGCCCATCGAACCTGAAAAGCTCTATGCGGCGCTGGCGCGGTTCTGCCAGGCGTCAGGTGTTTAGGGACAGCCCCGCCCGGTCCATGGCGATGACCAGGACGGGAATCAACACGAGCTGCAGGATGATGCCGGGAATCGCGTTCGTGATCGCCCCGGCCAGAAACAGGGCCCAGGTAAAGCTGCTGCCGCTCAGGCCGGCCAGCACCAGGCGGACAGTCCCCCACACAATCCGCCCCGCAATCATGGAGATCACCAGCACCACATAGGTGATCCCCTTTTTCTTTGGCAACGTGCGATACAGCCACCCCGCCATCCCCCCATAGACCGCCAGCTCAAAGGCCATGGCCACCGCGGAGGGGAACATGGCCGGCATGCCGAAGAGCACTGAGCGCAGCAGCGGCGCGATGAACCCCACCGCCAGCCCCCAGGGCCATCCGCACATAAACCCGCACAGCAGCGCGGGAATGTGCATGGGACACAGCATGGAGCCAATCTCCGGAATCTGCCCGGTCACAAAGGGCAGCACCATGGCGATCGCCAGATAGAGCGCGGCATAGGTCAGCCTTCGAACCCGCAGTGAAGTCATTTCACGCTCCTTTCCGCCGCCACCAGCTGAATCTGTCGCATGGCATCCTCCAGGATGGCGGCGGACCCCTGCCGAACCCCCGCGATCCAGGTATTGCACAGGTTCATGGGAATCAGAACCCGATACGCGGGGCTGGACGCGACGGCATTGGCCATCGCCGGGGAGATCTCCCCCAGCATGGCGTCGGCCGTGGCGATGCCGAAGGGCCCCACGATGAGCTCCGCCGAGCGGCAGGCCACGATCACCGCGTTCTCCCCCGTCGCCAGATGGTCGGCGCAGCCCGAATCCATCATGTTTTTCGTCGCCATGCTGTTCGTCCCCACGGCGGTAATCACCGCCTCAGGACAGATCTCCCGGATGCTTTCCACCAGTTTCCGGCCCAGCCGGCCTCCCTGCCCGTCAATCACCAGAATATTCATCGCTTCCGCCTCCCTCGTCATCCCCGATTCCCCAACTGAAACCAGTATACACGATCTCCGCAGAAATACAAGAATGAGACGAAAAGAACCGTCCCCATCGTCTCACTTACCGCACATAGAACCAGACTCCCGCCGGGAGGATGCCAGTGGCTTCCTCGGCCAGCATTTGCAGCGCCTTTTCCACATCCACATCCGCAAACAGATCGGGATTGGCGACCTTGGCCAGCATCAGCATAGCCGCCAGGCGCAGATCCTCCCGGAGGAGCAGCTCCTGGGAGAGGAGCAGGACGCGCCCGTTTTGCACCGCGTCGATGGCGGCCCAGCCATCGCGGGCCAGCAGGGCGGCGCAGACCCGCCGCGCCGCGGCATCGGAGGAAACGCCGCTGCCCAGCACGCTGCCCTCCACCGCCTTGACGATCAGCCCGGGATTCTTCCGGCCGATCCAGCCGTCATCGACCCGCAGGTTTTCCTGCAGGAGGCGGGCGGAAACATCATAGGCGCCCGCATCCAGGATCAGGGTATGCTCGAGGGAGGTTTTATAGACGGTCCGGTGATCCTCCGGGGTTTCCCAGTATACATTCAGGCGCTGGCATTCAAAGAGCGAGCCCACGCGCTCCCGCAGCAGCACGGAATAATACGTCATGGCGGAATCGGCTTCCTTCGCCTCCTCGGAGACGGTCAGCTCCTCCGCCCGCTCCACCGTGATCCGCTGGGTCGCGGTTTCCTCCGCGGCGTCATTCAGCTGATGAGCCCACAACGATGCCTCCTCCTGTGGAACGGGGGCGCCTTCGCCCTCGCCCTCCGCCTGCACCAGTCGATCCAGGCCGGGGAGGATCTCCGCCGCCGCGCGCTCGTCAAATTCCTTTCGGGCCGCCTCCGGGTTTTCCCGGGTTTGGCCGCCGGGGGTTTCGATTTCCTCTGGGGATTGGTCCGAATCCTCAGCATCTTCCGCCTTCTCCGGCTCGCCCGGAACCGCCCCGGCGCTGCCGGCGGCTTCCTGCGCAGGTTCCGCCGCTTCGCGCCCCGGGGCAGCCGTGGTGCGGGTTCTGCACCCGGAGAGCAGGAGGCACAGCGCCAGGAGCAGGGCCAGGATCCCGATCTTCATTCGCATCTTCATTCGCATAAGCACACCCACACCTTCAGACGGAAGCGCTGCTTCCGGGTCGCCCGCTGCCAGAGGGCCGCCTCCGTTTCCCGCAGCAGGGAGAGAGCCCGCCGGCGGGATTCCTCCGGGAGCGGATGGAGGCTGTACGCCGCCTGCTCAAAATCCGCCGCGCATCGGGCAAAGCGGTCGGCATAGCCCTCCGGCAGGCCCGCCGGCAGCCGCTCCGCCCAGTCCGCAAAGGGCCTGTTTCCCGCGTCATGCCCCGTTTCGCACAGCCAGCGGATCACATGCGTAAAAATCGCGCAAACCGCCTCGCCGGGATCCTCGGAGGCAAAGGCTTTCCGCGCCTCCCGGGCCTTCCTCCGGCGGGCGTTCAGGAGCAGGAAGGGAGCGAAGGGCAGCGCCACGAGCGCCACGGTCAGGAGCAGGAGGAGGATCATTTTCAGCCAGTCGATCCAGCGGGGCATGGAGATAGCTTCCGCTTCCTCGGTCACGAGGCGGTAGGTCCGCTCCGGGGCGGCTTCCCGATCGCCGGTTTCGAGGGACCGGGTATGCACGCGCCGGGTTTCCGTCTCCCCCGCCGCCAGCTCCGGCGCCGTACCCAGAAGGCTCCGCGAAAAGCCGGACAGACGATCCCGCACCGACTCGGAGGCCGACTCGGTGGCCGCGTCCACCCCGGGAAAGAACGCCAGCACAGCCGCCGAAACCAGCAGCACCAGGAGCAGGAAGCACAGCGCGCGCCTGCCGTCAAAGGGCCGCTTCATCATCCAGAGGCCCAGGGCGGCATACAGGGGAACATTGATCCACCAGGGAAAGGACAGGCCAAAATACACCTGGAAAAGGCTGCACGCCGCCATCAGCCCCAGGGCCAGCAGACGGCTGCGGCGCAGCACGGTCAGGGCCAGCAGGCACGCCAGGATGCCCAGAAGGAGCAGCGACGCGAGGAGAACGGACTGATCCTCCGGCACGGGAAAGGAAGTGTACACATAGGCGTTCACTCTCTCGCTGGCGGCGAAGAGGCGGTTGCACAGGGCCTGCGCCCCGCGATTCGCCTCCGGAAGGATGGCGATGAAGACCAAGAGAAGGAGGAGGAGAGTGATGAGTTTGGAGTTTGGAGTTTGGAGTTTGGAGTTGAGAGTTTGGAGGGTGGGGTTGGGAGTTAGGAGTTTGGAATTTGGAGTTGGGCGTTGGGAGTTAACAGTTGGGAGTTGGGAAGGAAGGGGGGAAAGGGGAACATATTCGCGGACGAGGAGTTCCTGCTTTTTGGCGGAGAGCTTCCAGTGGATTCGGCGGATTGGATCGCCGGGAACATAGGGGCGCACGCCGTCCGGCTCCTCCTCCTCTTCCCTGTTCAGGGACCGGACCGTGCAGGAGGGCGCGACGTAATCCGGTTCCGGTCCGTCCGGGGCAAAAAACATCCCCCTCAGAAACGGAACCAGCGGAACAAGGAGGGAGCAGAGCAGCATGATCCGCGTCCCCGCGTTATTCTCAAAAAAATACAGACACGCGGTCAGCAGCAGCCAGACCGCGTAGCCCACCCAGCGTCTTTTCATACAAATCAATGTTTTCTTATTTTTTCATTCCCGGAAAAAGACGGGACCGATCCGGGTTCTCCACCTTTTTCAGCAGTTCCTCCAGCACCTGCTCCACGGCGGCCTCGCGGACGTTTTCCTTCAGGAGCACCCGATGGGCGCAGACATCCTGAAACACCGCCCGCACGTCGCCGCCGGTGACATAATCCCGGCCCTCCAGAAAGGCCCGGGCCTTGGCCATCCGATCCAGAAAGAGCGCGCCGCGGGGGCTGACGCCCAGCTCCACCGCCTCATGGGCCCGGGAAGCCAGGGTCAGGCGGGTGATATAATCGAGAATCGCGTCCTTCGCCGTGACGGCGCGGGCCTCGCGCTGCAGGGCGAGCAGCTCCTCCCGGTCCAGGACGCAGGCGACATCGCGCAGGGGATCGGCATCCTGGCGATCCCGGAGCATGGCCATCTGGGCCTCATAGTCCGGATACCCCAGGGACAGGCGGGCCAGAAAGCGATCCATCTGGGCATAGGGAAGGGGCTGGGTTCCGGCGGTGCCGACGCGGTTTTCCGTCGCGATGACGAGGAAAGGCGTCTCCAGGGCATAGGTCTTTCCATCCACGGTGACCTGACGCTCCTCCATGGCCTCGAGCAGGGCGGACTGCGTCCGGCTGGAAGCCCGGTTGATTTCATCTCCCAGGATCAGATTCGCGCCATTGAGGGCGCCGGGACGGTAAACAAAATCCCCGCTTTCCCTGTCCGCCATGGTGAAGCCCGTGAGATCGGAGGGCAGGACATCGGGCGTGAACTGAACGCGCCGGAAGGCGAGGCCAATCGCCCGGCTGAGGGCGACGGCCAGGGTGGTTTTGCCCACCCCGGGCACATCATCCAGCAAAACATGGCCCTCCGCCAGCAGCGCCATCAGGATTTTCTCGATGACCGGCCGTTTCCCGACGATCGCCTTTTCCACTTCCCGGAGGACGTTTTCCAGCTGCGCGCGCATGTTATTTGATCACAATCCAGCCCTGCGGCGCGGCGTAGGCATCGGCAATCACGTTGTTCATCTCGGACGCGATATACTGCCAGATCACATCGCGCACCACAGCCGTGGTGATCGTGCTCTTTTCGTTTTCCTGCGCGGCGGCCTTGAAGATATAGGAAGAATCCATGCCGTTGAAGTTGGCGTTGCTGGTGATGACGGCATAGGTCGCGGCAAGATCAAAGGGCTGGCCGTTGACCTCCCCGATGGAGACGCGGCCGAGGGAAGCGGCCTGGAACCAGTTGTCGCCATAGGCTTCGCCCCGGTCATAGGCCACGGCGGTATCCACCGTATAGGTCAGGCCGGAAACCTGCATGAAGGACGCGCAGGCCGCGGCGGTTTCCTCCGTATAGGGCAGGCCCTGGGACGCGGCTTCCAGCGCCTCCTGCAGCTGGACGCCGGTCATATAGACCACGGCCACCTTGTTCGGATAGGGCAACACCTCCGCCAGCTGTTCGGCGCCGAACTTGCCCTCCGCCACATCGGCGCGCAGGTTGCCGCCATTCCAGAGCGCCACGACGTGATCCGCGTCCACGGCGATCTCCGTGTTGCCGGCGGTGACGTCGTCCTCCTCGAAGGCAGCGTTGATCCCGCCGGAAACGGCGAACCAGCGCAGCGCGTCCGCCCACAGGTCGCCCAGGTTGGTCTCCCCCTTGCGGGCGGCGTCGTCCGCGCCGGAGAGAACGAAATTCGTATACGCTTCCAGGGAATCGTCCAGCTCGATCACGTTGCCATGGGCGTCGGTGAAGGTGGAGGCGGAAGCGGACAGGGCCAGGCCGCAGCACAGGCACAGGACCAGGAGCAGGGACAGGGGTTTTCTGATTTTCTTCATGGGAAAAATTCCTCCTTTTTTGGAACCAAAAAGGCGCCGCAACGCTGCTGATGGGAGCGTAATCGGCACCTTGTGGAACCAGGTTGTTATGAGTAAGGACGGTTCTGTCCTCAGATCTTCGCCCGCTTGTGCGGACATGCGACGGCTTGTGCCGGCGGGGAGATCTTATCACAGTTTTTCTCGTTTTGTCAAGGAAACGCTGCTTTTCTCGCTCTCCCCCGGTAGGGGGAGAGCTTTAGTCAGTGTTCTCTCGCTCTCCCCCGCCAGGGGGAGAGCTTCAATCAATCACTTCCTTGCTTGCGCATGAAATTGATGAGCCCGCCGGAAAGAATCATCCCCCGCTGGCGCTCCGTCAGGGGCAGGCGCACCGGATAGCTTTCGCCGGTGGTCTCATTCCGGAGCTCCAGGGTTTCCTGCCCGGCCTCGATCTTCGCCCGGACATCCGGGAGGCTCAGGACATCCAGCTGGCTGATCCTGTCATAGTCCGCCTCCTCCGCGAAGGTCAGGGGAAGAATGCCGTTATTGATCAGGTTCGCCTGATGAATGCGGGCGAAGCTCTTCGCCACCACCGCGCGGATGCCGAGATACAGGGGCACCAGGGCGGCGTGCTCCCGGCTGGAGCCCTGGCCGTAGTTGGCGCCGGCCACCAGGATCCCTCCCTTTTCCGCCTTCGCCCGGGCCGGGAAGCCCTCGTCCACCGGGGTCAGGCAGAAGTCCGCCAGGTGCGGGATATTGCTGCGGAAGGGCAGCAGCTTCGCGTTGCTGGGCATGATATGATCGGTGGTGATATTGTCCTCCATCTTCAGGAGCACCCGGCCCGTGACCGTTTCCTCCAGATCGTGGCCCAGGGGGAAGGGCTTGATGTTGGGGCCGCGGACCACTTCCACCGCGTCCTCCTCCCCTTCCAGCGCGGGAGCGATGACCAGGTTATCGTTGATCTCGAAGCGCTCCGGCTGCTCCACGGTCAGATCCAGCTCCAGGGTCCGGGGATCCGTCAGCACCCCGGCCAGGGCGGTGACCGCCGCGGTTTCACAGCTGGTGAGGTAAATGCCGGCGGAGGCGGTCCCGCTGCGGGCATAGAAATTCCGGTTGTTCGTGCGGACGGAGACCGCGTTGCTCTTCGGGCTCTGGCCCATGCCGATGCAGGGGCCGCAGGCGCTCTCCAGGATGCGGGCGCCGGCGCCCAGCATATCCGCCAGGGCGCCGTTGCGGGCCAGCATGGTCAGCACCTGCTTCGATCCCGGGCCGATGACCAGGGACACGTCTGGATGCACGGTTTTCCCCTTCAGGATCCGGGCCACGCGCATCATGTCCTGATAGCTGGAATTGGTGCAGGAGCCGATGAACACCTGGTCAACCTTGATCGGGCCGACGTTCTTCACCGTGTCCACCTTGTCCGGCATATGCGGCTGGGCCACCAGGGGCTCCAGCTCCGACAGGTTGATTTCCACGATTTCATCGTACGCCGCGTCCGGATCGGCGGAAAGCTCCCGCCAGTCCTCCTCCCGGCCCTGGGCCTTCAGGAAGGCGCGGGTCACCCCGTCGCTGGGGAAGACGGAGGTCGTGGCCCCCAGCTCCGCGCCCATGTTGGCGATGGTCGCCCGCTCCGGCACAGTCAGGGTGCCGACGCCCTCCCCGATGTATTCCATGACCTTGCCGACGCCGCCCTTCACCGTCAGCCGGCGCAGCACCTCCAGGATGATATCCTTCGCCGCGACGCCAAAGGGGAGCCTGCCGGTCAGCCGGATGCCCACCACCCGGGGCCAGGTCAGGAAATACGGCCCGCCGCCCATGGCCACCGCCACGTCCAGGCCGCCGGCGCCGATGGCCAGCATGCCGATGCCGCCGCCGGTGGGCGTATGGCTGTCGCTGCCCAGCAGGGTCAGCCCGGGCACGCCAAAGCGCTCCAAGTGCACCTGGTGACAGATGCCGTTGCCGGGCTTCGAGCACCAGATGCCGTGCTTTTTCGCCACGGACTGGATATACTGGTGATCATCCGCGTTTTCAAAGCCCGTCTGCAGGGTGTTATGATCGATATAGGCCACGCTCTTCCGGGTTTTGACCCGGCCGATACCCATGGCCTCAAACTGCAGATAGGCCATGGTGCCGGTGGAATCCTGGGTCAGGGTCTGGTCAATCCGGATGGAAACTTCCTGCCCGGCTGCGGGCGTCCCGGTCAGCAGATGGGCTTTCAGGATTTTTTCTGTCAGATTCATCGCGATTCTCCTCCGTGTTTATGAAAAGGCGGTCACCGTCCCGGTGACCGCAGGGTGGTTGGTTTCATATTACCTTGTGTCAGAGAAGAAATCAACGTTCCTGATCTGAAAGAACAGGAAAAAGCCAAGGGGGAAGGAGGGGGGCTTTCCGGTCGCCCCCCTTGACCCCCTTCGGGTTTCATAGAAGAAAGCGTCCGCTCCCCAAGGCCCCCTTCGGTTATCCGATTTGCGCTTTCCCGCCCATGTACATCCGCAGGGCTTCCGGAATGGCGATGGTGCCGTCGGCGCGCAGGTTGTTCTCCAGGAAGGCGATCAGCATCCGGGGCGGCGCCACGCAGGTGTTGTTCAGGGTATGGGCGAAATACTTCTTCCCGGTTTCGTCCTTGACCCGGATCTGCAGCCGGCGGGCCTGGGCGTCCCCCAGGTTCGAGCAGGAACCCACCTCGAAGTACTTCTTCTGCCGGGGGGACCAGGCTTCCACATCCAGGCTCTTCACCTTCAGATCCGCCAGGTCGCCGCTGCAGCACTCCAGGGTCCGCACCGGGATATCCAGCGTCCGGAAGAAGTCCACCGTGTTCTGCCACAGCCGGTCGAACCACATGGGGCTGTCCTCGGGCTTGCAGACGACGATCATCTCCTGCTTCTCAAACTGGTGAATCCGGTACACGCCCCGCTCCTCGATGCCGTGGGCGCCCACTTCCTTCCGGAAGCAGGGGCTGTAGCTGGTCAGGGTCTTCGGCAGCTCCTTCTCGTCCAGAATGGTATCGATGAATTTCCCGATCATGGAATGCTCCGAGGTACCGATCAGGTACAGATCCTCGCCCTCGATCTTGTACATCATATTTTCCATCTCGGCGAAGCTCATGACCCCGGTCACCACGTTGCCGTGGATCATGAAGGGCGGCACCACATAGGTGAAGCCCCGGTCGATCATGAAATCCCGGGCATAGCTGATGATGGCGCTGTGCAGCCGGGCCACGTCCCCCATCAGGTAGTAGAAGCCGTTGCCGCTGGTTTTCCGGGCCGCGTCCAGGTCGATCCCGTTCAGCCGCTCCATGATATCCACATGGTAGGGAATCTCCCATTCCGGAACCACGGGCTCGCCGTAGCGCTGAATTTCCACGTTCTCGCTGTCGTCCCGGCCGATCGGCACGCTGTCGTCAATGATGTTGGGGATGACCAGCATCCGCTTGAGGACCTCCGCCTTCAGCTCCTCTTCCCGCTCTTCCAGCTGCGCCAGTTCCTCCGCCATGGCGGCGACCTGCGCCTTGACCTGCTCGGCCTCTTCCTTTTTGCCCTGGGCCAGGAGGCCGCCGATCTGCTTGGACAGGACCTTCCGCTGATTCCGCAGGAAGTCCGCCCGCTGCTGCGCGTCCCGGTATTCCCGGTCGAACCGGATCACCTCGTCCACCATGGGCAGCTTCTGATCCTGAAACTTTTTCCGAATGTTTTCCCGTACCTTTTCCGGATCGTTCCGGAGCAGATTGATATCCAACATTGTTCCTTCACCTCTTACTTCTTCAGGGTAATCACCACGTGGCGGTTCGGCTCGTCTCCCTCGGAGTGGGTCGTCACGCCCTCGTTCGCCTGCAGGGCATAGTGGATAATCCGGCGCTCATACGGATTCATGGGCTCCAGGCTCACCTTCCGGCCGGTCCGCAGCGCCCGGTTCGCCATCCGGTTCGCCAGGCGGATCAGGGTATCCTCCCGCTTCGCCCGGTAGTTCTCCGTGTCCAGGGTCACCCGGGTATATCCTTCCTTCCCCCGGTTCACCTTCAGGCTGGTCAGGTACTGCAGGGCGTCCAGCGTCTCGCCCCGGCGGCCGATCAGGATGCCCAGGGTATCCCCGTTGATGAACCCGTACACATTGCCTTCCTCATCGACGCCCATATCGATGGTCACGTCCACGCCCATCAGCCTGGTCAGCTCCTTCAGGAACTCCAGGGCCAGGCCCGCGGGGGATTCGGGATCCAGCTGATCCTCGGGGATCATGGTCACCTCGGGCTTTTCCAGCGCCCGGGGAGCGACCGGTTCGGCCGG
>Ga0310690_10010059_pt1 | contig 11800 bp, 6 predicted proteins | sample AusTroGonzalo_MG_2_FD_207661 | JGI IMG/M metagenome (GOLD analysis project Ga0310690, IMG submission 207661) | Bovine rumen microbial communities from tropical cattle in Woodstock, Queensland, Australia - Gonzalo_04 (v2) (version 2) | ecosystem: Host-associated > Mammals > Digestive system >...
CGCGCTCCCAACCGCACAACAAAGCGTGAGGCGGACGCCTTTGTTGAGAAGCACGCCTCATGGATACAGCGCCAGCAGGAGAAGCTCGCGCGGCGTAATGCCGACGCTGCCGCCGTGCCCGCGCTTACAGAAGAAGAGCTTGCCGAGCTTAGGCGAAGGGCTTCTGAATACATCCCCGTCCGCGTCGCGTATTACGCGGAAATGATGGGGCTGACATACGGCCGCGTTACCCTGCGCCTGCAAAAATCGCGGTGGGGGAGCTGTTCGGCGAAGAAGAACCTGAACTTCAACATCCTGCTAATGCTGACTCCGCCCGAGGTCATCGACAGCGTCGTGGTGCATGAGCTGTGCCATTTGCGCGAGATGAACCACTCGGCGCGCTTTTACGCGCTTTTGCGCTCCGCGTACCCCGAATACGATAAGTGGAACGCCTGGCTCAAAAAGAACGGCGCTTTGATCATGGCGAGAGCAAGGTGATAGGATACATTTGCTTCGCATGAAAAGTAAAATCAAATATACGGTGCTTTCGGGAGCAGCATTCCTCAGCCGGAGACGGCTCCCCTCTGTCGCTGCGCGACACCTCCCCTTAGGGGAGATCCCCGCTCCCCTACAAATCTCACTTTGCTGTCTGCGAGTAGGGGAGGGGCTTGCTCCTCCCGTTACGTTTGCGGTCAGAAGTGTAATGCAAAGAGAGTGGTAGGGTACGGCGCTTGCGACGTAGAGAAATGTTTCCGATAAATCCCTTTATAATGCGGAGCAGATAGTTTTCCGTAGGGACGGTCACCGACCGTCCGGACGCGCGTTGTCGATTCCTCTCCTATCTGAGGGATGATTTGCTTTCTAAGCCCGTCATTCTGCGGAACGTCGCAAGCGCCGTACCCTACGGAAATGCTTGCTTTGCTTCGCGGATGAAGGTTTTACAACGCAATAACAAAAAGAGGCAGTTCGGTGTGAACTGCCTCTTTGTCATGCTTTATTATATATCAATTGTATGTGATAGAGAAACCGTCGCGATAGTACCAGCTGATGTGCTTGCCGCTGTCGTCCATGCACCTGATGGTGTAGGTGTACTTCGTACCCTTGACGACGTTCGTGTCTATCGTAGAGGTCGAGGTCGTGTCGGCGAGCTTCACCCAGCCGTTCGCACCGTAGCGGTAAACGCGGTAGGATGAAACGCCCGAAACGGCGTTCCAGCTGATGTTCACGCCCTGCGAGCTGTTGCTCAGGCTGAGTACCGGAGCCTCATAATACTTTACGCTCTTGCCGGAGCGGAAGTCGCTTGTGTACGCCGAGCCGTCCGCGGTTATGCAGCGTACGGTGTATTTGTAGGTGTGGTTCGAGTAGACGTCGGTGTCGATGAAGGATGTGTCCGCGGTATCTACAAGGCGGGTCCAGCCCTTGCTGCCGTAGTAGAACACGCGGTATTTTGCCGCGCCCTTGACCGCCTGCCAGCTGATCTTAACGCCGTTAGCCTCGTTGGATACGCTGAACTCGGGAGCCTTGATGAACTTGATCGTAAAGCCGTCGGCATAGTACCAGCTCAGGTGGTTGCCGCTGCCGTCCATACACCTGATGGTGTAGGTGTAATCGACGCCGGATTCTACGTTGCTGTCGGTACAGGATGTTCCGGTGGTATCGGCGAGCTTAGTCCAGCCGTTCTGTCCCTTGATGTATACGCGGTAGGATGAAACGCCGGATATCGCGTCCCAGCTGATATTCACGCTGTCCTCGGCATTCTTGAGGGTCAGCTTAGGCGCGGCGTAGAACTTGATGCTCTTGCCTGCGCGGTAGTCGCTTGTGTACGCGGAGCCGTCCTCTGTGATACAGCGCACGGTGTAGGTGTAGTTGTAGCCGGAGGCGACGTCGGTATCTATAAAGGATGTTTCTGCGGTATCGACAAGGCGCGTCCAGCCCTTGCTGCCGTAGTAGAACACGCGGTACTTTGCCGCGCCGTCCACAGCTGCCCAGCTGATCTTCACGCCGTCGGCTTCGTTCGAGAGCTTGAACTCCGGAGCCTTGATGAACTTGATCGTGAAGCCGTCGGCATAGTACCAGCTAAGATGATGTCCCTCGCCGTCCATACTGCGGATGGTGTAGGTGTAGTCAACGCCGGATACGACGCCCTCGTGCTTGCATGAGGTACCGGTGGAGTCGGCTACCTTCGTCCATCCGTTATCACTCTTGTAGTATACGCGGTACGCGGACGCGCCCTCTACTGCGTCCCAGCTGATGTTGACGCAGTCCTCGCCGTTCTTGAGTTTAAGTGTCGGGGCGGTGTAGTATACCGCGGATTTGCCGTCGTGGTCATAGTCGCTGATGAAGCGCTTGCCGTCCGCGGTCAGACAGCGCACGGTGTAGGTGTAGCGCTTGCCGTTCTCTACGTCTGTATCGAGGTAAGAGGTCTCGGCGGTGTCGGTCAGCTTAGTCCAGCCGCCGCTGCCCTTGTAGTATACGCGGTAGAGTCCGGCTCTGGGGACAGGCTCCCATGAAATACGCATACCGCCGGCGCCCGTCGCGACGCTGACCTTAGGAGCGTCGAGGTCGACGTCCTGCAGGCTCTCGGTGTATTTGAAGGCGGTATCGGTGCAGTTGTAGTTGCCGTCGACGATTGTCTTGCCGCTGATATCTTCAACATAGCGCACCTTAGCGCTAAGCTCGTATGTTCCTGCCTTTTCAACGCCGAAGATGACGGAGAGCACCGTCTTCTCCGTGCCGAAGTCATATCCGTTGATATTGCAGAAGTTCATCACATAGCCGTCCGATACGACGTTCCCGTCGCCGTCGAACCTCAGCGCGACAGCCGAGTCGGACACAGCGGGGGCGACCCTGCCGATGAATTTATCAAGCTCCGCCTGTGTGTAGCCGCTCAGCGACGAGAAGTCGACCGGCAGCTCGACCTGAGCCGTAGCCAGCTTCTTTGTCGGATAACTGATCGAGAAGGTGTACTCGACAAAGTCACCTACAGCGACGGTGTAGCTCTGTCCGCCGACCTTAACTGTGGCGGTGGCTTCATCGGCCGATACCGCCGTCGGGAAACACAGCAGAGAGAGGATGAGTGTGATTATGAGAAGTATGCCTGTGACGCGCTTGCTCATACGATACCTCCTGAAAACAAGAATTATACATTATTATTATATTATACGCGTTTGTCAAAAACAACAAAATTATGATAACAATACTGTAATGGAAATGACATAAGAATCGCGCTTTTCGGGGGAAAAGCGCGTAAAACATAAGGGTATGGCAAAAAGAGGATCTATTCGTCCGCGGTCTGATGAGCCGTCCTGCCTTTCATAAAAGCCTCGCGCTCGGCGCACAGCTCGCGGTACAGTCCGGACGAGGTGAACGAGATGTTTGTATTGGTCTGTATCGCCTTGAGGGGGATGATCAGCTTGTTGCGGCGCAGCTGATCGAGGAAGAGATTCAGCATACCTCCGCGCAGCCCGGCTATGTACAGCATAGGCTCGTCGAAATCGTCAGCATCCACAGGCGCGGCTTCATCGGACAGCCCGAGGATAACCCCAAGGGGATATCCGTACTCGGATTTCTCCACACTCCGCGAGCCGATGTTCATTTTGCGGCAGAGCATCTTCAGCTTAGCCTCCGCCTGCGGACTCAGGTTATATATCAGTATCTCGCCCATAATACAGCTCCTAACACACATTTTACAGCATTATACCACAATATCCTGCGCTAATTATGAACCGGATATTAACAATGACCGCATTATGTTGACAAGTACAGTTCTTTGCTGTATAATTACAATAAAGAATTATGCGCCAAAAGGGCAAACAGAGACCGATATGCAAAATCCACTGTTAAGGAGTGACGTTATGAGAAAAAGTATTGCTATGATCCTTGTGATCCTGACCGTTCTGACGACCGTATTTTCAGCGGCGGGAACGGCTGTATTTGCTGCAGAAACAGACGGCGAGGAATACGTCGAGGTCGGCGCCGATAAGCCGCAGATCACGGCTATCGAACCATGTGCCGAGGGTATCGTGGTCAACTGGAGCCGTGCCGACGGCGTCAGCAATTACCGCGTTTACCGCATGAATCCGGCGCGCGGATGGGTCGCTCTGGGCGACACGACCAAGCTGTATTTTATCGACACTAATGTTTCCGACGGCAACACATACCAGTACCGTATCGCCGGCATCAGCGCCGAGGGTTCTGTCATAACTTCGACCGATTCGGCGTCCATAGACTATGTCGCTCCTCCGCGCGTGACCTCTGTCGAGACCACGGCGGACGGTATCCTTGTCCGCTGGAACAAGCCCGACAGCATCCACAGCGTAGCCGTGTTCCGCAAGAGCGGAGGTTCGGGCTGGAAGCGCGTAGCCGAGAACTCGGAGACCTCTTATCTAGACAGGGATGTAGCCGATTCTGGCGAGTACACCTACACCGTGCGCGCCCTCAATGCCGACGGCAGCTATACTTACGCATTCTATGATGAGACCGGCGTGACCGTCAAGCGCCTGTCGCCCCCTGCGATCACCGTGCAGAACGGAGCCGGCGGCGTGCTGATAAACTGGGGCGCTGTTTACGGCGCGGAGGGCTACCGTGTGTTCGTCAAGCGCGACGGCGGCAGCTGGTCAAGACTCGCCGATACCTCCGATACATCCTACCTCGATACCGCCGCCGAATCCGGCAAGAGCTACACTTACACCGTGCGCTGTATCACGGCAGACGGCAGCTCATACACAAGCTACTATGACCCCGGCAAGTCCGTAGATTATATCGCGGCTCCGAAGCTCCTTGCCGCCTCCTCCACGGGCGACGGGATCAAGATAAGCTGGGAGGCGAGCGCGGGCGCTGCCGCCTACCGCGTATTCTACCGCAACTCAAACGGCGGCTGGACTAGATTGGGTCAGACCGAGGGTACGTCTTTTGTAGACTCCGACGTACGCTCCGGCGGAACATACACCTACACCGTCCGCTGTATCTCTTCGGACGGCGGCAAATACACCAGCTACTTCTATAACGAGGGCGTCACAGGCACATTCCTGAGCGCGCCCGAGATCACCTCCCTCACCTGCGGCGCAGAGGGTGTAAACATCGCATGGGGCGCTGTTGAGGGCGCAGAGAAGTACCGCGTATACTACTACGGCAGCAAGGGCTGGACTCGTATGCTCGATACCGAGGATACCTCTTATGTCGACAAGGACGTAGCATCCGGCCACACCTATAAATACACCGTCCGCTGCATCAACGCCGACGGCACCGCTTTCACAAGCGGATATCTCTCAGGCAAGAGCGTCTATTATATCGCCGCCCCGACGATCACCTCGATGACCAATACCACCGAAGGCGTTAAAATAACTTGGGCTGCCGAGACCGGAGCCGAGAAGTACCGCGTATATTATTACGGAAGGAACGGCTGGACAAAGATGGCTGACACCACCTCGACCTCGTATGTCGACGCGGATGTTTCCTCCGGCGTTACCTACACCTATACCGTGCGCTGCCTCAATTCGGCAGGCAACGCTTTCACATCCTACTTCAAGCCCGGCGTAAAGCATACCTTCATTGCCGCTCCGCAGATCACCGCCCTCAGATGGGGCGACGCGAGCGTCGGCATCACATGGGGGCCTGTCACCGGCGCAGAGCTCTATCGCGTATACGTCCGCACCGACTCGGGCTGGAAGCGTATCGCCGATACAAAAGAGAACTTCTATGAGGATAAGGACGTCGTCTCCGGCAACACCTACACCTACACCGTCCGCTGCCTCAATGCCGACGCCACCGCTTTCACATCCGGTTACCGTTCGGGTACGAGCATCAAGTTCCTGTCCACTCCGCACGTTACCTCGGTATCCCAGAGCGGCGGCAACGTAACCGTAAAATGGGGCGCTGTTCAGGGCGCAGTCAAGTACCGCGTATATTATAAGACCGAGGGCGGCAGCTGGACTCGTCTTGCCGATACGACCGACACCACATATGTACATCAGAATATCGCGTCCGGTTCGAGCTACACCTACACCGTGCGCTGTATAAATGCCGCGGGCACCGCCTTTGAGTCCGGCTACGACGGCTCGGGCGAGTATCTGCACTACATCGCCGCTCCCTCAGGCATCAAGGCGACGCCTCAGGCCGACGGCGTGAAGGTAACATGGAATGCCTCAGCCGGCGCGGAGAAGTACCGCGTCTACTACTACGGCAGCAAGGGTTGGACAAAGATCGCCGATACAGCCGACACATCCATACTGCACACGGACGTCACCTCCGGCAGCACCTACCGTTACACCGTGCGCTGTATCTCGGCTGACGGCAGCAAGTTCACATCCGACTATGACTCTGCAGGTGTGAGCTGTAAATATACCGACACACCCGCGCTCAAAGCAGCCTCTTATGCCAAGAACGGTATCGTCATTTCTTGGGGAGCTGTTCAGGGCGTTGATAAATACCGTGTTTACTACTACGGCAGCAAGGGCTGGACAAAGCTGACCGACACCACCTCTACATCATATACAGATACAGCGGTATCCTCCGGTCACACCTATCGCTACACCGTGCGCTGTATCAATGAGGCAGGCACAGCGTTCACCTCGTCTTATGACTCTAAGGGTGTGAGCCTGTACTATATCGAGGCTCCGAAGCTCGCCGATATGGATATCTCCGCGAGTAGAGTCACCCTGTACTGGACAAAGCCCGACGCGGCTGAGAAGTTCCGCGTTTACAAGAAGATAAACGGCTCATGGTCTAAGCTGACCGACACCACCGACACATCCTACACCGACTACGACGTCGAGGTCGGCAATACCTATATCTACACCGTGCGCTGTATCAACTCAGATGGCACCGCTTTCCAGAGCGGCTTTGACCCCGAGGGCTTTATCGCTACCGTGACGTCGTCCACCATCAACTTCCGCTATTACGACCAGACTCAGTACAGCTATCCATACGGCGACGACACTATCGCAGGCTCCGGCTGCGGCCCCACCTGCTTCGCTATGGTCGCCTCCACCATCACCGGTAAGGAGATCACGCCTATCAACGCTGTCGAATGGTGCGGCAACGACTATTATGTCTACGGAGTCGGCACAATGTGGAGCTACTTTGAAGCTGCGTCCAACCGCTTCGGCGTCAAGTACGGCGGTCAGACCTACAGCCAGGAAGAGGCTATCGCCGCTATGAAGAAGGGCAAGTATGTCATCAGCTCGCACGGCCCCGGACGCTTCACCTCGGGCGGCCACTTCATCGTGCTCGCCGGTCTTGACGCGAACGGCAAGATCATCGTGTTCGACCCCAACGGCTGGAACAAATACATCGGCACATCCTTCACCCCCGCCGAGATCGCCGAGTCCGCCACGAGCTACTGGATATTCGGATAAAAAAATCGCATAAAAAGACCGCCCGAGCGCTTGCTCCGGCGGTCTTAATTTCGCTGTCATTCCGAGGAGGGACAACGTCCCGACGTGGGAATCCCACAAAGTTGTTATCCACGTTTCATTCTCTGTTTGTGGGATCGCTACGGGCTAAAGCCCTCGCAATGACATAATAGACTTAACCGCCCGAGCGCTTGCTCCGGCGGTCTTGCTGTTTATTTAAATTGTCATTGCGAAGCCCATAAGGGCTGTGGCAATCTCAACTGATTTTGTTTTTCGGCGCTATCGTGCCGTTGCGGTACAGCTCCAGAAGCGCGTAAAGGTCGCTGATCTCGTCCTGTAATCCGCGGCCGATATCCGAGTCGCTCACCATGCGGCGGCTCTGTTTTTCGACGATCTGAGAATCCGAGTCGATGTCGATGTTTTCCTTAAGAGCCTCCTCGAGAGTCGTGAACGGATGGTGCGCCTTCAGGCTCAGCCCGTGCGAGCTGTATATCAGGGTGTAGCCCGCGATGCCGGTGGTGGCGTGGTACTCCTTGCAGAAGCCGCCGTCTATGACCAGCAGCTTGCCCTCGGCGCGGATGGGCAGCTCGCCCTTGACTGTGCGCACGGGTGTGTGACCGTTGATGATGTGGGAGGATTCCGAGCTCAGCCCGAAGTCGGCGAGTATCTTCTCGCAGGTGTCCTTCTCATAGTAGTAGGTGTAGTAGGGGTTCTTCGGCTCGCTCCAAGCAGTTTTATCGTCGATATACGAACGTTCGAAGGTCTTGATCTGTCTGCCGCAGAGGGGCGATCTCTCACAGCACCACAGATACCACATGAAGTCCAGACCCTGAGTCGCCCTGCTCCTGCCGAAGTAGGCGTGACGCGCGACGGTGTCAGCCATTTCGAAGTAAGCCTTGCCGCTGTAGCGGTCGCCGAACAGCCCGACCTCCATCAGGCTGCCGTCCTCGTTCAGCGGTACGCAGCCGTGATACAGCAGATTGCCGTTGTACACGCGATACATCCCGCCGTGATTATACAGGAATGTGATGTGCATATTCAGGCGTCTGCTGCCCGTGAACGCAGCTTTCAGCTCGTTTATGACAGTTTTCTCGTCATCTGTCAGGTCGTACGGATGCTCGGGATCGAGAGTGGGGAAGGAGCTTTCGTTTAGTTTGTACACTTTGCCGCCGATTTCGACTGTGCTTTGGTCTATATCTATCTTTTCAAGCATAAGGCGGTCTTCCATCCGATAGTCGGGGTTGCGCTTTATGACCTGACCCTCCAGCTTGAACTGCATGAGGGTGATAGCCGCCAGAGCCGCTTCCATCGGTCTGCGGTCGGGATAGTTGCGCTCGGCAAAGAGGACGAGGTTCCTCAGACTGATGCCGTAGCCGTTTTCTAGCGTCCTCACGGTACGGTATTTGATGCAGTTGCGGACGACGTTCGCGATGCACGCCTCGCTGCCGCACGCCGCGCCCATCCACAGGATGTCATGGTTGCCCCATTCGATGTCGAGCGAGTGGTGCTTCATCAACAGGTCGATGATCTTGTCTGCAGCGTCGCCGCGGTCGAAGATATCGCCCACTATATGGAGCCTGTCGACCGCCAGCCTCTTTATCAGACCCGCGAGCGAGAGGACGAAGTCGTCCGCGCTTACGCTTATGACGGTGTCGAGGATGTTCCGGTGGTAGCGTATCTGGTTGTTGTCCTCGTCCTTCTGGGCGTGGAGAAGCTCGTCGATGATGTAGGCGTAGTCGTCGGGGGTCGCCTTACGCACCTTCGAGCGCGTGTACTTCGACGACAGCGTACGGGCTATCTCGGTCATACGCTCCAGAGTAGTTCTATACCAGTTTCGGTCGATGTTCTTCTCGCGCTTGAGCAGTTTGAGCTTCTCGGAGGGATAGTAGATGAGGGTGCATATCTCCTCGATCTCGCAGGGGTCGAGCGTGTCGCCGTACAGCGCGACCGCCTTCTCGCGGATGACGCCGGAGCAGTTGTTGAGGATATGTGTGAACGCCTCATATTCGCCGTGGATGTCGCTCATGAAGTGCTCGGTTCCTTTGGGCAGGTTGAGTATCGCGCTGAGGTTGATGATCTCGCGCGTCAGCGAGCGCACAGTGGGGTATTTTTCCGCGAGCAGGCGCATATATTTCATCCTGTCGCCGTCAGTTTTCGCCGTCATCCGATCGCCTCCTTTGGTTTATATGATAAGTATAACAGACCGTAAGGCGAATGTAAATAAAAAAAGTCCTAAATAGAGAGTGGTAGGGTATGGCGCTTGCGACATACCGCAGAATGACGGGCGACAGACTAAAGCTGCCTTAAGGCAGGAGAGATAAGTTGTCGCGCATTCGGTACGTCGGGAACCGCCGTACCCTACAAAAATTCCCCCGACAGCGAAGTCGGGGGAGAGCATATTATTTCAGCATACGCTTTTTGATGTCCGCCTTGTCGAAAGCGGCGGCAATCAGGAAGAATATCAGCGCCGAGGCTACCGCCTGTATCGCGTTCTCCGGCATCTTCCACAGCGCGGTGACTATAGCCGAATGGAAGCTGTCGCCCGCGAGCAGCTGACGTATCAGCTTTGACAGCGAGTAGCCCACGACCGTGACCAGACCCGAGGGGATGGTCATAAGCGCGTTGCGTTTGGTGAGCAGTTTGTCGCCCTTCGAGCTGAAGAACAGGCTGTTCAGCGCCTTGATTATGACGGTGTATATCAGCGTTTCGGGATATACCAGCAGGTCGGCTATACCGCCGCCGATCGCCGACGCCGCCACTGCATACGGCAGGGGCAGGAAGCTCGCCGTCAGATATATCATCGAGTCGCCCAGATGGACGTAGCCGCCCGTCGGAGTCTTGATCTGCACGAATGCGGTCATCACCGCTATCATCGCCGCGAACATCGCCGCGATGACTATGCGGAGCGTGCGCTCGGATTGTTTGTTGTTCATTTCATATACCTCATTTCAAAAAACGGCTTCGGATGATTACACCCGAAGCCGTTGTTCATCAGTCTTGGAACAGGGGAGTCGACAGATAGCGGTCGCCGGTGTCGGGCAGGAGGACTACGATGTTCTTGCCTGCGTTCTCGGGACGCTTAGCCAGCTCGATAGCCGCGTGGACTGCCGCGCCTGATGAGATACCCACCAGCACGCCCTCCTTCTTGCCGACCAGCTTGCCGGCGGCGAAGGCGTCGTCGTTCTCGACGGCGATGATCTCGTCATAGACCGCTGTGTCCAGCACATCGGGGACGAAGCCCGCGCCGATGCCCTGTATCTTGTGCGCTCCCGCCTGACCTTTGGACAGAACAGGGGAGGATGCAGGCTCGACTGCGACTACCTTTACTTCGGGATTTTTGGATTTCAGATATTTGCCGACGCCGGTGACTGTGCCGCCGGTGCCTACACCCGCGACGAAGATGTCGACCTTACCGTCGGTGTCTTCATAGATCTCGGGGCCTGTAGCGGCAAAGTGCGCGGCGGGGTTCGCCGGATTGACGAACTGACCGGGGATGAAGCCGCCCTCGATCTCTTCGGCAAGCTCTTTGGCTTTGGCGATAGCGCCCTTCATGCCCTTAGCGCCCTCGGTCAGGACAAGCTCTGCGCCGTATGCCTTCATCAGCTGGCGGCGTTCTACGCTCATGGTCTCGGGCATCACGATGATGATGCGGTAGCCTCTGGCTGCTGCTACGGCCGCGAGTCCGATGCCGGTGTTGCCGGAGGTGGGCTCGATGATGACTGAGCCTTCCTTGAGCAGACCCTTTGCCTCGGCGTCGTCGATCATCGCCTTCGCGATACGATCTTTGACCGATCCTGCGGGGTTGAAGTACTCAAGCTTAGCGATGAGCTTCGCGTTCAGACCGAGTTCCTTTTCTATGTGTGAGAGCTCCAACAGCGGAGTCTTGCCTATAAGCTGATCTGCGGATGTATAGATATTTGACATAATGATTCTCCTTATTATATAGCAATGTTTTTTATTTGTAAATAGCCGGTCAAAATATCAGCGCCGACATCGCTCGTACTGTTTCATCATATGATCGCCTCCAATCAATACCACCAACTCGGTAGGTTGGTGTAATCATAGCAGATATTTTCGCAAATGTCAAGCCTTTTTTGAAAAAATATCTATTCTGAGTAAATTCAGAGTATGTTGAGGGCTGATATTTGGTGACCATTTACTTGACATCTGCATATAAAAGTGCTAAAATAGCCACAGTAAGATATGGTATGCTAAAAGAGTGGGTCTTGACGGACCCGCTCTTTGTTATTGTTTGAGAGGCTCCCTTTGGTAAAGGAGATTCCCCTGTCAGGGGAAATGTCCGCAAAGCGGACAAAAGGGTAAGCTGCCTCCGCCTGAGGAGGGCGTCAGCGCAAGCTGACAGAGGAATTGTATCGATGTTCGAGCAATAGCGAGTAACCTATCTGATAAGGGAGTGATCATTTGGCTAACAGCAAAGGTAAAAACACCGTTTCCGCCGTTGAGGAGCT
>Ga0310690_10010060_pt1 | contig 11799 bp, 9 predicted proteins | sample AusTroGonzalo_MG_2_FD_207661 | JGI IMG/M metagenome (GOLD analysis project Ga0310690, IMG submission 207661) | Bovine rumen microbial communities from tropical cattle in Woodstock, Queensland, Australia - Gonzalo_04 (v2) (version 2) | ecosystem: Host-associated > Mammals > Digestive system >...
ACCGTTTGTCGTAGGTCGGGATGGGGGCGGGCACGACTTTGCCCCACATAAAACGGTCACCGTCGTTGAGCAGCCACGCGACGGCGGTCACGTCCCAGATGACGCGGCTCCACACACGGCCTTTGGCGTATTTTTCCGCCGCCTCGACGGTGTGTTCGACCAGGTAGTCGCACAGGGTGTTTTTCCCTTTCAACCAATAATTCAATTCCGGCTCGGTCGCATAGAACGCGGAGACGACGCCCATGCAGGGCAGCTGCACCAGGGGGCAGCCGCAACCCATGACCACGCGGGCGGCGGCGATATCCTGCACCATGTTGAACTCGGCCGTGTTCGGCCAGTCGGTCGCGTGCCCGCCGAGCCAGACGAGCACGATCTTATCTTTTATGGAGGGGTCCATGAGGAGCGCGGAAGCCACGTTGGTGATGCACCCGATGGCCACGACGTAAAGAGGACGTTCGGGCGAGTAGGAAGCCGCCAACCGGCACAAACGGCGCGCCGCGGGACTCTCTACGAACGTCGCCTCGTCGGGCAGATAGGTTGTCGAGCCGCGATATACGTTGTCGCACAATTCTTGCCTGCCCATCAGCGTAAGCAGGTGCTTGATCTCGTCAAAACTCCGTTCCATGCCGTCGGCGGGCGAGGTGGAATTTGCATTGAAGAAAGGCGCGGCGTAAAAATCGATCACGTGCAGTTTTTTGCTTTTGACAAGCAGGGCGATGGCATATTGATCGTCGATCTCGTTGTAAGCGTCGGTGTCGATCACACAGTCGACGGGGCCCTGCGGCACAGTCAAGTTTTTTAACAGGTCTTTGCGCGTCATGTTCGTGCTCCTTTATATGTTAATCAACCGTATTATAGCACGTTCACTTGGCGCGCGCAAGCCCGCGCGCGAAAAAAACAAAAAATCGATGAGACCTCTTCCATTTTCATTTGCTTTGTGCTATACTGTTTTAAAATGTATTTTCAGGGAGAAACGGCTCTATGGATCTGTTTTATACCAACGTAATCATTCTGACCGAGCTGATGATGCTGGCCATGATCCTGCACGTGGTGCGCTATTCCGGCTTTACCCGCGTGCAAAAATTCTGGTATCTGCTCACGTTCGCCTCTGTCATGCTGTGCGCGGGCGCGGAATTCGCCGTGCACTGCGGCGTTTATAACCCCGCTTTCGCCGTGCCGCTCGCCATTCTCACGGTGCTGCAATTCTCGGTCGCGCCCATGCTCGGCGTGTTCTTTACCGGTGCGCTCGGCCTGCACAACCAAGCCAAGACCGCCAGCATCTTTTTCTCGCTTAATCTGCTCGTTGAGATCGTGGCGGCGCCGTTCGGTTTCGTCTTTTACTTTGACGAGAGCGGCTATTGGCGCAACATTCCCGGCTTTTACATCTACGTCGCGTTTTACCTCATCAGCCTTGTTTACCTCATTATCAGCATGGTCATCGTCGGCAAAAAGTTCCGCAACCGCGACAGATGGACGATCGTGATGATCTTAGTCGTGCTGGTGGCGGGCATTATTCCCATGACCTTTTCAAAGATCAACATCACCTATATCGCCGTCGCCATCAGCGCGTCGCTTTGCTACATCTACTACAACGACCTGGTACAGCAGGATATTCAAGCGGAACTCGTCGCCAACCAAAAACGGATCTACGGCATGCAGACCCACATCATTTCTGGTCTTGCCAACCTGATCGAGAACCGCGACATGGAGACGGGCGGGCACATTTCGCGCACCAGCGCCTACGTCAAATCGCTCGCCGAGAACGCGCGCCGCGACGGCGTGTATGCCGACGCGCTTGACGACCGCTTTATCTCCCTGCTCTACACGCTCGCGCCCATGCACGACATCGGCAAGATCATCATCTCCGACCGCATACTCAAAAAGCCGGGCAAACTGACGCCCGAGGAATTTGAGCAGATGAAAAAACACGCCGCGGTCGGCGGCACGGTAGTGCGCGAAGTGCTGGACGGCATCACGGACGAGACGTATCTCGCGTTCGCGGCGGATATCGCGACTTACCACCACGAGCGGTGGGACGGCACCGGCTATCCCATGGGCCTTGTTGGCGAGGAGATCCCCCTCTCCGCGCGCATCATGGCCATAGCCGACGTGTTTGACGCGCTGGTGTCGGAGCGGTGCTATAAATTGCCCATGTCGACAGACGAGGCGTTTGCCGTCATCGAGCGGGAGGCGGGCACACACTTTGATCCGCAGTTGGTCGCCGTTCTGCTGGCGCACGAAGAAGAGTTTGAGGCCATCGCGCCGAAGAGTGCGAAGGCCCCCACGATCTGACATGAATATCACACATTTTTACCTGGAAAACGGCGCGGGCGAACCCCTTATCCTCTTGCACGGGAACGGGGAAAGCAGCGCCTGTTTTTCGGCTCAGATCCGTGCGTTCGCACCTTATTATCACGTCTTCGCTCCCGATACGCGCGGTCACGGAAAAACGCCGCGTGGCGAGGCGCCTTTTACCATCCGGCAGTTTGCCGACGATCTTTGCGGCTTTATGGACGCGCACGGCATCGGAAAGGCACATTTGCTCGGCTTTTCGGACGGCGGCAACGTGGCCATGATCTTTGCCATGCGCTACCCCGACCGCGTGGATCGTTTGATCTTAAACGGCGCCAACCTGTCGCCGGCTGGCATCAAGCGCCGCGTGCAAATTCCCATTGAGATCGGCTATGCCATCGCGCGGCGCGGCAAGAGCGAAAAGGCGCGGCGCAACGCCGAAATGCTGGGGCTGATGGTCAACGACCCGAACGTGGCGCCCGCGGAACTCGCCGCCATCCGCGCAAAGACCCTGGTCATCGCCGGCACGCGCGACATGGTAAAAGAGGCTGAAACGCGGCTGATCGGGGCAAGCATTCCCCGCGCGGCACTCGTCTTTTTGCGGGGCGGACATTTTATCGCCTATAAACAGCCCGACGCGTTCAACCGCGTCGTGCTGGATTTTTTGAGAAACGACAGCAAGGTGTGACGATATGCAATATCCTTTAAGTGAAAAATACGATACTCCCGCCCTGATGCAAAAGATCATGGGACCCAACCCCTTGAAACTGACCGAAGAACTGCTGACGGGCCACCGCATCAAAAAGGGCGGCACGGTGTGCGATCTCGGCAGCGGGCAAGGCCTGACGAGCGTGTTTTTGGCAAAAGAATACGGCTTTCGCGTGTATGCCGCGGATCTGTGGAGCGATCCCGACGAGAACCGCCTGTTTTTTGCCGATATGGGTCTTGACGAGACAAGGATCACGCCCGTTAAGGCCGACGCGACGGCACTGCCGTTTAAAAAGGCATTTTTCGACGCGGTCGTCTCGACCGATTCCTATAACTATTTCGGGCGCGACCCCGCCTATCTTGACGCAAAACTGCTGCCCTTCGTGAAATCGGGCGGCTATCTCTATATCGCCGTGCCCGGCATGAAAAAAGATCTGCACGGTCATCTGCCGCCGGAACTGCTGCTCTCCTGGACGCCGGAACAGCTCGACTATCTGCACGACGCGACCTTTTGGGCCGACGTGGTCGGCCGCTGCCGCGGCGCCGCGGTGCTGGAAGTGGCGGAAATGCAGTCGAACGAAGAGGTGTGGGCCGACTGGCTGCGGCAGGAAAACGAATACGCCGTGGGCGATCGCCGCGCCATGGAGGCGGGCAGCGGCAAATATCTGAACTTTGTGAAGATCGTTCTGCAAAAATACTGACGTCAAAAGCGCTTGCCGCGGCAGGCGCTTTTTGTGTTGCGGGCCGCGGATTTTCCCTGCCTCCGATACATTATGGCGGGAACTTCGGCTAAAAGTGATCTTGTCGCTTTCGGGTTGACAAAGATGTCGAAAAATGTTATAATATGTTACGATAGTCTACGCACGCGCGTGCGCGAGCTGTCAGCTCCCGCAATTCCCCATCATTTTACAAAGAAGGATCGGAGAGAAAAACATGAAAAAAATTGTTTTGTTGGCATGTTTTCTGCTGTGCATCACGTGCCTTCTGTGCGCGTGCGGCAAGAACAAAGAAGGCACCGACGGCCTGACGTTTGAAAAAATCGACTCCAAGACCTGCCGTGTCACCGGCATCAAGGATAAGAGCGTCACCTCGATCGTGGTGCCCGCCAAAAACGGCAAGCGCACCGTTGTCGCTGTCAGCGATAACGCCTTTGCCGGCATGAGTCTGACCTCGGTCGAACTGCCCGACGGCGTTAAAACCATCGGGGCCGGCGCATTTGACGGCTGTACGAGTCTGCGCTCGCTGACGGTCGGCGGTAAATCTCTGTTCAAAGTCGACGGCGCGATTACCGGCGCGGATATCTCTTTCGGCGAAAACGCCCTGCGCGGCGTGCCGCTGATGAATATCAAGTTTGCCGACAGCCACGACGGCGACACGAGCGTAGCGCTGACGGTCGAAAACCCCGACCCGAACGTGGCGACGGTCGAGATCACCGCGGCGCTGAACAGCGTGACCGATATGACCAAAACGACCTCGTTTGCGCCCTCGGCGGCCCCTGAAACCGTCGATCTCGGCACATACGGCATCTTTCGCAATATCCGCGTCGGCGCCAAAAAATCCGGCAGTGACGCCTCTTTCTCCCTTACGGCACGCGAAGTGCAGGTGACCGCATCCGAATATAACATCGCCTATCTCAACGCCTCTTACCCCGTGTTGGTCTACTCGCTCAAACTCAAAGAGATCACGGCCGAGGGCACCATTCCCACCTTTACCTTCCTCGAGCGCGGCGCGCAGTATGACTGGGATCACCTGACCTACGGCATACAGCCTTTCCCGTATCTGACGCGTGCCGCCGCCACCACGAACAGCGATTTTCACGGTGCGCGCGCGGGTTGCGCCGCCTGGATCGCCGACCTATATGCGGCCGACCCGACTTCACACTTCCATATCTACGTGGTGGATAACTACAACGAACTGCTCGTACAGTTCTTATATGCCAACAACATCCCCGCCGACAACTGGAACGCCGTGCTGCTCAGCGACGGCACGGGTACGGCCGGCTATCTGGTCAATGCCTATAACGTAGAGAATCCCGCCGGAAAGGCCGCGACCATGGCGACCGAATGGGCCGCCGTCAAAACCGACGCCGCGGCAAACGGTTACAGCGCCGCAAAACTGCACACGCTCTGCACCGCCGAGCGCGAAGCCGACGACTCCATTCTCGCGACCTACGCCTACGTGATCGCCAACGCCGAGAGCAACGTGACCTGGTGGGTCAACCGTCTGCGCACGGGCGAAAACCTCTCCGCCATCACAGCGCGTGACGCGGACTTTGCCGCCGCGATCTGCGCCGTGCCGAGCTCCTTCTATACCAACAGTCTGCTCGCGGCCCTTTCCGAAGACGAGCAAGCGGCCTTTAAGTCGATGTATCATTTCAGTGACACCATGTTCGCCGACGCGCGCGATTCGGGCAAAAAGATCATGGTGATCCTCGGCACCTCCAACGCCGGCGAAGGCGACAATTTCTACAGCTATATGAAGCTGACCATGACCTTCTACGGCGACGAATATGCCTACTACTACAAGGGCCATCCCGGTTGGCCCACCTCCGGTTGCGCAGCCCGTCAACAGGCAGAACAGCGCCTGGCCGCCGAGGGCCTGACGGTCTATGAGCTCGACAACGCCATCGCGGCGGAAGTCATTCTGTTCTACAACCCCGACGTGTATCTCTCCGGCTGGCAGTCCACCACGTTTGAGTCGGTCGCCTCGCAGGAGATGGCCTGCCTCATTTATGACAGCCCCGTGGCGAACGTCAACGCGGTCTACCGCGACAAGGTCGATATGGCGGCGCGCCGCCTGGACGCCGGCACGGCGAACTATGAAGGCATCGCGCTCGACGGCACGCACAGCTACTTCCTCGTGGAATACAACAACACCGCGGAATATGAAAACCAGACTGCCAATTACGCAAAACACGAGATTGCGATCTACGACGAGACCGCGGACGTCATTCACTACTACAAACTGACCCAGGGCGTTTACGCCGAGGTCAACGCCGACGGACAGGCAGTCGCCTGACGCAGAACACAAAAAAGCAGCCTTTCGGCTGCTTTTTTGATTTGAAGTCTCCCCTCCTTTATCTACCGTCGAAAAAAGCCCCGTGAGGGGCTTTTTTCATTCTCCTGCGTCATTGTGATCAAGGATGGCGCGGGCGGCGCGCTGACCGACCGTCAGCATATCTTCGGTGCCGAAGTGATAATCGTCACCGCCGGCGCGGCCCGCCTCTGCGGTGTTGATGGCGACAACGTTTTCGTCAGCCAGTTCACTTGCCACACGGACTTGAATGGCGCGGATATCCATGACGTAGGGCGTCGGATAGTTGTTTGCGATCTTGCCGATGACGAAGGGTGCCCCCGCGTTGGTCATACCGAGCGCCTGATAGTCACCCCGCATGCGGCGGATGAGCGCTTTGAGATTATCCTCATAGGCGTCTTTATAGACTTCCTGCTCGCTGTCGGCCTCGCCCTGCATCCAAAACGTGCCCATCAGGTGCACGGTGTAGCCGAGGTCCTTGTAGTGCGCGACCATGGCCGTCAGATCCGCTTTCCAGCTGTCGTAGAGCTGCCCCTGCCAGCAAAAGCCGTCGCCGTTCTTGTCGTAGAGATAGGTACCGCCCCACGCGTATTTGAAGATGATCGCCTCATTGGTGCGGCCGCTTTTGTCGATGATCTTGGCCATGCCGATCTCCGGGCCGAAATACTCAGGGCCGCGCGAGCCTTTGCCGTAGGCGACTTTGGTACCAAACTCATGCTCGATCTGATTCGCGCCGGGGCCGCCGAAAGCGTAATAGTAGACGTTTGTGGTAAAGGAGGCCGTGTCTTCGGGGTTCATGGTAAAGCCCGCGGCGTTGGACTGGCCTGCGATGACGTAAACGTCGATGATCTTCTCCGCCTCGGCGGGCGTATTCTGTGCGGCGGACGCCGCCTCTTTTTGCCCGCACCCGGCCAAAAACAAGAGGCAGACAAGCACAAGGCACACCGCGCGCGCCGCAGAATAACGGTGCTTCATGTCATTCGTCCCCCTTCGGCGGCCGCGCCGATTATTTGTTCTCGGAGAGGAACACGGCGGGCGAGTAGAGATAGCCCTGATAGATGTCGCAGCCGATCTCATGCAGCACGCTGCGCTGCTCCGCCGTCTCGACGTACTCCGCGATGACGGAAAGGTCGAGCGAGGCGGCCAGCTGTGCGATGGAGGAGATGATCTCGCGGCAGTTCTGGTGGACGAACAAGCCCTGGACGAGTGATCCGTCGAGCTTGATGATGTCGAACATATTGTCTTTTAAGTAGTGGAGAGAGGTCTGCCCCATCGAGAAGTCGTCTATGGCCAGAAGCAGGCCCATCTGACGCAGTTCCAGAAGCGCGGCGCGCGTCTCCTCGCCAAGGGAGAGGGTCGCCTGCTCCGTGATCTCGATGCAGATGTTCCGGCCCTTGAAGGGATCCGCCTCGTTTTGCGCGCGGCAGAACGCGAGGAAGCGCGGGGTCACGATGGTCGTGCCCGTGATGTTGATGGAGATCTTGGCCTCCTCGCCGTACTCTTTGAGGATCGCGGGACGGTCAGAAAGGGCGCGCAGGAAGATGGTCTCTTCAAGATCCGGCAAAAGCCCCGCTTCTTCGGCCAATTTGATAACAAGAGGCGGATAGAGCATGCCGTGCGTCGGGTGCTGCCAGCGCAGCAGAGCCTCGACGCCGATACAATGCCCGTCGTGACTGTACTGCGGCTGATACGCGAGGCGGATCTGCTTGGCCATGCCGTGGCGCATTTCGGCGCACAAGCCCTTGGCAAAGTCACCGTAGATGTCACTGAGTTCCGTCATGCGCACGCCGACGAGTTCCTGCTCGTTCTCTTTGAAGTACTTCATAAAGGCGGCATAGTGTTCTCTGTCGCGCGCGTCGGACTGACGGTCGAGCAGGCGCACGAAAGGCAGATAAATGAGCACGCCGAGCAGCACGTTGATCACCTGCAGCAGCGCGCCCGCCGCCGAGCCTGTGCCGTGCAGACCGCCGAGGATGATGGGCGTCGTCCACTCCACGCTCTCTGTGATGACAGGTACCCAGCCAAGGTAGGTGGCGAGATATGCCGTGGAATAGCACACGAGCGGCACGGTGAGGAACGGGATGAGCATGATGGGGTTAAAGATGATAGGCAGGCCGAACACCATCAACTCGTTGATGTTGAAGATCATGGGGAACGCCGCCGTGTAGCCGAGACTGCGGCGCGCACGGTTGCGCGAGAAGATGAGGATGGCGATGAGCAGGCAGATGGTGGTGCCGCACCCGCCCATCAGCACGAAGCAGTCAAAGAACTGCTTGGTGAGAATGGTCGGCGCTTCGCCGGCCGCCACGGCCAGTTTGTTGGCCTCGGCAAGTTTTTCGGAAAAGTAGGTCTGCATGACGCCCTCGAGCGTGTCGCTGCCGTGAATGCCGAAGAACCACAGCACCGACGAGAGCAGCACGAAGCAGAAACCTTTGCCAAAGCCGTTCGCGCCGTGCGAGAACAGCTTGTTGAAAGCCAGCGCCAACAGCGAGCGGAAAGAATCGACCGTGAAGATGCGCGTGACCGTCACGTTAAAGAGGCCGAATAAGAAGGCCACCAACGCGATGGGCACGAGCGTGGAGAGCATGCGGTTGAACTCGCGATCCACGCCGCGGGCGTAGAGATAATGCCGCCGGCTGCGGAAAAAGCGGTCGATCAAAAGATACAGCGCAGAGGCGCCGAGGCCCGTGAGGATGGCAAGAAACATGGACTTCGGGCCCATGCTGTCGGTGCCGAAACTCTCAAGATTAGCGCCGGCCAGAATGAAGAACGAGAGCAGCGCCGCCACGATCGCGCCGCCGTGCACGGACTCCGGATCGGCCTTGATCTTCATGTAGGAGCGGCTGATGGAGAAAGTCATGTAGAGCGACAGCACGCCGAACGTGGCCTTATTGATGAGCGTGAACAGATCCAAAAAGAAGCCGCCCGCAAACGTCTTGATGGCTTCCTGATAGCCTTTGACGGGAAAACTGGTGATGACCAGGGCAAAAGCGCCGATGATGAGCACGGGGATCATATTGATAAGGCCGCTGCGAATGGCGCGCACCGCCGTGGCCTGCTCGACCCGACGGACGCCGGTCATCAGGTCCTTTTGAAACCGTTTGACGCTGTTTGACAGCTTGCTTGCGAATGCCATGGATGAGTTCCCTCCCGGATGTATGAAAATCAGAATGTGATCTTTTACAGTTCTTCGCCGTATTTTTTCGTCTCTTTTGCGACCGTGACGGGCGCATCTGTGAACAGGCGGCCGAGTTTTTTCACGGTTTTCTCCCCTGTGGGCGTCGGCGCCGGCTTTCACGCCGCCGGACGTCGTTTTTGTGCTTTTGCCGCTATCAGTATAACACGGGGAAACGGCATTTTCAAGATAAACATATAAAAATCTTGCTAAATTTAAGAGAATATGTTAAGATAAAAGCGAAAACGGAAAAGGAGGCTCACTATGGAAACGACCAAACGGCGCATGCCGCAATATATTGCTGTCTTTGTGCTGCTCTACTATTTCATTCTGTTCGTCGAACGGGTGCAAAGCGTGATCCGCGTGCTGGCCGACGGCGCGTTTTTCGCCACGGCCTATGACGGCTACGTCGATACGCTCACGCTGCTTTCGCTCATCGGCACACTTGCGCTGCTGATCGCGTCGAACGGCGACTTTTGGAAAGCCCTTTCGGGTCGGGGCGAAGCCGACTATACCGTGCTGTCGCTGACGTCGGGCGTGCTGCTGCTTTCCGGCATGGTACACACCGAACACACCGTGGCCGCCGTGCAGTTTGCCGCCTACGGCATGCTGATACTCGCCATGGTGCTGCGCACCGCAGAGATCGCGCCGCAGGCCGACCGCGTCAAGCTGTGGTATTCGCTCGTGTACTTGACGTCGTTCTCCATGGCGATCCCAGTCATGTACCGCTCCGCTCTGCCCCACGCAGGGCTGTTTCACGTCGTCGAGGCGATCGCGGCGGCGGTGCTGGTCGTGTTCTTTACCTTGATGATGCGCCGCGTCTTTGTCGGCACGGGCGAAAATCTCCTCTTTAAAGAGCCGCTTTTCGTCATGGCCGTGGCCGACGTACTGGTGCTGGCTCTGCGTTGGCAGGAGAAAATCAACACGTTCGTGCTGATCTTTGCCGCGCTCACGCTGGCGCTGTTTATCGCGGGGCTCATGCTCTTTCGCCTGCGCAGGCCGAAAACGTGATTTTTCACCCCGTTTCGGGGGTAAGTAACAATTTTTAAAGCAAAAAAGGACGCCGAGGCGTCCTTTTCGTTTTACCTTGTGTTGAGGTAGAAGTACAGCATCATCAGGCCGAAAGCGAGGCAGAAAAAGGCAAAGCCGATGAGAAACGCCGGCATCATGGCGGCGTAGGCGCCTTTGATCATGGCCCGCCGCTCTGCTTTTGACAGGTGCAGCGAGTCGATCTCCTTTTGCTTTTCGCGCTCCTCGGGGGTCTTATACCACCGCATGCCCTCGACATTCATGTCGGAGACGGTCACGTCGCGATACGCGTCGAGATCATTCTGCTTTTTCGACTTTTTCTTCGACTGCTCCGCCGGCTCCGGCGGCGTCTGCTGTTCCGGTTGTTGTTGATTCTGTTCCATTTTCTTCACCCGTCGGCTGATCCAAATTTTCATCGTACAAGTGGCAGGCAACATAGTGGCCGGGCTCGTACTCTTTGAGCTGCGGTTCGCAGGTGCGGCAGATCTCCATGCATTCGCGGCAGCGCGTGTGGAACTTGCAGCCGGAAGGCGGGTTGGCCGGGCTCGGGATGTCGCCCTCGAGAATGATACGCTTCATCTTGACGGAGGGATCCGGCACAGGCACGGCGGAGAGCAACGCCTTGGTGTAAGGGTGCATGGGGTTGTCGAAAATGTCGTTCGTCGGCGCTTTTTCCATCAGCGAGCCGAGATACATCACGGCCACGTCGGTAGAGATGTGCTTGACGACGGAAAGGTCGTGCGAGATAAAGACGTAGGTGATGCCGTGCTCTTTTTGCAGGTCCTTGAGCAGGTTGATGATCTGCGCCTGGATCGACACGTCGAGCGCCGAAACGGGCTCGTCGCAAATGACCACTTTCGGGTTCAATGCCAGCGCGCGGGCGATGCAGATCCTCTGCCGCTGACCGCCGGAAAACTCATGCGGATAGCGATCGAAATAGTAGGGCTGCAGGCCGCACTCCTTCATGATCTTGATCACGTAATCCCGATATTCCTCTTTCGGCACGATGTGGTGTTCCTTGACGGCTTCGCCGATGATGGAACCGATGGTCATGCGGGGGCTTAAGCTGGAATACGGATCTTGAAAAATGATCTGGATGTCGGGGCGCAGTTTGGACAGCGCCGTGCGCGGCACGCGGCTGATATCAATGCCCGTTTTGGCAAGCGTTTCAAGCAGTTCTTCGCGGCTGCCGCTCTTGGCGGCGCTGTATTCCTCGTCCTCCGGGATCAGCCGGCGAAGCTGATTGGTGGAGAGGCGGGAGAGGTCGAGGCCCTTGTAGATGACCTGGCCCGAGGTGATGTCGTACAGGCGCAGGATGGTGCGCCCCATGGTGGTCTTGCCGCAGCCGGATTCGCCCACAACGCCGAGCGTGGTGCCCTTTTTGACTTTGAGGCTGATATCGGTGACGGCCTTGACGGTGACAAGCGGTTTGCCAAGCAGACTCTTTTTGATGGGAAAGTGCTTGGTCAGGTGCTTCATCACGATAATATCATCGTCTTCTTCCACAAACGGGAGATCGTAATCATATTTTGACATCAATCATTCTCCCCCTTTTTGGCCTC
>Ga0310690_10010061_pt1 | contig 11797 bp, 20 predicted proteins | sample AusTroGonzalo_MG_2_FD_207661 | JGI IMG/M metagenome (GOLD analysis project Ga0310690, IMG submission 207661) | Bovine rumen microbial communities from tropical cattle in Woodstock, Queensland, Australia - Gonzalo_04 (v2) (version 2) | ecosystem: Host-associated > Mammals > Digestive system >...
CGTGGGCGAGAGCCTCGGCGCCGAAGTGTTCCAGACCGGTGAGGTCGTCGACCTCGTCGGCACCCACAAGGGTCACGGATACACCGGCACCATCAAGCGCTACCACCACATCATCGGTCCGAAGGGCCACGGTTCCGGTTACCACCGCCAGATCGGCTCGCTCGCCAACAACGGCCGCTGCAACAACCGCGTCATCCCGGGCAAGAAGATGTCCGGCCACTGGGGCCCCGCGCAGTGCACCATCCAGAACGTGCTCATCGTCGAGTCCAATCCGGAAAAGGGATACATCCTCGTCAAGGGTGGCGTCCCCGGACCGAAGAAAGCCCTCGTCGTGCTCCGCAGCCCCGTGCGCACCCAATTCAAGAAACCCGAGGTTAAGCCGCTCGTGAAGAACGTCAAGCCGGCCGAACCCGAGACGAAAGGAGAATAAAGATGGCCGAAAAGAAAATCAGCGTGGCCGTCGTGGACCTCTCCGGCAAGGAAGTCGGCAAAGTTCAGTTGAACCCGGTCGTCTTCGGAGCGACGGACGTGAGCCCGCAGGTCGTCAAAGACGCGGTCACCGTCTACCTCGCGAATCGCCGTCAGGCCACCGCGAAAACCAAGAAGCGCCATGAGATCCATGGCACCAACCGCAAACCCTGGAGACAAAAAGGAACCGGCCGCGCCCGCGCCGGTGACTGCAAGTCCCCGATCTGGGTCGGCGGCGGAACCGTGTTCGGTCCCGCGGGCACCCAGAACTACCGCCTGGCGCAGAACAAGAAGGCCCATCGCCTGGCCCTCCGCTCTGCCCTCACCGAGAAGGTCAACAACGGCCTGATCGTCGTCGACTCGTTCGACGTCAAGGCGCGCTCCACCAAGGAGTTCGCCGCCACCCTCAAGACCCTCGGCCTTGAAGGGAAGAAGGTCCTCATCGTCGTCGACGGTGAGAACGAGAACCTCATCCTCTCCGCCCGCGGCATCGAAGGCGTGGGACTCGTCGAGGTCGGCAACGTCGCCGTCTACGACCTGCTCCACTTCGACGCGGTCCTCGTGAGCAAGGATGACATCAAGAAAATCGAGGAGGCTCTGCAATAATGGCTGCCAAGAAGAAACCCGCGCCGGTCGAAGAGACCAACACCCCGGTCGAAGCTCCCGCCGCTGCCCCCGAGGCACCGGCCCCCGAAGCCAAGCCGACCAAGAAGCCGGCCCGCAAACCCAAGGCCAAGCAGCCCGAGGTCCAAGCCAAGCCCGCCTTCGCCAAACCGACGGCCCACGACTTCGACGTGATCATCGAACCGTTGATCACCGAGAAGAGCATGGCCCTCACCCAGTACGCCAACAAGATCACCGTCAAGGTTGCCGCCTCGGCCAACAAGATCGAGATCAAGGAAGCCTTCCAGAGGATCTTCCAGGTCAAGGTCGTCGCCATCCGCGTCGTCAACCAGATCGGCAAGACGACCACCCGTGGCGGCCGTTACAAGGGAACGATCTCCGGCTTCAAGAAAGCCATCATCACCCTGGCCCCGGGCGAAGCCGTCGACCTGTTCAAAGAGTAGGAAACACCCTCGCGTATATAAATAAGAAACGCGTAAAGCACACCAATATAGGAGAAAGAGTCAATGGCAATAAGAACCTATCGTCCTTATACCCCGTCGCGTCGCGCCATGAGCAACTCGACGTTCGAGGACATCACCAAATCCACTCCTGAAAAATCGCTCCTCGCCCCGATCAAGAAAACGGGCGGTCGCAACAATCAGGGACACATCACCTGCCGTCACATCGGCGGCGGGAACAAGAGGAAGTACCGCATCATCGACTTCCGCCGCCGCAAGGACAACATCCCCGCGACGGTCAAGGCGATCGAATACGATCCCAACCGCAACGCCAACATCGCCCTCATCTGCTATGCAGACGGCGTGAAGGCCTACATCATCGAGCCGCAGGGCCTCTCCGTGGGCGACACCATCGTCTCCGGCCCGGCCACCGACATCAAGGTCGGCAACTGCCTCGAGCTGCAGAACATCCCCGACGGAACCTTCGTCCACTGCGTCGAACTCCAGCCCGGCAAGGGCGCCCAGCTCTGCCGCGCCGCCGGCACCTCGGCCCAGGTCCTCGGTTCCGAAGGCAAGTACGTCACCGTCCGCCTCGCCTCTGGCGAAGTCCGCAAGCTCCTCAAGAACTGCCGCGCCACCATCGGCGTCGTCGGCAACGAGGACTGGAACCTCGTCAACCTCGGCAAGGCCGGCAAGTCCCGTTGGAACGGCGTCCGTCCGACCGTCCGCGGTTCCGCGATGAACCCCTGCGATCACCCCCATGGCGGTGGTGAAGGTAAGTGCCCGGTGGGCCGCGACGCCCCCCGCAGCCCGTGGGGCAAGCGCACCCAGGGCGTGAAGACCCGCAGGGTCAAGAAGAACTCCACCCGCCTCATCGTCAGGCGCCGTGGCCAGAAGTAAGAAAGGAGAGATTGAATGTCTCGTTCGCTCAAGAAACAGCCCTTCGTGGACGAATACCTCATCAAGAAGGTCGAAGCCCTCACGAAGTCCGGCAGGAAAGAGATCATCAAGACATGGTCTCGCCGCTCGACGATCTACCCCGCCTTCGTCGAACACACGTTCGCCGTGTACAACGGCAGGGAACACATCACCGTCTATGTCACCGAGGACATGGTTGGCCACAAGCTCGGAGAATTCGCTCCCACGCGTAACTTCCCCGGCCACAAGGGCAACAACCTCAACGACAAGGGCGGCAGGAAGTAAGGAGGTCCACCATGGCTGAAGAAACCAAACCCCAGGCTCCCGCCACCGAAGAGAAACCGGTGAAGAAGCCCGCGAAGAAGCCGGCCAAGAAGCCGACCAAACCCGCCACCCCGGCCTCCGAACCCGCCGCCGAGGAAAAGCCGGCCAAGAAGCCGGCCAAGAAACCGGCGAAACCCGCCAAGCCCGCGAAACCCGCCAAGCCGGCCAAACCGGCCCCGGTGGAAAAACCGAAGGTCACCGAAGCCACCGCCTTCGCCCGCGATGTCCGCATCGCCCCGCGTAAGGTCCGCCTCGTCGCCGACCTCGTCCGCGGCAAGTCCGTCAAGGAAGCCCTCGGCATCCTCGCCGGTTGCACCAAGATCGCCGTGGTCCCCGTGGAAAAGATCATCCGCTCCGCGGCGGCCAACGCCACCAACAACTTCGGGATGGACAAGGATCGCCTCTACATCGCCGAAATCCAAGTCGGGGACGGCCTCAAGATCAAGAGGTACATCCCCCGCGCCAAAGGCAGCGCCTCCGGCATCGTGAAGCGCAACAGCCACATTCGCATCGTCGTGAAGGAAAGGAACTAGTCAAGCATGGGACACAAAGTTAACCCCGTCGGATTCCGCATCGGCTTCAACCGTGACTGGAATTCCAAATGGTTCGCCACCGGCACCGACTACGCCGCCTTCCTCGAAGAGGACATCAAGATCCGCCGCTACCTCGACGGTCAGCTCAAGAACGCGATGCTCTCCCGCATCGAAATCGGCCGCGTGAAGAAGAGCGAGGAGGGCTACACCGTCCGCATCGCCATCTTCGTCGGTCGCCCCGGCGACGTCATCGGCCAGGAGGGCGAGAACGTCAAGCGCCTCCGCACCGAGCTCGCCAAGATCGTCAAGAAGGGCTCCACCGTCCACCTCGACGTCGTCGAAGTGAAGAACCCCGACCTGGACGCCGTCCTCGTCGGCAAGTGGATCGCTTCCGAACTCGAGAACCGCGCCGCCTTCCGCTCCACCATGAAGAAGGCACTCACCCGCATGCGTAAAGCGGGTGCCAAGGGCTGCAGGACCCTCTGCTCCGGCCGTCTCGCCGGCGCGGAAATCGCCCGCTGCGAAGGATATAAGGAAGGCGTCGTGCCCCTGCACACGCTCCGCGCCGACATCGACTTCGCTTCCGTCCATGCCGCCACCACCTACGGCAACATCGGCGTCAAGGTGTGGATCTGCCGTTCGCTGAACAAGACCGACACCGCCACCGTGAACGAGCCCGCCCCGCGCGACCCCCGCGACGACCAGCGTCGTGGCGGAGACCGCCGCCGCCCGGCTCAGAGAGGAGATAGCAGCAATGCTCCAACCAAAGCGCGTTAAGTACCGCCGCCCGCATTCCCTCTCCTATGAGGGACTCGCGAAAGGCGGAACGCAGGTCGAATTCGGTGAGTTCGGCCTCATGGCCCTCGAAGGCAACTACATCACCGACCACCAGATCGAAGCCGCCCGTATCGTCCTCTCGCGTTGCACCGACAGGACCGGCAAGGTCTGGATCCGCATCTTCCCCCACATGGCCAAGACCAAGAAACCGGCCGAGGTCCGTATGGGTAGCGGCAAAGGCTCGCCGGAAGGCTGGGTCGCCGTCGTCAAGAAGGGTACCGTCATGTTCGAGATCGGCGGCACCACTCCGGAAGTCGCGATGCACGCGCTTCGCCTGGCGGGCTACAAGCTCCCGGTGAAGACCAAGATCGTCGCCAAAACGAAGGGAGAATAACCATGAACGTCAACGAACTTCGTGAATTGAGCCCCGCGGAACTCGACGAGAAGATCTACGAGCTCCGCCAGCAACTCTTCGAGCTCCGCCGCAAGAAGGCGGTCGGACAGCTCGAACGCGGCGAGGAAATCCGCAATGTCCGCAAGACCCTCGCCAAAGCCGAAACCGTCAAGCGCCAGCGCGCGCTTGGCATCGCCAAGTAAAGGAGGAAACCGCAATGGAAAGAAACCATCGCATCGCGATTCAGGGCGTCGTCACTTCCGTGAAGATGTCCAAGACCATCATCGTCACCGTTTCGACCGAGCGCAACGACCCCCTCTACGTCAAGCGCGTCGGCTATTCGAAAAAGTACTACGCCCACGACGAGAACGGCCAGGCCGCCCTCGGTGACACCGTCACCATCATGGCCTGCCGCCCCATCTCGAAGCTGAAACGCTTCCGCCTCGTCAGCGTGGACAAGAAGGCCGTCGTGGAAGACGTCGCCGCCGTCGAGGCCGCTCTTGAACAGAGCGAAGGCGTCTCCGCCCCGTCCGAGGAGGCCGAATAATGATCCAGACCGAAACCAACCTCGTGGTCGCCGACAACTCCGGCGCCCGCTCGGTGCGCGCCTTCCGCCTCTATGGCGGTTCGCACCGCAAATCCTCGTCCATCGGCGACGTGATCCTCTGCGCCGTCAAGGACGCCATCCCCAACGCCAAGATCAAGAAGAGCGACGTCGTCAAGGCCGTCATCGTCCGCGTCAAGCACCCGCTGCAGCGCGCCGACGGCTCGACCATCGCCTTCGACGATAACGCGGTCGTCCTCATCGACAACGACGGCAACCCCATCGGCACCCGCGTCTTCGGGCCGGTCGCCCGCGAACTCCGCGACAAGGGCTACATGAAAATCGTCTCCCTTGCTCCCGAGGTCCTATAAGAAAGGAGTCACAACGATATGCACATCAAAAAAGGTGATAAGGTCCGCGTGATCTCCGGCGCCGACCGTGGCAAAGAGGGTATCGTCCAGCGCGTCTACCCCCGCCTCAACAAGGTCGTCGTCGAGGGCGTCAACGTCCACAAGAAGCACCGCAAACCGAGCCAGTCGGTCCCTGAGGGCAGCATCGTCGACGTCTACGTCCCCATCGATGCCTCCAACGTGATGGTCATCGATCCCAAAACCAAGAAACCGACCCGCATCTACGTCAAGAAGGTGAACGGGAAGAACGTCCGCTTCGCCAAATCCGGCGAGAAGCTCGACTAAGGAAAGGAGCCCCCATGGCAGAAGAAACCACCAACAAACCGACCGCCAAGCCGGCCCCGAAGGCGAAGAAGTTCGTCGCCCCCGAGCCGAGCAACCGCCTCGCGAAGAAATACCGCGCCGAAATCCGTCCCGCCCTCGTGCAGGAATTCGGCTACTCCAGCATCATGATGGCCCCGCGCCTGGAGAAGATCGTCATCAACATGGGCGTCGGAGATGCCACCAGCAACTCCAAGGCCCTCGAGGACGCCCTCAACGACCTGACCATCATCGCCGGCCAGAAGCCGGTCGTCACCAAGGCCAAGAAGTCCGTCGCGAGCTTCAAGCTCCGCGAAGGCCAGTCCATCGGCTGCAAGGTGACCCTCCGCGGCGAGCGCATGTATGAGTTCCTCGACAAGCTCATCACCATCGCCCTCCCCCGCGTCCGCGACTTCCGCGGCATCTCCCGCAATTCCTTCGACGGCCACGGCAACTACACCCTCGGCGTCAAGGAACAGCTGATCTTCCCCGAGATCGACTACGATCGCGTGGCCAAGATCCGCGGCATGGACATCGTCATCGTCACCACCGCCCAATCGGATAAGGAAGCGTGTGCCCTTCTCGAGAAGCTCGGCATGCCCTTCCGGAAATAAGGAGCAACGAACATGGCAAAGAAAAGCTTAGTTGCGAAAGCGGGCCGCAAACAGAAATTCGCCGTCCGCGAATACACCCGCTGCACCCGCTGCGGACGTCCCCACGGCGTCCTGCGCAAATTCGGCCTCTGCCGCATCTGCCTGCGCGAACTCGCGTACAAGGGCGAGATCCCCGGCATGAAGAAGGCCTCTTGGTAAGAAAGGAGTAAGGAAACATGAACGCAGATCCCATCGCAGATATGCTCACCCGCATCCGCAACGCCAACGCGCTGCGGTACGAGGAAGTCTCCATGCCTTCCTCCTCCATCAAGGTCGGCATCGCCGAAATCCTCAAGGAAGAAGGCTTCGTGAACGACTTCTCGGTCTCCGAGGAGAAGGGCAAGAAGACCCTCACCATCGTCCTGAAGTATTCCGCTTCGGGCGAGCGCGTCATCACCAACCTGAAGCGCGTCTCCAAACCCGGCCTCCGCGTCTACGCCCAGGCCGACAAGATCCCCAGCGTCCTCAAGGGCCTGGGCATCGCCATCGTGAGCACCCCCAACGGATTGCTCACCGACAAGAAAGCGCGTAAAGCCGGCGTCGGCGGCGAAATCCTCGCCTACGTCTGGTAACGCGGAAAGGAAGAAAACAATATGTCTCGCATCGGACTCAAACCCGTGGTTCTTCCTCAAGGCGTCACCTTGGACATCAAGGAAGGCGTCATCGCCGTCAAAGGTCCCAAAGGCGAATTGAGCGTGGCTTACCCGAGCTGCGTAAGCGTCTCCGTGGATAACGGCGTAGCCCATGTGGCCCGCAAGGACGACAACCCGACCTCCGTGACCAACCATGGCACCGTAAGAGCCAACCTCGCCAACGCCGTCAAAGGCGTCTCTGAGGGCTTCTCGAAGGAACTCGAAATCCAGGGCATCGGCTACCGCTGCTCGATGAGGGGTACCTCCATCGTCCTCAACGTCGGCTTCTCCCACGAAGTCGTCATCACTCCCGTCGAAGGCGTGAAGATCACCGCCAAAGACGACACCCACATCCTCGTCGAGGGCATCGACAAGCAGAAGGTCGGACAGACCGCGGCCCTCATCCACGACACCAAGCGCCCTGAGCCCTACGGCGGCAAGGGCATCCGCTACAAAGGCGAAGTCGTTATCCGCAAAGAGGGTAAGCGCGCCACCGGTGGCAAGAAGTAATGGGAGGGCTTAACCAATGATCGCCAAGACACCGAAGAACGTCGTCCGTGCCCGCAAGCACCTTCGCGTTCGCGCCAAGATCTCCGGCACGGCCGAAAAGCCCCGCCTCTGCGTCTTCCGCTCCAACAAACACATCGAAGCCCAGATCATCGATGACGTGAAAGGCGTCACCCTGGTCAGCGCTTCCTCCGTCCAGCTCAAGCTCAAGAACGGTTCCAACTGCGAAGCCGCCGCCAAAGTCGGCGCCGAGCTTGCCAAGCGCGCCATCGCCGCCGGCATCGAAGTCGTCGTCTTCGACCGTGGTGGCTACCTCTACCATGGCCGCGTCGCCGCGCTTGCCGAAGCCGCCCGCGAAGGTGGTCTCAAGTTCTAAGGAGAATGCCAATGGAAGAAGAAATCAAACCGTCCGCGCCCGTCGCGGAACCCACTGAAGAAGCGCCCGCCCAGCAGGGTGGCTACGAGCCGCACGGCTCCGTCGCCGCGCCCCGCCCGGGTGACCGCAAGGACGCCTCGCGCCGCGGCCGTCCCTCCGAGCGCCGTGGAGGCCGTGGTGGCTTCCGCCGCGAAGGGGATGACCTCCTCGAGAGGGTCGTCGCCATCAACCGCGTCTCCAAGACCGTCCAAGGCGGCAAGCACGTCCGCTTCTCCGCCCTCGCCGTCGTCGGCGACGGCAAAGGCTCCTACGGCTTCGCGACCGCCAAGTCCAGCGAAGTTCCCGACGCCATCAAGAAGGCGCTCGAGAAAGCCCGCAAGAGCATGCGCAAGATCGAGATCGTCAAGGGCGACACCATCGCCCACGACGTGACTGGCGTCTTCGGCTCGACGAAAGTCGTCCTGAAGCCCTCGATCCCCGGCACCGGCGTCGTCGCCGGAGGTGCCGTCCGCGCCATCCTCGAACTCGCCGGCGTCAAGAACGTCGTCTCCAAGGTCTACGGCTCCCGCACCGCGATCAACGTGATCCGCGCGACGGATGCCGGCCTCCGCAGCCTGAAGGCCTACGATCGCATCATGGTCCTCCGCGGCAAGAAGACCGAGGACGAAGTCCGCGCCCGCCGCAACAGGGGTAACGCCCAACCGGCTCCCCAAGAAGGAGAATAACCCATGGCTACTCTCAGCACGCTCAAAAACGTCGAAGGTGCCCGCACCGAATCCTTCCGCAAGGGAAGGGGTCGCGGCACCGGCAACGGCAAGACCGCCGGCAAAGGCATGAAGGGTCAGGGCGCCCACGCCCACACCAAGAAGAACGGCTTCGAAGGTGGTCAGAACCCCATCGCCCGCCGCTTGCCGAAATTCGGCACCCGCAAGACCCACACGGGTCACAAGACCGTTTACGCTACCGTCAACCTCAGCAGCCTCAACCGCTTCGAGGATGGCACCACCGTCGACGCCGCCCTGCTCCTCGAGAAGGGTGTCATCAAACAGGAACTCGACGGGGTGAAAATCCTCGGGAAAGGCACCCTGGAGAGGAAACTCACCGTGGTCGCGAAGGCGTTCTCCGCCTCCGCCAAGGCCGCGATCGAGGCCCTCGGTGGTGAAGCGAAGGTCCTGTAATGCGCAAATTCGTCTCAATCTTCAAGAATAAGGAGATCGTCGGTCGTATTTTCTTCACGATCATGATCCTCTTCGTCGTCAGGATTGGGGCGGCCATCACGGTGCCGTTGGTCACGCCGAAGGCCGAACTCGCCGAGGCCATGAACTCGGGCAATGCCCTCTCGCTCATGAACCTCCTCGGCGGCGGCGCGTTGTCGAACTTCTCGATCTTCGCGCTCGGCGTATCTCCCTACATTACCGCGCAAATCATCGTCGAAATGCTGTCGAAGGACGTCTTGCCTGCGCTCACCGAGCTCTCCAAGCAAGGCCAATACGGCCGCAAGAAAATCGAGATGGCGACGCGGTACCTATGCCTCCTCTTGGGCGTAGTGCAGGGGTACGGCATCATCAAGACGATGGAGAACTCCAACTACATCGAATTCATCGACGGTTCGATGCAAGGGAGTTTCTGGTCCTACGCCTACATCGTCACCGTGTTGCTGGCCGGAACGATGCTCTCGCTCTGGCTCGGCGACCAAATCACGGAAAAAGGCTTAGGCAACGGAATCTCCGTCATCATCTTCGCCGGCTGCGTCCGTTCCCTCCCCATCCAGATTTCCACCGCGTGGCAGAAGTGGGTCCTGGTCAACGTCGGCCATGGTGACCAAGCCGTCATCAAGGGCTCGTTCCAGTTCGCCCTCTACGTCCTCGCGTTGCTACTCATCGTGTCTGGCGTCGTCTTCTTCGAGCTCGCCAAACGCAAAATCCCCGTCAAACACGCGGGAAAATCCGGCGCGACCGGCTCGATGGCCTCTTCGTCCTTCCTGCCGATCAAGGTCAACTCCGCCGGCGTCATCCCCGTCATCTTCGCCTCTTCCATCCTGATGGCGCCCTCGATCATCGCGAGCTTCATCTCGGCCGAGGCGGGGCAAGCCCAGTGGCTCAAGATCTTCTCCTACTCGGAGATGTACCCGATGCCCGAGATCAACGGCGTCGCCTGGTCGATGCCGTGGGGCCTGCTCATCTACATCGCCCTCATCATCGTGTTCACCTTCTTCTACTCCGAGATGCAAATGGATCCGGAGCAGATGGCGGACAACTTCAACAAGAACGGTTCCTACATCCCGGGCATCCGTCCCGGCAAGCAGACCGAACGCTATGTCCGTAAGGTGCTCAACCGCGTCACCTGCATCGGTGCGCTCGCCCTCGCCGTCATCGCGCTGCTCCCCGTCGCCCTCACGCTCTCCGGCGTGTTCGGCAACGACTCGAGCCTCGCCATCGGCGGCACCGGCATGATCATCGTCGTCGGCGTCTGCATCGAGCTCAACTCCCAGATCGACGGCCTCTTGGCAGGCAAGTCGTTCGAGGAAGTGCAAGGAGGCATGTAATGCTCAACATCATCCTCATGGGCCCGCCGGGAGCGGGCAAAGGCACGCAAGCCACCCGCATCATCGACGCGTTCCACCTCCCGCACATCTCGACGGGGGACATCTTCCGCGAGAACATCAAAAACGGCACCCCGCTCGGCTTGAAGGCGAAAGCCATCATCGAGCGCGGCGACCTCGTTCCCGACGACCTCACCATCGACCTGGTCAAGGCCCGCCTCAGCGAGCCCGACTGCGCGAACGGCTATCTCCTCGATGGCTTCCCGCGCACCATCGCCCAGGCCGAGGCCCTTCGCGAGATGGGCCCGAAGATCGGCCGCGCGGTAAGCTTGGTCGTCGACATCACCGTGCCCGACGAAGTGCTCCTGGAGCGCATCGCCGGACGCCGCGTCTGCCCCGGCTGCGGCGCTTCCTACCACGTGCACAACATGAAGCCCGTGAAGGAAGGCGTCTGCGACCGCTGCGGCAGCGACCTGGTCCAGCGCAAGGACGACAACCCCGAGTCGTTCCAGATCCGCTTGGACAACTATTACGCCCAGACCGCCCCGCTCGTGGACTTCTACAAAGCGGAAGGCATCTACCACCATTTCGATGGCATGGAGGGACTCGAGAAGACGTCCGCCTCGATCGCGGCCCTGCTCGAAGCCAATCGATGATCATCGTCAAGTCGCCGCGGGAAATCGGCCTCATCCGCGAGGCCTCCCGCGTCGTCGCGGTGGCCCTGGAGGAAATCCGGGAATACGTCGTTCCGGGCGTCACCACCAAGGAACTCAACGACAGGATCGACCAGATCGTGCGCCGCGAAGGCGCCTACCCGGCGGAACTCGGATACTACGATTACCCCGCCTCGGTGTGCGTCTCGGTGAACGAGGTCATCCTCCATGGCATCCCTTCCCGCAAGAAGGTCCTGCGCGACGGCGACATCGTCACGCTCGACCTGGTCGCCCGCAAGGACGGCTATTGCGGAGACGCGGCGCGGACCTATCCGGTCGGCATCGTCGGCGAACGGCAAAAAAGAATGATAGCCATCGCCGAGGAATGCTTCTATAATGCTATGGCCCTGGTAAAACCAGGGGCACGAGTGGGGGACATCTCCCACGCCATCGAATCCACAGCCAAGGCGCACGGTTGCTCCGTCCCGCGGGAATACACGGGACACGGCATCGGTCGCGACATGCATGAAGATCCCGTCATCCCGTGCTATGGGAATCCGGGTACCGGTCCGGTCCTCCGCGAGGGCATGACCATCTGCGTCGAACCGATGATCCTCGAGGGGAAACCGAACGTCCGCGTGCTCTCCGACGGGTGGACCGTGCTTGCCAAGGACGGCATGCTCACGAGCCATTACGAGAACA
>Ga0310690_10010062_pt1 | contig 11795 bp, 8 predicted proteins | sample AusTroGonzalo_MG_2_FD_207661 | JGI IMG/M metagenome (GOLD analysis project Ga0310690, IMG submission 207661) | Bovine rumen microbial communities from tropical cattle in Woodstock, Queensland, Australia - Gonzalo_04 (v2) (version 2) | ecosystem: Host-associated > Mammals > Digestive system >...
CACGATCCGGTATTCCGAGCCGAAGGGCCTGCCGGTCAAGTTCAGCTGGACGACGACGATCGACGTGGACGGCAACTCCGTCACCACCCCGATGCGCGTCGACCACGGCCAGTACGAGGCCGAGGCGGTGAAGCATGTGGACGAGATCGCGCGCAAGGCGCCCGGCAAGGACAAGGCGGACACCGAAAAGCTCGTCAAGGAGATGCTCGCGTACTGCGGCGACGACTTCGACCTCAAGGAGGTCGTCTCGAGGCGCATCGCCAACATCTGCATCACCGCCACCTCGCAGGTGCGCTCGCCCGAGCAGATCAAGGTGAAGATCGACGCCATCGCCGACAACTTCAAGGAGCTTCGGAAGCTTTCGAAGGACAGTCCGGCCGTCTACGAGGCGGGCAGGCGCATGATGGTCGCCTTGGACGGGAAGGCGCTGCCGGCGGGAATGATCGCCAAGCTCGTCTTGGAGGCGTCGAATGCGAAGGTCGACGCCATCCGCAGGCTTTCGCCCCATTCGTCGGCACTCGAAATCCACCATGCCGTCACGCAGTTCAGCGAAAACATCGCGAACGCCATGAACCTGAGCGAAGCAGAGGCGAAGACCGACGGGGCGAACGAGAAGCAGGCGTGCCGCAACTTCATCGCCGCAGTCATGATCGACCGCTGCGGCGGCGCCAAGTCGCTCCGCGTCCTGCAGGGCGCGTTTGCAGGCGACAAGCCGGGCAAGATGCTTTCGCTCTACGAGAGCGTCGTGAACAGCCAGCAGAACGAAGGCGTCGAGCAACGGCTCGTCATTCCGTTCGAGAACCTGGCGTCCAACCACATGATGAACATCGCCAATCTCAAGGGCGCCATCGATGTCGCGCTCGATGGCGATTTCGGCGCGGACATCGTTCCGTTCAACGGAGAGTTCAACGCCGAAGAGATAAACGCCGTCGAAATCCTTGACGACCTTCTGGATCTCGCCGCGCGATAGCGCAAGACGGCGCTCGATGCAGGAAGTCGAATATGCGGATATGAAAGGGTTCGGAGACACTGCGATCTTTCGCCGCGTGGCGTGCAGACAGGGCAAGGCGTCGACAGTCAGACGACTCGGAGGGGAACATGGATCTTACGCTGAACGACTTTAGGAACGTCCTGGGAAACAAGAACGACGGCGACGTCGTAATGCGCCTCGACCAGAAGGGGCTTGAGAAGGCGAACTGGGGAGGCCTCCTCCGAAGCGTCCTTGGCAACGTGCGCAAGGTTACGCCAAGCGCCGAGGAGAACATGGCGATCCGCGCGTCGCTGATGGCGGCGATCCAGAACTCGGCCGAGGGCAAGGTGCTTTCCGATGCCGATTTGCAGCGTATCGAGTCCGCAATGGGCTCGGCCGCGGATGGCGTTTGGAAATTCTCGGCTGACGTCACGCCGAAGGGAGGCGGCCCGTGGAATCGGACTCTCCTCCTGGTTGACGCGCGGCCTTGACCATCCGACGTGCGAATGGTAGTATATCTGCACCATGAAGGTCTATGGAATAATACCGTCGCGGTTCGGCTCGAGCCGCTTCCCCGGGAAACCGCTCGCGATCCTCGCGGGCAAGCCCCTTGTCGCCTGGGTCGTGGAGGCGGTCAGGAAGGCAAGGGGACTCGACGAAGTCCTCGTCGCGACTGACGACGAGCGCATCGTAAAGGCCGTGGAGGAACACGGCGGCAAGGCGGTGATGACGCCGTCGGAGCTCCCGAGCGGGACCGACCGCATTGCGTGCGCGGCGAGGAATTTCCTTGGCGCGGATTTCGCGGACGACGACATCCTCGTGAATATCCAGGGCGACGAGCCCCTGATCGACCCTGCACTCGTCGAGCAGCTCGCGGCCAAGCTCAAGGGCGATTCCCGCTGGTCGATGGCGACGGCGGTGGCGCCGATCAGGAACGCCTCGGACTTCGCGGCGAAGACCGTGGTAAAGGTCGTGCTCGACCGCGACGACGGCGCTCTCTATTTCTCCCGCGCGCCCATTCCCTTCGACCGCGACGACGCCCCGGATTTCTCCGCGGCCAACGCATTGTACGTCAGGCACCTCGGCATCTACGCCTATCGCGGCGCATTCCTGAAGACGTACATCGCGGAGCCGCCGTGCCCGCTTGAGAAGACCGAAAAGCTCGAGCAGCTTCGCGCGCTCTGGATGGGCGCGAAGATCGCCGTCGTCCGCACCGGGGACGAGGGCGTCGGCGTCGACACGCCGGAGGACGCAGAACGTGTTGCGGCAATTCTTGCAAGTCGCGCAGTTTGAGCGGCGCGCCATCCTGAGGCGCGCTTTCGTCAACTCCCTTCCCGTGCTCATGGGCTACACGACCATGGGGTTCGCGGCGGGCGTGCTGCTTTCCGTCAAGGGCGGCGTTCCCTGCGCGCCGGCGTGGTCGTTTGCCGTCGCGGCGTCGCTTGTCTCCGGGACGATGAGCTTTTCGATCGTCCCCGCCATGGCGGCATCGGAATCCTTTCCCGCCGTCGCCCTGCTTACCCTCGGGATCAACTTCCGCTATGCGTTCTACGGGTTTTCCATGCTCGCCAGGTGGAAGGGCGTTCCAGTCCTGCAGAAGTGGTTTCTCGTCCACTCGCTTGCGGACGAGATATACGCCCTCGACTTGGCGTGCACGATAGGGGATCCGCTCAAGAACCGCCTCTACTGCCTTTTCAACCACGCCCTTTGCGTGGGGTACTGGGTCCTTGGCTCGGTCGCCGGCTCGGTCGCCGGGTCCGCGCTTCCCATACCGTCGAGGGGAATCGAGTTCGCGATGGTGGCGCTTTTCCTCGTGATATTCACGGACCAGATGAAAGGATTTTCAAGGCGTCATGGCTGAAGGCGTTCTACACACCGCAGGGATCGTCGCCGTCGCCTGGGCGGTGACATTTGGACTGAGGTCGCTGCCATTTCTCGTCTTTGCGGGGCGCGGTCGCGACGTCCCCCCGTCTGTCGAGCGTTTCGGTTCGGTCGTCTCGCCCGTCGTAATCGCGGGGCTCGTCGTCTATTCCTATTCCGCCCTCGAGTGGCGCACGGCGTGGCCGTACGTCTCGGGCGCCCTTGTTGTCGCGCTCCAGCTTTGGCGGCGCAACGCGCTTCTCAGCATCGTTGCGGGAACGGCCCTCTACATGTTCCTTCTCTCGGCCGGGAGCGCCTCGGACGGCGGAGGCGCCGTGCTTGACGCCGAGCCGCGCCCTCCGGCAGGCGCCCAACCCGCTGCAACAGCCCGCGGTTCTTCAATACGTCCAGGTCTGCCGCCCACTTGAAAGTCGGCGCGCGGTATGCTATACTATGCGGCGACTTTGATTCTCGGGCGATTAGCTCAGTTGGTTAGAGCATTACCTTCACACGGTAGGGGTCACTGGTCCGAGTCCAGTATCGCCCACCCTCCCTCCGGAATCCCGGCCGCTCGCCTGGTTTTCCGTGCGCGCCCGCAGGTGCGCGAGATGTGGTATAATATTTGCCTATGCAAATCAGCATCATCGTAGCCGTCTGGCTCGTCGCCGCCTATCTCGTCGGGGGGATTCCGTTCGGCTTCCTCATCGGCAGGATGCGCGGCGTCGACGTGCGCACGGTCGGATCGAAGAACATCGGCGCGACGAACGTCTTTCGCACCGTCGGCAGGAAGTGGGGCGTTCTCGCTTTTGCGTGCGACGTCCTGAAGGGGCTTCTCCCCACCCTCGCCGCGCGGCAGTGGGCCCTTGATCCGGAGCTTCCGCCGGACGATGCATGGCTTCCTCTCGTCGTCGGCGTCATGTGCGTCGTCGGCCACATGCTCACTCCCTACATGAAGTTCAAGGGCGGGAAGGGCGTCGCGACGGCGTTCGGCATGCTGATCGGCCTTGCGCCCGCGCTTGTCGGAACGGCGTTTGCGCTCTTCGCGCTCGTTTTCGCCGTTTCGCACTACATTTCGCTCGGCAGCTGCTCCGCGGCGCTGTTCCTCATGGTCGCCGTGTGGTTCCCGGTCCTCGGCACGGAGGGCTATCGCAACCTTCCGCAGTGCATTCTCGTCGCGCTGATCGCGGCGTTCGTGATCGTCAAGCACCGCGCCAACATCGGGCGGCTCCTCTCGGGAACCGAAAGCAAGATATACTTGTTTGGGGGGAATGGTGGGGGCCGCTCTCCGAGCGGACCGCGGGCGTCTCGGAGAGACGCCCCTACCAATGAAGACGCCCCTGTCAATGGGGTTGGTAATGTGTAAACTTTCAATCGTTCAATCATATTGAATCGACAACGGAAGGTTTGGTAAAATGCCGATAAACAAGAAGAAGCCCTTCGTCAGGATCACGGACACGACGCTCCGCGACGCGCACCAGTCGCTCTGGGCGACGCGCATGCGCACCGACGACATCCTCAAGATCGCCGAGACGATCGACAACGCGGGCTACTATTCGCTTGAATGCTGGGGCGGCGCGACGTTCGACGTCTGCATGCGCTTCTTGCGCGAGAATCCGTGGGAGCGCCTTCGCCGCATCAAGAAGGTCTGCAGGAAGACGCCGCTCCAGATGCTCCTCCGCGGCCAGAACATCCTCGGCTACAAGCACTATCCCGACGACATCGTCGACCGTTTCGTCGCGCTCGCCTGCGAGAACGGGATGGACATCTTCCGCGTCTTCGACGCGCTCAACGACCCGCGCAACCTCGAGGTCGCCATCGCGAGCGTGAAGAAGTACGGCGGCCACGCGCAGGGCACGCTCTGCTACACGACGTCGCCCGTCCACACCGTCGCGAAGTACGTCGAGCTCGCGAAGAGCCAGGAGGCGATGGGCGTCGACTCGCTCGCGATCAAGGACATGGCCGGCATCCTCACGCCCGGCGCCGCGCGGGAGCTCGTCGCCGCGCTCCGCAAGGCGATGCCGAAGATGCCGATCCAGATCCACTCGCACATGACGAGCGGCATGGCGGCGGCGATGTACCTCGCCGCGGCCGAGGCGGGCGCGGGGTGCTTCGACTGCGCGATCTCGACGCTCTCGTCGTTCTCCTCCCAGCCGCCTGTCGAGTCGGTCAAGGTGATTCTCGAAAGCTGCGGCTTCGAGACGGGGCTCGACACGTCGGCGCTCACGAAGATCAACGGCTATTTCAAGGACTTGAAGGCGAAGCGCCAGCCCGCCTCCACCGCGAAGGTCGAGCCGGTGGACGCCGGCGTTCTCGTCCACGCGATCCCGGGCGGCATGATCTCCAACCTCCGCTCGCAGCTCGCGCAGCAGGATGCGCTCGACCGCCTTCCCGAGGTGCTCGAGGAGCTGCCGAAGACGCGCGCCGACCTCGGGTACCCCCCGCTCGTCACGCCGACGTCGCAGATCGTCGGCGTCCAGTCGGTCCTCAACGTCCTTTCCGGCAGGCGCTACTCGATGGTGACGGACGAGACCAAGCGCTACGCCGCCGGCTACTACGGCGCCACGCCGGCGCCCATCGCGCCCAGGCTCAGGAAGCAGCTCTGCGGCGACCTCAAGCCGATTTCCTGCCGTCCGGCGGACTTGCTCAAGCCCGGTCTCGTCAAGGCGGCGTCGGAGCTTCCGCCCAACACGGTCAAGGCAGAGGAGGACATCCTCTCCTACGCGCTCTTCCCGGAAGTCGCGCTCGGCTACTTCAAGTGGCGCAGGGAGGGCGGTCCGATTCCCGCCGACAGCGAGGCGACGGCGGGCGGCGCGGAATCGGCAGGGTCCGCTCTCCGCGCGGACCGCGGGCGCCTCGGAGAGGCGCCCCTACCAGGCGAGCAGGCGGCGTCAGCCCTCAAGGGCACGCCCGTCCTCGCGCCGCTGAACGGGACGTTCTACAGGAGCGACGCGCCCGGCAAGCCCGAGATGGCGGCCGACGGCGCCGCGGTGAAGGCGGGGGACGCGGTCTGCGTCGTCGAGGCGATGAAGCTCTTCAACCCCATCAAGGCGCCTGCGGCCGGCAAGATCACGTTCCTCGTCGGGCATGGCAAGCCCGTGGCGAAGGGACAGGCCGTCGCGGCGATCGCGTGAGCGGCCCGGCCTGAAGCGGACGAGGAGAGCTTTTCTGAGGGATGTCGCGTCGACGGGCCTTGCCGCGGCGTTTCCGACGACCATGCCGGCGACCATGCCGGCGAAGGTGCGCGGCGGGAAGACCGCCGCCGCGCCCCGGGCCACGGGGGCCAATTTTACCTGTTCCACATTTCTCCCGACTTTTGCTATAATGTCGGCATGCGGACGGCAACATGCGAGAGCATGGTAAGGAGAAGATGAGAAACCCTAGAATCCTGATCGTCACCCCGGAGATCACGTATCTGCCGGAGGGCATGGGCAACCTTGCGGGCAAGATGTCCGCGAAGGCGGGCGGCATGGCCGACGTCTCGGCGTCGCTCGTCCAGGCGCTCCACCGGCTGGGCGCCGACGTCCATGTGGCGCTGCCCCACTACCGGCGGATGTTCCACGTCGAGACGGCCCAGCTCGTCGCGGACGAGCTCCGGAAGTACAAGAGCCACCTCCCCGACGAGCGCATCCACCTCGCCGAGGACCGCTGCTTCTACTACCGCGACACGGTCTACTCGCGCGGCGACGGCAACGTCAAGCTCGCGCTCGCGTTCCAGCGCGAGGTCGTCAACAACATCATCCCGCGCGTCCAGCCCGACCTCATCCACTGCAACGACTGGATGACGGGGCTCGTCCCGGCGGCGGCGCGCCGCGAGGGGATACCCTGCCTCTTCACGGTCCACAACATCCATACGCAGAAGCTCACCCTCGCGCAGATCGAGGACGCCGGCATCGACGCGGCGGAGTTCTGGATGCACCTCTACTACGGCTACCCGCCCTACAACTACGAGGAGAGCCGCAACCAGAACCTGATCGACCTGCAGGCGTCCGGCTGCTTCGCCGCGCACTTCATCAACACGGTCTCGCCGACGTTCCTGAAGGAGATCGTGAACGGCTGGCACTCGTTCATCCCCGACTCGATCCGGAGCGAGATCCGCAACAAGTACAACGCGGGGTGCGCGGAAGGCATCCTCAACGCCCCGGACTCGGCGGACAACCCGCTGACGGACACGAAGATACCGTTCAACTACGGGCCCGACGGCCATGCCGGGATGAAGCGCCAGAACAAGCTCGCGCTCCAGCACGCGCTCGGGCTCGAGGAGAACGCCGACAGGGCGCTCTTCTTCTGGCCGAGCCGGCTCGACCCGGTGCAGAAGGGGCCGCAGCTGCTCACCGACATCGCCTACCGGTTCCTCGAGAAGCACCCCGACGCCCAGCTCGCGGTCATCGCGAACGGCCCGTACCAGCAGCCGTTCTGGGACATCCAGTCCTTCCACGGCATCGCGGACCGCCTCGCCGTCCACAACTTCGACGGCCGCCTGTCGGCGCTCGGCTTCGCGGGCTCCGACTTCACGCTCATGCCGTCGCTCTTCGAGCCGTGCGGGCTCCCGCAGATGCAGGCGCCGATCTACGGTTCGCTCGCGGTCGCGCACAACACGGGCGGCCTCCACGACACGGTCGAGCCGCTCGACGCGCAGAAGTCGTCTGGCAACGGGTTCGTCTTCGACACCTACGACTCGAACGGGCTCTTTTGGGCGATGGACCAGGCGATGGACTTCTTCCACGCGCCCGCCGAGCTGCGCGCGCGGGAGGTCTCCCGCATCATGGCGGAGTCGGTCCGCCGCTTCAACCACGAGGCGTGCGCGAAGGAGTACATCAAGCTCTACGAGCGGATGCTCGACCGCCCGCTCGTCAAGAAGCCCAGGTCCGAGTGAGGAGGGGCGGCATGGCAAGGCTTCTCGACGATCCATACCTGAGGCCGTTCGAGGCGGCGATACGCGGACGGTCCGAGCACGCCTACGCCCGCGCCCGCGAGCTGACGTGCGGGCGCGCGACGCTCGCCGACTGGGCCTCGGCGCACGAATACTACGGCCTGCACCGCGTGCGCGGCGGCTGGGTCTTCCGCGAATGGGCGCCGAACGCGACCGCCATGTGGCTCGTCGGCGACTTCTCCGGCTGGAAGCTCCGTCCGCAGTACCGCGTGCGCCGCATCCCGGGCTCGGACGTCTGGGAGGTCCGGCTTCCCGCGGCGGCGGTCCGCCGCGGCGACAACTACCGCCTCGAGATGCGCTGGAAGGGCGGCCGCGGCGAGCGCATCCCCGCGTACGCGCGCTACGTCGTGCAGGACCCCGAGACGAACCTCTTCTGCGCCCGTGTCTACGAGTCGACGTACAAGTGGCGCAATCCGGCTCCCGCGGCGAAGCTCAAGACCCCGTTCATCTACGAGGCGCACGTCGGGATGGGCGGGGAGGAGGAGCGCGTCCACAGCTACGCCGAGTTCCGCGACAACGTCCTCCCGCGCGTCAAGAAGGCCGGCTACAACGTCGTCCAGCTGATGGCGGTCATGGAGCATCCCTACTACGGCAGCTTCGGCTACCATGTCAGCTCCTTCTTCGCCGCGTCCTCGCGCTTCGGCACGCCCGACGACCTCAAGTCGCTCGTCGACGCGGCGCACGGCATGGGGCTCCGCGTCATCATGGACCTCGTCCACTCGCACGCCGTGAAGAACGAGCGCGACGGGCTGTCGCTCTTCGACGGGACGGACTGCCAGTACTTCCACTCCGGCGCGAAGGGCTGGCACCGCGCGTGGGACAGCCGATGCTTCGACTACGGCAAGACCGACGTCCTCCACTTCCTCCTCTCGAACTGCCGCTTCTGGCTCGACGAATACCGCTTCGACGGCTACCGCTTCGACGGCGTGACGTCGATGCTCTTCTGGGACCACGGCCTTGGCGAGGCGTTTACGAACTACGGGATGTACTTCAACGGGTCGATGGACGACGACGCGTGGGCCTACCTCCAGATGGCGAACCGCGTCATCCACGAGTCGCATCCGGGCGCGATCACGATCGCCGAGGACGTCTCGGGGATGCCGGGCGTCGCGGCGCCGGCGAAGGACTTCGGCATCGGCTTCGACTATCGCATGGCGATGGGCGAGCCCGACTTCTGGTTCCGCCTCGCCGAGAAGGTGCGGGACGACGACTGGCCGATGGGCGGCATCTTCTGGGAGCTCACGAACAAGCGCGCGGAGGAGAGGGTCGTCAGCTACGTCGAGTCGCACGACCAGGCGCTCGTCGGCGGCAAGACGTTCTTCTTCCAGCTCGCGGACGCGGCGATCTACTGGGGGATGGCCAAGGGCCAGAACGGCCTCGAGGTCGAGCGCGCGATCGCGCTCCACAAGATGGCGCGCCTCGCGACCTGCGCCCTGAACGGCGGGGCGTACCTCAACTTCATGGGCAACGAGTTCGGCCACCCGGAGTGGATCGACTTCCCCCGCCAGGACAACGGCTGGAGCTACCACCACGCGCGGCGACAGTGGTCGCTCAGGGACGATCCGAACCTCCGCTTCAAGGGGCTCGCCGACTTCGACGAGGTGATGCTGTCGGAGCTGAAGAATTCCCGCGCGCTTTTCGCCGGCGGCGCGAGCGCGATACCCGCGAAGCTCGCCGCCAACGAGCCGGACAAGGTGCTCGCGTTCGTCCGCGGCAACCTCCTCTTCGTCTTCAACTTCAATCCGGTGAAGTCGTTCGAGGACTACGGCGTGCTTGTCCCGCCGGCGTCGGACTGGAAGCACGTCTTCGACACCGACGAGCCGAGGTTCGGCGGGCAGGGCCGCATCGTGCCGGGGATGACGTACTCCCCGTCGCTCGTCCTCGACCGCGGCGAGCTCGTCCAGCAGGTGAAGCTCTATCTCCCCGCCCGCACGGCGATTGTCTTAAAACGGACGATTTGATATAATATCCCGCAATTCACGCCCCGGACTGTAGCTCAGTTGGTAGAGCACGACACTTTTAATGTTGGGGTCGCGGGTCCGATCCCCGCCAGTCCGACCACGCCGCACGCACGTGGCTGCGGGAGGTCCGCCGGGCTGGACGAAGGAGAGACAGAATGAGACCAGTGGTGTTCATCATCCGCGACGGCTGGGGCGTCAACTCCCGCGCCGACGGCAATTCCGTGTACGGCGCCAAGACGCCCGTAATCGACCAGATCAGGGCGCGCTATCCGCACTGCCTCCTCGACTGCTGCGGCGAGGCGGTCGGGCTTCCCGACGGCTACCAGGGTTCGTCGGAGGTCGGGCACCTCAACATGGGCGCCGGACGCATCGTCGTGCAGGAGCTGAAGCGCATCGACGACGGTCTCGCCTCGGGCGACCTCTTCAAGAACGAGAAGTGGCAGAACCTCATCGCGAACTGGAAGAAGAACAACTCGCAGTTCCATTTCTTCGGGCTGCTCCAGGACGAGGGCGTGCACGCCCACCAGGAGCACCTCTTCAAGCTCATGCGCCGCGCGCGCGCCGAGTTCCCCGAGGGGAGGATCGTCGTGCATCCGTTCCTCGACGGACGCGACACGCCGCCGCGCTCGACGCTCGAGTACGTCGCGCGCCTCAAGCAGGAGCTCGCCGCCGTCGGCAACGCCACGATCGGCACGGCGATGGGCCGCTACTACGGCATGGACCGCGCGAAGAAGTACGCGCTCACCGACATGGCGTTCGAATGCATCGTCAACTGCAAGGGCGCGCGCAGCGCCACGATCGAGGAGGCCGTCAGGCACGAGTACGAGACGGGCAAGACCCCCGACGCGACGCCGATGACCGACGAGTACATCCCGTGCTACGCGATCGGCGACTACGCCGGCATGCGGGACGGCGACGTCGTCATGCACACCAACTACCGGCAGGACCGCGCGATCCAGCTCACGCAGGCGTTCGTCTGCGACGACTACCCGGGCGCGCGCACGCGCCGTCCGAAGGTGACGTACCTCGGCTTCTCGCGCTACTGGGACGAGTTCGAGGACTATCTCCTCGGCGCGGGCGGCGCGGGCGGCAGCATGGACAACCTCCTCGGCGAGGTCGTCTCCAAGGCCGGCCTGAAGCAGCTGCGCATCGCGGAGACGCAGAAGTTCCGCCACGTGACGAGCTTCTTCAACGGCAAGTCCACCACGCCGTCCGAGGGCGAGGACCAGGTCGACGTCCCGAGCCGCTTCGACCCCGCGACGTTCGCGTCCCATCCGGAGATGGACGCCTATACGGTGACCGACGCGCTTCTGAAGCGCCTCGAGAACAACCCCTACGGCTTCGTCGCCGTCAACTACGCGAACTGCGACATGGTCGGCCACACGGGCGACCTCGCCGCCGCGACGCGCGCGGTCGAGGTGACCGACGAGTGCATCGGCAAGCTCCTCCCGCGCCTGCTGGAACTCGACGCGCACGTCCTCATCTTCGCGGACCACGGCAACGCCGAGCAGATGGTCGACTACAAGTCCGGCCTCACCAAGACGTCGCACACGCTCAACCTCGTCGAGTGCTTCTACGTCGCGAACGACGCCGCGGGCGTGCGCCTCACCCCGCTCGCGAAGCTCTCGGCCGTCGCGCCGACGGCCCTGCAGATGCTCGGGCTGCCGGTCCCGCCCGAGATGACGACGCCGTCGCTTCTCGCGGGCAAGGAGCCCTGGAGCAGGACGGCGCTCAACGTCTGACGCGCGACGCGGGACGCGCGATTCCGCGCCCCGGCGGCCCCGCCGCCGGGGCGCTGTCCTTTTCCTGTCGGCCGGCCCTTCGCGAAATAACGGCCGTTTGCCAAAGTAAACGAAACTTAGAGAGACTAAACGAAAGTTTAGTCGCCCGATAGGTCTTCTCGTTTCGTTAAGGTTGGCAATCCGGCGAGACTGGCTTCGTCCTGGCGGCTCGTCCTGCCGAACGCGCGAACTCATGAGTTCTTCGCGCTCGGGATTCGCGACACTGCCCGAAGCGCGTCGTGGTGCGTGCCGCGCTTAGGTCGCTCATCACGTCGTCAGGGCGACCGCCCGGA
>Ga0310690_10010063_pt1 | contig 11794 bp, 9 predicted proteins | sample AusTroGonzalo_MG_2_FD_207661 | JGI IMG/M metagenome (GOLD analysis project Ga0310690, IMG submission 207661) | Bovine rumen microbial communities from tropical cattle in Woodstock, Queensland, Australia - Gonzalo_04 (v2) (version 2) | ecosystem: Host-associated > Mammals > Digestive system >...
ATGGCTTGGGGGTATGCTGTCAGCGCATATCCCTGTTTGATCGCGTGATTTGGAAAGGCGGGGTTACTCTTGGGTAGAGAAGATGCGCCGCAGTTGTTCCACTTCCCCTGTGATGTTTTCATTGTATGCCTTTCCCTCGGTCTGTTCCTGTTCGTCCGTGGCTTCGGGTTCGCTCCCCTGCGCGGGTTCGGGTTCGTCTTTCCCCTCGAAGAAAGCCCGCATTTTGCGTTCGTCCTCGCCCTCTTTGCGGGTTTCCCATGGCGCGGGCTGTTCCAATGATGCCGGCTGATCGGTCGGCGGTTCGGTCGGGCTTTCTGTGTCGGCGGGTGCAGCATCTTTCTTTACTGGCGGTCTGCGCCTTGCCCTTGTCGGCTCCTGTCCGTTAAGAAAGGCGGCGAGTTCTGACGCGGGAACGCGGACAACTGACCCCGCAATCTTTACAGCCTTGATCTTGCCGCTGTCTTTCCAGAGATACACCGTCTTTTTGGCTACGCCGATTAGGGCGGCAACTTCCTTGATGGTGTACAGCTTCTCATTCAGTATGGCGGCGGTTTCCGCTTCTGCGGACGTGGCGTTTTCGGTTTCTTCCATGTGTAATGAATCCTTTATTTTGAACGTTTGTATAGTCCGTTGGTTTTCCGTACCTTGCGATACGTTTTGTTAAACGATTTTGGCTTGTAGGGTGTATGACAAATGGGGCATTTTGCGCCCTCTGTTTTTGCGCTCCACCTCAACAATGCCCTTTTTGTCAACAGGGAATCGGTGTTATAGCCAATGCGCGAGCGTGCGCGCGCGTCCTCGGTTGACCTCAATACACTATTTGCAAGGTTCGCGCCTGCGTTTTGAGCGTGGCGGCAGACACACATACACCATTTGTGCAAAACGTGTATGTAACACACTTCTTTTCCCCTGTATGGTATGGGGGTACAAGCCCCTTGCCGTATGGTATGGGTTCCCTTTTTATCGGGTGCATACCTCGGCTTGCCGATTTTGGAAATCGTAGTACACATAGCCCTTACAAGCCGCGGGGTTTCCATGGTCTTTCCCCGTTGATAAAGGGGTTGTCCTCGGCATGGATGGCGGCAGGGGCAGGGGTGGCAAAGGGTTCTCCCCCGTTGGGTTTCTCCCCTTGGGGCGCGGAAGGAATCGGGGTACTGTGCAGAGTTTCTTTCCCTGTCCGCTCCCGCGTGTCGGCGTTCTCTTTACTGGCTGTGTCCGTCTGTGTTTCCTCTTGCGGGTTGCCCTGCGGGGTGTCCTGTTCCGTCTGCTGTTCGCCCTGTTCCCCGTCCTGTGTCGGGACGTGTCGGGGGTGGCTTTCCGTTTCGGGTGCATCGGTCGCGGTGGTCTGTGCCTGTGCTTTGAGTTTGCCAGCGATCCAGTCTTGTAACTCGGCTTTCCTGTAGCGGAGTTTGAAGCCCTTGACGGCGTGTAACAGCCCCTTTGCCCTTGCCTTGTCAAGAGAACTACGGGAACATGAGCAGTATTCCTGTGCCTCTTGTACTGTCAGATACTCTTTACCATCGTACATTTGTTGCCCTTTCTGTGTTGTTTGGCGGCGGGTTGCGCGTGTGTCTATAAAAGGGCAAAGTGCGTATTCTGCCAGTCGCATTTCTTACTTTTTCCGCGTATTTCTTAATACTCCCTGCGCGGGTGTACCCCATGATTACAAGGGGGATGCAACTATTTTTCGTGTTTTTTCGCCCTGCGTCCTCGATGCGGACGGCGGGAAAGCCGCGTCCCTTGCGTTCTGGGACGGGTTCGGCGTGGTGGTGGTATCGTTTTCCCTGTCGCGGTCTTGATGCGTCCTGTGGGGCTTTGCGGTGCAGGGCAGGGGGTCAGATGTGCCAGTAAAAAAGGGATGCCGCGTTGCATCACCCGAACAGGGCGCGGGTACAGTCTGCCCCTTGGGGGCGGCGGGTTTCTTCTTTTAATGGCGTGTCCTGTGTGGTTTGTGTATCGTGTGTATATGATACACTTTGTGTGTCATGTGTGGAATACAGGGTATTTCCGTCCATAAAAAAAACAACACCCCCCATATAGTATATTACCCGTTTTCGTGAAAAAACGTCCGCATTTTCGGGTGCTTTTCTTGATTTTTCGCAAAAAAAATGCAGATTCGCTTGATTCTCCCGCTTTTTGGGGTACAGTATATACAGGGTGGAACGGGTGCAGAGCGTTTAGGACGTTAAGCGGCGGGTTTCGGCATGTCCGCGTTGCAGGGGTTCCCCCTCTTTTTTTTGTCCCCATGCGGCAGGGAAATAAAAAACCGCTTGCACATTTCTGCGCTTGCGGTTCGGGTGGTGGCTTTGCTGATGCCCTGTTACAGCGTCTTGCCTTTCTTGAATTTCCTCTGCGGCTCCTGTCCCTGTGCCGTCAGCTTCGGCAAATCTTCCTCGGTGTACTTGTGTCCCGTCAGCCGTTGCCGATGTTCGCCGCGTTCCCGTTCGTCTATAAAGTTCTGCTCTAAATAGTCATCGACATCTTGGCTCTGCACATACCTGTTGTGCCGCGGGTCATAGTCAAACTCTACGATACCAGACGATCTGCCGCCCCTCTGCTTCAAGATCGTTATCTCTACTTCCCGTATGGGCTTCTGCTTTTCCTCGGCAAGCCTCGCCAACAGTGCAGAATTTGTGCTGCTTGCCGTTCCCTTTGCTGTAAACGCTTCTTCGTGAACGCATGAGAATTGCAAGCCGAGCAGGTAATCTGCCCCATACTCAATGTTGCCCGATTCTTTGAAAGCCGCAAAGTTCAAGGGGGCTGTGTAGTTGTCCCTGTTCAAGCTTGAGATTACAATGATCGGCAGGGAAAACTCCGTGGCTATGCCTTTCAAGGCGCGGATTGCATCGTCTATGCAGTTCCGTATCTCCTGTTTGTCCTTTTCGGGGGTTAGGATTTGCAGGTAGTCTACAAGGATTACGGGGTGTTCCCCTGTCAGATGGCAGTACCTCTTGATGCGATCTCTGATGCGGCTCGGCTTCATGTTCTCGCCGTTGTTCTCATAGATCGTTATCCTGTCCGCATACAGGGCGTATGCGCTATATGCCCTGTCGAGGTTGTCAAGCCGCCTTTCTGATAGGTCGGCAAAGGTGTACCCCGCCTGTACTTGCCTCTGCGTAAAGTAGCCGTAGCCGTCTGCGGATTGCTCTACAGTTTCCCTGCTTATGCTACGGGCTACAAGGTCAGCGCGGGACATTTCAGCGGCAAAGACAAGGCAACTGCCCCCTGCCCTTGCCACCTGGTCTATGATCTGCATACAGAAAGCCGTTTTGCCAGACGATGAAACACCGCCAATAAAGTAAAGCCCCGTCAGCAAGCCCCCGTCTAAAAGATCGTCAAGGTATGAAAAGCCCGTGGGGATAGGTTCGCGGGTTTCCCTAAACTTGCGGCGTAGGGTTTCGAGGTATGCCCCGTTTGTGTCCTTGTCCAGTTCTGCCCGTTCTGCCTTGCGTACCCGTTCATAAAAGCCCCGTCTGTCCTTTGTCAAGGCTTCGTTTGCGTCCTTGTACTGCCCTGCGGGGTTCGCTATGCTGTAAGGGATGTTTAGGGCGTAAAGCCCCTCTGCCAGTTTCTCGGTTGCCCGTTGCCCTGCCTCGTCATTGTCAAGGGCGATTACAAAGGGTTCGCGGAATCGGCGTTGCCCCCTGCCGAGTTCCTGTAACAGCCTGTCGATGTTGCTTGTACTGCCTAATCCTATTGCCTGTGCGCCGACTTCGTAGAAGCTGATAGCGTCAATCTCCCCCTCTACGATGAACAGGGGGCGCGTTGCGGTCTGTATTGCCCTTGCGTTGAAGATCTGAATACTGCCGACTTTCTGTTTCTTGTACTTCTCCCCGTCTGCGGGTATCTGATCGGCAGGGCGGGTATCCCTTGCAAGGTATGAGGTCTTGCCAGTAGGGATAATAAGGCGCGGGGTAGGCGGCGGGGTCTTGCCCTCGATGATCGTTTTCGGGTGCCGCCAGTCGGCAAGAAAGCCGATGCCGAAATATTCAGCAAGGCGCGGGGAAATCCCCCGTTCTTTCAGATAGGCGATACATTCGGGTGCGGCGGCGTTCCTCTGTGCCGCCTGTATATCCTGCGCGGCTCGATGATCTATGCGCCGTTGCTTTTCTTCGTCCGTCAAGGCGGCGGGGTCTGCTTTCTTGGCTTCGTCAAGGCTTACCCCGTACAGGCTTGCGACTTCGGTAAGGGCGGTATTGAAATCCTGTACCCCTCTGATCTGCTGATACAGCTGTATTGCATCCCCCTTGCTGTCGCATTTGAAGCAATGAAAATAGCCGTCCTCGTTCAGTCTGATTCCGTCCCCTGTCGCTCCCTGTCCGTTCCCGCAATACGGGCAGACGTAGCTTTTGCCGTCCTTTGCCTGTGCCATTAAAGAATAGATCGGGTTCGGGTCGGCGTGGATTCGGGTCTTTACTTCGTCCCTTGTCATGGTCTTTTTGCCCCCTCTGTTTCGGTGGTGGTTTCGGTGGTGGTGTCCGTCAAACGGACATCCTTTTTTAGTGGCTGTTTTAATATAGGCTTCGGGGGCGGCGTTGTCAAACAGCCGCCGCCGAGCGCTGAATATCTTGAATATCTTGATATTCTTACAGACTTTTTTTTCGGTAGCATTATAAGCGGTTTGTTTCTGTTGAAATGCCTTGTTTTATAGTCGATTGTGTAGAATTATCATATAAAAAACTGTTGAAAATTCGGCATGGGGTATATATACAGATATTGGGGGGTCTATATACAGATGTTGGGGGGGGTCTATACACACGTTGGGGGGGGTCTATACACACGTTGGGGGGGGGTACCCCCCTGCGCGGCTCCCGTGAAAGCCCCTGTCTGCCCTTGTTTTTCTGTGCCGTCATTTCTCCTTTTCGGGTGGTTCGGGCAATTCGATGTCTACGCCCTCTATCTTACTGGCTAATTTAACAATGGCATACCCCTTGATATGTCCCTGTTCCTTGAAATAGTCAAGGATGGTGCGGATAGCGGCAATTCTGCGTGATCTGATGATGTACCCGTTTGCCGTCTTTTCAAGTGGCGCGTTGTCCCCGATGGTTTCAAACATGGTATCAAACAGTATGCGCTTGTTGCCCGATCCTTTGATGCGTTCTATCTGCGTGAGAATGTAGTATCTTGCTGCTGTGATCTCGTCCGTGGATTTTACAACAGTTGATGTGTTGAGTAGGGCGGTCGGGATTGTTGCAATCTGTTTAACGTGCTTGGAGTAGGCGTAGATCATGGGGGAAGAATCGACTTTCCACCCAGATTTTACAGTTCCGTCCGCAAATTTTAGATATACATTCTTTGCGCTGACAATCTGCCCCTGCACTATGCCTTTCTCGATCATCTTGTCTTTATTCTTGGCGATTGCCCGTAGCTGTTCCGTGTAGTCGATTTGCACCCATGTACTGGCAAGCCGTCTGATGCAGTTGTCTATCTTGCGTTCAGCGGCAGGGTTTACAGCGCGGGTATCTGATAGCCCGTTTATCTGTCGGTACACCATAGCGGGGGTAATCTGTGAAAAGCCTTGATCGAACAGGTTGCCTATTGCGTCCTCTACGATTCTGTCTTTGTAGGATATAGGTCTTGCAAGGGTTATTTCTTCGGGTAGATTTCCTTGATCTATGGTAACAGTGATCTCCATTCTTTTCTTGGCTCCGCTTCGGGAAACGAGGATAGGGGTTGTTTCCCTGTTGATGATTCGCGTAATCACCTGCGCGGCTTTGCTTGTCGCAATATACGCCTTGTCCCTGTGTATGCCCGTTTCGTTATAGTCGACGGCAAAGGTCGGCGGCGTGTCGGGTTTGAGGTCGGGGAAAAGTTCGGGCTGTTCGTCCTTTGTTGTCTGCCTCTGTGCCTCTGCTGTGTTCCCCTGCGTCTGCTCTTGTGTTCCCTCTTGGCTTGGTTCGGGTGGTTCGTATTCCCTGCCGATGATCTTGAAGGATGTAACAGTGTTTATGCCGTCTTTGGGGGCTACCTCTGAAACAAGATAGTTTAGGTCGATGTTATCTAAAAAGAACGTGTCGCGGATAAGTTTTTTGTCCCGCTGTTTGTCCGTGAGTTTGGCAAACGAGGCAACGATCTTTATAAAGTCGCTGTCCGGCGTGTCAAGGTATTCTATTTCTCCCTCGCGGATTGCCCGTCCCAGTTCTTCCCGCTTTGTTTCGGGCAGGGACTTCATAGCCTTGCTTATATCTTCAAAATCTTCGGGCGAGATTGTGATCTTGATAGACGGTATTGTTTTTTCTGTCGGTTCGGTCATGGCGGTATCCCCCTTGCCTGTTTACTTCCCCTGTTTTTTCTTGCTTTCTTTCTCCCATTCGGCAGAAACAAGCAACTCGAAAAGGTAGGCTAAAGAAATCCCGCGTTCCCTTGCCATTTCAGCGGCTTTCCTTGCGATACTCGGCTTGCTGACAATCTGAATACGGCGGTTCCTCGGTTCCCCGTCTGGCTTCGCTTTCCATGATACAAAATAATCGGTGTCCGCGGGTGCTTTCTTCGGTTCGGGCTTCTCTTTTTTACTGGCGGTCGGCTTGGTCGGCGCGTTGAACAGTTCAGCGGCGGCGGTGGTTTCGGCGGTAAAGTTCTTCTTGGGCATGGTCTGTTTCTCCCGTGGTTATATCTCGGTTAAAAGGTTGGTGTAGTCCTGTGCGGCTGTTGATTTGGGGGCATAGCTGAAAATGTCCGTCTGTGTCGCTACGGCTTCGGCAAGGGCGATACATTCGCGGATTTTGGTCTTGAATACCTTTGTACCATGTGCGGCGGCGGTCTTTTCCAGTAGGTCGGCGGTGTCCCTTGAAAGCACCTTGCGGGGGCTGTACTTCGTCAGCAGGATTCCCGCAATCTTCAAGGCGGGGTTTATGCCCCTTGCCTGTTCTATCGTCTGGCATATCTGATTTACCCCCTGCAAGCTGAAAAAGTCGGCAAGGGTCGGTATGATTACTTTGTCTGATGCCGTCAAGGTACAGGCAAGGATTTGTCCTAACTGCGGCGGGGTGTCGATGATGATATAATCATACTTCCCCTTGACGGGTTCAATGGCTTTCTTTAGGGAATACTGCCACCCGTCCCCTGTCAGTGTCCGTATTGCCAGTTTGTCGCTTGCGGGGATGAGGTCGCAAGGTGCGGCGGCATTGTTTGACGGGTTCTTTAAGATCGCGTCCTTGGCGGTCGCTGTGCCGTCCAGTAGGTCGGCGGCTGTCGCTCCCGTATGGTTCAGTGCTTTCATGGTAAAGGTGAGGTTCCTTTGCCCGTCAAGGTCGATAAACAGGACGGCTTTACCTTTCAAGGCAAGCCCTACGCCTATAGCGTGTGCGGACGTGGTTTTCCCTGTCCCGCCTTTCTGCTGTGCTACGGCTATTGTTTTCATGTTCACCCCTGTGTTTGTGTGGTGTGTGTGGTATGTTCAATGTGTGTGTAGTGTGCCATGTGTTCAAGGTGTTCAGAAGATCGCGGCGGCTACGGCGTTTCCGCAAGCCGTCTTTGCGGTCATCTTCTCGATGTTGTGCGCGTAGATCATGGTAGTGCTTATGTCGGAATGTCGGGCAAAGGTCTGTGTTTCCTGTGCCGTTCGCCCTGCCAGTAAAGAAAGGGTGATTGCCGTATGCCGTAGGCTGTGCGCGGTCAGACGATCAGATTTTAGCCCTGCCTCGGCAAAGTGCGCTTTGACAAGGCGGGAAATGCTGCGGGTTGTCAGCCGTTCGCCCTTGCCGTGGTTGCTTTCAGACGTGAACAGCGGGGATCCTTTTTCTATTGGCGTGTCCTCTGCCCTTGCGTTCAGATAGTCGCGCAATGCCTTTTCAACTTCGGCGGGTATCGTGATGCAGTCGGCTTTCTCGTCCCTGCCCTTGCCTTGAACATACAGCGCCATGTGTTCCCCTGCGGGTCTAATGTCCTCTACGTTTGCCCGTGATACCTCTATATCCCGCAAGCCCCCTGCCGTCATAAGGGCAATGATCGCGTAATCCCGCTTGCCTGTCAGCGTGGCGCGGTCTATCGTCTGGAATACTTCCTTTACCTGTGCGGCGGTCAGATAGTCGCGTTTGTGGTCGCGCTCGATTCGTGCGCCCTTGACGTGATCGGCAATGTTGGGGTAAATCCCCCGCTGTGCCGTCCATCTGAAAAACAGGCGGCAAGCGGTCATATACAGGGATACAGTCGCGGGGCTGTATGCCCGTTCTAAATCTGCCTTGAAGCGGATAATGTTGTCTGTGTCGGGGTGCGTGATGCCATGCCCCTGCAGATACCCGAAAAGGGCTTGCAGGGCTACGGTGTACGCCTTGACGGTCTGCGGCTTTGCATCACAAAAGGCGATAAACTTCCTGTACAGTTCCTCTGTGATCGTCTGCCCCTGTGCGGGGGTTGCCTGTTCGATTACCTGTAGATCGTTCGCCATGATTGCCACCTCATCTTGTGCGTATTCGGCTTGGTGTGCCTTGTGTTTGCCGTGTGCGCTATGTGTAATATAAACCAAAAAACAGGAAAAGCAAGTACTAAAGTAAAAATTTTTTGGGAAAAGATCGGGGAAAGATCGGCGGCAAGCCGCCCCTGTTCGGGCGGCAAGCCGTCTGTGTTCTCGGTGTCAGTTCCCTTTCAGCTTGGCTTTGCGCTCGGCAAGTTCTCTTTCAATACGGGCGTTGAGCTTCTGCATCTGCTGATAGTGTCCGTTGAACGTGCTGAAACGGAAATCCTGCGGGGTCTTGCGGTATTTGAGGATGTAGCCGCTAAGCCCCAACAGCTTTTCGGGCGTGATGTAGTCGGGTTCATCCACGCAACAGGAAATGTACAGCCCCCGCAGAAAATCGCTTGACTTGTAGTATTCATCGCGTTTCTTCCAGTCGAAGCAGATAAACTTGTACAGCTTCTTGCCTTTCTGCTGTCCCCGTGTGATCGTTACCTCGATCAATGCCCCGTATTTGTCGGGCTTGGTTTCATCTTCGGGGTTCTCGAACGTGTACGCCTCTGACGCGGTGATCTTCCCCCAGTATTCACCTGCGGGGATGGTTTCGGGTTTGCTTTCCTTACTGGCGTTGTACAGGGCGGTTGCGGTTGCGGTGTTCCACTTCATATTGTGTACCTCTTTCCTTGAACGAAAGAGCCGCTGTGCGGTCGGTGATCGTAGAACACCTTGCAGGTCAGCACCACCTGTTACCTGTTTCACGCATAGCGGCAAACGTTCAAAGGGACAAAAAATGTTTCGTTTTACGCCTCGGGTTGGTAGCCCTTGAAACTGTTGGCGGCTGTGCCTACGATTGCACAACATACACAATATACACCTCGTGTTTCGATTTGTCAAGCCCTTTTTCAAAAAAAATCCAACATTTTTTTATCCCCTGTTCAATTTGAGGGTAAAGCGTTCCCGTCTGTTCCCATGCCCTGCCCCATGCTGTAAGCCGTGATGATCGCGGACGATTGCCAGACGGCAAGCCGCCTATGTTGCCCCTGCCCTTTGCATCTTCCCCGCCTTGTCCCCCTGCCCCTGTCCTGTTTCGTTCCTGTGCCGTTCCTGTGCGCGTTATGCCCTGCCCCCTTTGTCCTGTCCCCCTGTCGGTCTTGCCCCTGTCCTGTGTGCGTTCGCGGGGTGTCGGCGGTAGCTACTCCCCTTTGCTGTCGGTCGGTGGTTGCTGTCGGGGGGCAGAGTAGCAAGGGGAATTGTGTTTTTGCATGGCGTTTTTTGAGGGGGAAAGCCCCTGTCAGACAAACCGTCTGCCGCATCGAGGACGGAAAAAGCCGGCTCCCGTCTGCCCTGCCGCCCTGCGCCCGTGATCGTCTGCCCTGTCGGGTGTGCGCTGTCGGGGATCTCTTTTCTTTCTTGGCAGATTGCCCCCGTGTTCAGATAGGCGGTCTATGTCCGAAAATATACATTATCGGACATTGAAATGTTACCTTGATACCATGCGTTATACGCCTGTACCATGAAACAGGGCAAAGGGGGTGCGGTTTCGATGCGCCCTTGTGATGTTGTCGGCGGTGGTGATCTACAGCAGACGGCGGCAGACGGCGTGAAAAGATCGCGGCAGATTTCCAGACGGCAGACGGGCGCGGCATCATGGCGGCGGCTGTCGCGGTGATCTGATAGGCGGCAGGGTTACAGCAGACGGGGAAAGGGCGGCGGCATCCCTGCGGGTGCGGTGGTATGATCGCGGTTTCCCTGCGGCGGTCGGCGCGTTCCTGGCATCTGCCCTTTGCCGTTCATTTCTTCATGGCATACCCCCTGCCCTGTCCCTGCCCTGTGTCCCTGCGGTCGGGTGTTCCCCTGCCGTCCTCTGTCCGTCTGCGGTGGCGGTTGCTGTCCCCTGCCAGTCTGCGCCCTGCGCTGTCCGTCCCTGCCCCTGTTGCTGTCGGCATGGCGGCGGGTGCGTCCTGTCCCCTGCGGCTGTACCCGTCTGCGGCTTGGGGTTTCCCCCCTGCCTCGATGCATGGCAAGGCATAGCATAGCAGATGCAAGGCAGAGAAAGCAGAACGATGTACAGCAATGCAAGGCAAGAGTGAGGGGAAAGAACGCGAAAGAAAGTAGTTTAATAAGGTATGTTTGTGAGGGGGTGGGGGTACGGGTACGGGGGTAGCGACCCCGACCGGGGGCGGGTTTCCCCCCATTAAGCCCTACACTCCCCGCTATTAAATTTTTCAAGTGTAATACGGTGGTTTAGCCGCCTAAAACATAACGTCGGCAAGGGAAAAGGTCAGTCATACTGACCCGAAAAGTCGGTGGCGCTGACCTTTTGCGGCGGTGATAGCAGGACGGCAAGGGTGCAACAGGGAAAAACACACTGACATGGCGTGTCAGTCAAGCGGTTTTTGCCAGTAGGAAAACAGCGGGGGAATGTGAACACTTGTTGGGGGGTATCTATACAGTTATTTGTATTTTTGAGCGTGGCAAAAATGGCAAAGAATCGAATAGCGGGGGCGCGGTATAGGGATTGAAAGGGCGGTGCAGGGGGTAGGGCTTGCGCCCTTGCCCCCTTGCGGTTTCGGCTTTCTTCTTTTAGTGGCTATCGGGATTGCCAGTAGGGAAAGGAATACCCGCTTTGTTCAGTTCGTCAGCCGTAAACAGCCCGTGTTTCACATAGAAATCAAGGTTGTTTTTCATGGTCTTGGCGGTTTCTTCCTCGTAGCCGCTGACAAGGATAGATACGAGCATCAGAAACGTAAGGTCGCAGGGGGTAGCCTCTTTCACCTCGGCAGGAACATGGCAAGGCGCATAAACTGCACAATCACGAAAGGAAACGAGTTTCTGCCGCAACAGGGAAAGGAAATTGATTGTCGGGGTGATTCTGCGGAGTAGCTTGTTGATCTCTGCGGTTTCGCAAGCGCAATGCAGATTCGTGTTTTTGTCGGTGGCGGGGTTCGGGTCGATCGGTTCGGCGTTATCCTCGATGCAGGGCGCGGATTCGGTAGCGGGGACGGCTTCGGGTGCGGGTGCGGTCGCGGTCTTTCTCTGCGTTTTCTTCTTTACTGGCGGGGTGCCCTCGCTAAACCATTCTTCGTCCTTGCCCTTGCTGTCTGCGGGTTCAGCGTCCCCCGTTGCCTCGTCTGCCTTGATGGTTTGCAGATACTTGGTGTAGTACTCGCTTTTTGGGTTTCGCTTTACGCTTTTTTTCGGCGTGGAGTGCTTTCCAGTCAATGGCTTTTTGCCGTCTGCGTTTTTCATAGTGTCTTTTTCTCCTGTTTTTCGTTATGGCTTGGGGGTATGCTGTCAGCGCATATCCCTGTTTGATCGCGTGATTTGGAAAGGCGGGGTTACTCTTGGGTAGAGAAGATGCGCCGCAGTTGTTCCACTTCCCCTGTGATGTTTTCATTGTAT
>Ga0310690_10010064_pt1 | contig 11794 bp, 21 predicted proteins | sample AusTroGonzalo_MG_2_FD_207661 | JGI IMG/M metagenome (GOLD analysis project Ga0310690, IMG submission 207661) | Bovine rumen microbial communities from tropical cattle in Woodstock, Queensland, Australia - Gonzalo_04 (v2) (version 2) | ecosystem: Host-associated > Mammals > Digestive system >...
ACGGTTCTTTGAAAAACTTGTCAATTCAAGAAAATTCTTATTGACATGTCCTGTGTGCTGTGTTACAATGAACTCATAAATTGAATGGAACAATTCCATTCAATATATAGGAGGCTGTATGGCATTCACAAAAACCTGCAAAATTTGCGGTGCTACATTTGAATCAGATGCAAGGAACACGATTTATTGCTCTGATAAGTGTGCAAAGAAAGGTGCCAAAAAGGCCTATCGTTCACGTAAGATGAAGCACATAAATGCAGTACGTCGAGGTGACGACGTTGAAGTTGAGAATCTTATCACTGCTGCATATAAACTATCGCGTGATGTTGCAAAAATGTGTCTGATTAAGAAATGCTCATGCACTGATCCTGACCATGTATGCAACGGAGAACTGCACGTACACCATATAGACCATAATCCATTTAACGCTCATCCCTCAAATCTTATGTGGGTATGTGAAAAAGCACATGCAGCAATTCACTCTGAGGAAGAGGATTGTTCTATTGACAATGAAATTAAAGCATGGGTGACAATCCGTAAACAAGTTGAAATCCGTGAACGGAATGCTGCCAAACAAAATGCTAAAAATAACCCTTTACAGACACAGGAATCTGTGTTATAACATACTCATAACTTGAACGGAAATGGATTCGTTCAATGACATAGGAGATAAAACAATGGCCGTTTACACTATTGATCAACTTCGTACTCTTTGCTCCGAGTGTGAGGATCTGCACGATATCTTGCGTCATTATACTGGATGCGAAAACTATAATGACATTATAGCTGATCTTAAATGTAATGACACTTTGTGGTCAATGGCAGATCAGAATGATGTTAATGAAGATACTATGACTGAATGGATTGACGCACATATTGGCATGCCTGTCGAGTGTAGGGTATTTCAGGAAAATGGCCCTGCTGGAGGTTGGTCCGTTGTTTCAATCAAATGTTTAGACAAAGTTTTCTATCTTGATTGGGTCCTTGATTAGTAGCGGGTTACACTATGGGACTTATAAGATTTCACGGTAGAGTCAAATCAAAAAAGTTTGATGAATATGGTAACTGCTTTATTGACATAGACATATACGATTGTTATAAGATATCCCATATTAACAATGATGCAAATGTAGGTGCACACATTCCAAGATGTCATACGTTCAAGATCTTTAATTGCAGACCATTGTCGTGTATAAATAACATTGACATTGCAAAGCACAGTAAGATCGGTGATCGTGTTACCATTAAAGCTTATGAGTTGTATACTCTGAGCGGTATACCAGTGAATAGGTATCAAACGGTTAACTTCGACAACTATCATTAGGAGGGCTACATTATGGGGCTTGATGTTTACTTCACAAGAAAGTCAAACCATCGTCACGTTGAAAAGTCTTTTGAAGAAGTTGCAGCGGAATTGCACAGTTCTGCTAATCAAGATCTTAAAACTGCTCTTGAAGACCTCTATCATTATGCTGGTCAAGATTTTGAAGTATGCCTTACTGATATTATAACAAGCTATCTCCGAAAGAACAGTGGTGTGCACCGTTCCTCTAAGGACGGCGATGAGATGGCATACTTTAGAAAGTTTTGGTGGATTGTATATCATTTTAATTATAGTGACGAAGACTACGGAAAGGATGTCGAGATTACAAAGTCGCAAATCGAAGAACTTGTTGAACTGTCGAAGAAACTTATTTTGATGGTAGAGAAGCACTTTACAGATAAGGGCTTTGAAATTGATGTGTCTCCTCTTGAATATGACGGCAAGTCTATTCGATGGGGAGGTAGACGATCCGATTATCTCACATTCAAAAATGGTCTAGTGACAGATGCACTTATAAGTGAAGCTGATGATATATGCAGCGAAGCACTTGACTCTAATGATGATTTCTTATTTTACAAAGTGTGCGAGATGTATATCCAGTTTGCAGAGATTCTTGCTACAACTGATTTTAACGAAGAGAAGATATATATTAGTGCTGATTGGTAGTTATTGCAATTTGCTCTATCATGTATATCTACAAAATGTGTACCAATGTATGTCATTAGATTACATTGGTATTTTCTGTTGAACTCACATGATGGAGCAGTTGCAATGGAAATAACCACAGGTGAAATATCATTTTTATCGGCTTTTGTAATATGCTCCATTGTTTTCATTCTTTCATTCATTTGGTATAAGAGTGGAAAGTGAATAGCCTGGAGAAATTACAATGTTTCAATTTGCAGCTTCACTTATTGTATTTGCATTCTTATTTTATGTTTGCTATAAATTAGACAAATACTTATAATAATATAAAGCGGTAGATTATAATCTACCGCTAAAGTTGTATTTGTATAATAGAAAATTTCTATTGACAGCAGGTGAAATCTGTGTTATAATTGATAGTCACATTTTTCTGATACAGAATTACAACTGTATCAGATACAGTCTGATACTATTTTGCTGAAAATTTCTATTGACGGAAATGGCCCAATGTGATACTATATTGCTATCAAATGGATGGATTGATTGCCATTCATTTGCCTCTTTGAAAAATTTGTCAAAAGGTTAAAAAAACTGATTGACAGATTCCACACTATGTGTTATAACATACTCATAAATTGAATGGAATGGATCCATTCAATAAACCCACTAAGGAGATATAATATGCGTAAAACGTTTGAAGCTGCTGCTGATTTCAAAGGTGCTCGTATCGCTGCTAATGAAATTGCAGAAGAGTTCGCAAATATCTCAAACAAGAAACTTCGTCGTATTAGTAAACATCCTGAGATTGACAGTCCTATGTATGGATGGACTGATATTAAAAGTGGGTTGCCAGAAGATGATGAAAATGCTCGTTATGTGTTTGTTTATAGAGTTAACTCTTATGAGGAAGTTTTTGTTTATCCTTCAAGCAAAAAAGTGACCGTATGGCGTACACAGACTAAAAGGAACAGTGATGAAGGCGCAGTTAATCCCCGCAACGGGAAGTGCCGTTGGACTGACGGAATGTTTGAAGGTGCCTGCACAATGCGTGCATGGAAGAAATTCTTCGCTGCTTAAGGAGGTCATATATGGATCTGAAAATCTTTGCAAAAACCTGTGAACAGGAAGTCCATGATCAGTTAAAGCAGCTGATGTCGGTGAATGTCTTTAAAGATGCAAAGGTTCGTATCATGCCGGATACTCATGCTGGCAAAGGCTGTGTGATTGGATTCACTGCGAACTTAGGTGACAAAGTTGTTCCGAACTTAGTGGGTGTTGACATTGGGTGCGGAATGTACGTATGCGAGTTAGGTAAAGTTGACGTATCGGACGAAGTGCTGTCACGATTGGATCAGTTCATCCGTGAGCATGTTCCGTCGGGAATGTCGTCGAACGATGCAGCACATGTTGTTGGCTTTGAAGATTTAGACAAATTGTATATGCGACGTGAGTTGCGAAACGTTGAACACTTACAGGCATCTGTAGGGTCGTTAGGCGGAGGAAATCATTTCGTAGAATTAAACAAAGATTCAAAAGGAAATGTTTATTTAGTTATTCACACTGGATCCCGCAATTTAGGTCAGCAGGTTTGCCGTTATTATCAGGCAATGGCTGTTGATGATTGTAATGGGCATAAAGTTGATGTTGAAAAAGTTATTGTCAAATTGAAAGCAGAAGGACGACAGAAAGAAATTGCGAAAACTATTGCTGAATTGAAAGCTGCTCATAAAGCTGTTCCGGATGACTTGTGTTATTTAGAAGGTGCACATCGTGAGGCCTATCTGCATGACATGCGTATCTGTCAGGAATATGCTTTGCGGAACCGTGAAGAGATTGCACGGCGGATCTTGCACTTCATGGGTGTTGAGCCGCTGCGTTGTTTCCACACTGTTCACAACTACATTGACTTTGAAGATAACATAATCCGCAAAGGAGCAATTCGTTGCAATAAAGGTGAGATGGCCATCATCCCGCTTAACATGCGTGACGGTTCGATCATTGGAATCGGAAAAGGCAATGAAGACTGGAACTGTTCGGGTCCGCACGGTGCAGGTCGTTTGATGTCTCGTTCGAAAGCACGCGAGGCAATTTCGATGGATGACTTCAAATCCGCTATGGGCGGCATCTTTACCACCTCGGTAAATGAATCCACCTTGGACGAATCGCCGATGGCATACAAAGATGCGAATGAAATCATTGAACTGGTGAAGGATACTGTTGATATTGTAGAAGTGATTCGTCCGATCTACAATTTCAAAGCGTCTGAATAATGGAGCTGATAAAATTCTTATTGACAAGCACTGACAACTGTGTTACTATATACTTACAAAATGAATGGAAATGGGGTTTTCATTCATTAAAATACTGGAGGTTCTATGAAAGCGTTTTGCGAGTTGCTGTATGATAATGGTAATCCTTGTAACTATGTTTGTGTGTATAAGTACAATAATCATAAGTTCAGGATGCAGTTCAATCACAGGAACGGATCATGGGAAGCTGTCTTGCATATTATGACAAATGACGGCACATGGGAACGGATTGAAGATAACAAGACATTAAATGTCAAGTGGGAAAATTTATATCATCTTGACGGTAAGATGCCGCATAAGTGTGCAGAGGCGAATGCACCTGTAATTGAAACTTTTCATAAATACATCGTGTCCGTTTACTAATCGCAAAAGGAGAAATATTTATGGCACGTGTCATTCGCAGTTCTTACAATCATGCAAGAAAAGATGTTTATACATGCAAACGAAATGAACGATTTGCTAATCACTTTCTTGTAAGCCCAAAAATGATTTACGAGAATGAATTGAGATTTGTTTATTTTGATGGTAAGACTGAGGTTAGTAAGAAAGTCCCGATGACTGTTGTTATAAGGAATGCAAAACCTCGAAAGTTTTTCGGTGTAGATCCTGAAACAGGACGTCCTGAATGGAAAGGTGAAGCTTATGAAATCCCTTCTCACGTGATTGAAACATATAGAGGTTAAGCATGAGAAAGTATGAACATGACACATCATATTATGGCGGTGACATAATACGGGCAATAGAGCGAGTGATTTCACAGAATCCTGATCTAGATAGAGGCAGTGTTTACATGTGGAGTGTCTTTCAAAAGACAAACGCATTCCCGCTGATTGTTTATCTTAACTTAAATGAGAATGATTACAGAGGCTCATTAGAGTGCCATAGATGCGGAAAGTTCAATTCGCAGTTTAATTGTGACGGTGTTCTTGCACTTAATGATGATTGCACGGACTGCTTGTTTGATGCAGAGAAAATAGTTGACTATATTGAGTTTAATCTTTACGAAGGGAGAGTGTTATGAGTGTAGAATGGGATCGTGCTTCAGAATATTGGGCAAAAGAAGAGCGTCGTAATGCATGTGAAGATTGTTGTAAAGGCAGTTGCACTGTACATAAGAAAGATTTTTGCATTAACAATAAATCAAATACTGAAACACTTAAAGGTTATTGGGTATCTGACACTCATTGGGATGGCAATGAATTAGAGGTTACACTTTCACCTACAGCACAAGCAAAGTATACAGTAAGACTGTGCGGAGATAAAAATACAGATAAGATCTTTGATTTAATGCGAGATCGCAACTCTCCTGTTCGTGACTTTGTGATTGATAAAGATAATATGACTCTATCAATATCACCTACTATTGCTGTAAACATTCTTAGTGTAAAGAATGAAGGTAGGTAACTAGTATGAAAGCTATTGCGTTTGTAACAATAGGTTTGTTTATGATACTCATGTTTGTAATAGACGGAGGCGATGAAGAAGACAACTGAATTATATAAATACAAATTAAGTGTATCAGATTAGTTCAGAATTGCTGAAACAGTCTGATACACTTTTTCTGTATTTTCTTATTGACAGATCTTTAAGACTATGTTATAATATATAGTCAATTTTACAGATACAATCTGATACATTTTCAGTTAATATTTCAGAATTTTTCTATTGACGGATTATGCTGTATGTGATACTATTTACTCATAAAATGAATGGAAACAATGGATCCATTCATTGCCATCTGTCAAAAAGGTTAAAAAACTGATTGACAGGATCCACAAACTATGTTATAAATAACTCATAAATTGAAACGGATGGACCGTTTCAATGAACCTATAAGGAGATGCAGTATGGGTCTTGACGTTACACTGTTTGCAATCAATTTGTCCACCGACAAAGGTCACATCTTTTCACAGTTCAGGAACACCTGGTGGCTTGTTGACCGACTTAACGTCGAGGACACTGACAACGGGTTCGATGTTGAGCTGACGAAAGAACAGCTCCAGGCCATCATTGACGATGCATCCACTCGCAATGAAAAAGACGGCAAGCGGGTTAACTATGTGCTGTCAAAAATGATTGAGGTGGCTGACTGGAAAAATGAGCGGGTGTACGTCAACTGCTGGTGGTAAATGTGAAAAGGGATGCAAAATCCCTTGACACACAAACTGCTTTGTGATACTATAATTGCATAATGAATGGAAATGGTTCCATTCAATAACGAAAGGGTAATGAGGAGGATTCTCTATGGCAATATGGAATAATTTTCTATGCTATAGACCTAACGAATATGAGGATGTACTTCTTAGGATGACGAATGAGAAAACAAACAAGAGGTATTATACAATAGGGCACATGAAAGATAATGTATTTAACAGTCGCGGAATGGAGCCTAGTAGCGGATTTGATGATTCTGATTACACGTTCCAATGGATATATGTTTCTGAAATGGAACAGTTATTGGACGAAGATGGGTTATCAATGCCAGGGCTCGTTAATGGCGATTGGTAGTTGATCACTGTGTGAAAGAAGCAGAAGTGGTTCCATTCAATAACACACATATAAGGAGCAAGTGATTATGTCGTACATGAAAAAGACATTTACATTTCCGAAAGTTGCCTATACGTCTGCACGTCGTGTGAATCTTCCTGTTATTGAGATGGAACTTCGATATAAAGATGAGGATTATAGCAAACCCGAGTTGTCAATTTGTGGTGAGCTTTGGAACGCACGACACACCGACATTGTGTTTGGTGGTCAATGTTTAGATGAACTTGCGCAGTTTGAGTCACTCAACTCTGATCCTCTGTTCAAAAAATTATATCGTTTGTGGCATCTCTACCATTTGAATGGGCTACATGCAGGTACTGAAAAGCAAGAACAGGCACTTGATGAAGCAAGAAAAGCTGGCGAGTATTTTAGCTGCTTCGAAAAATCGCGTAGATATCTTGAGAAATTGGGGTTGCTTGTTGACGATGGTTATGAGTATGGGTCTGCATGGTTGTATCGTGAAATCCCTGAAGATGATTTGAAAGAGATCATGTCACTGCTTGATTAAACAAGCGGGCAACGCATTGTCCGCAAACATATAGGAGGTTCATTCCATGCTTAGCAAAGAATTTGCAACGAAAGCCGTGCAAGAAGAACTTGATCATTTTAATGAAAACAAAACTCTTCGTGATTTCCTTTCTGATTTCTTTGGGTTATGTAATGATAATGACTCACTAGAATATGCACTAAGCGGTGATGATCTATGTGACTTTGTAAACATGTGGGCTGATGATAATCACATGAGTTATGAAGAGATGCACAATTTTATTATGAAGTCACTCGACAGTGATGTAGAGTACAACATTAGCATAGACATGAATTATGACAACAGCCCATATAAGTGTGGTCAGTGCATGAATAAAGAAGCACGATTCAGTGGGGCTGTTATTGTAGGCAATGTTTCACTTGATCTTGAAGAATTTTTCAATGACTTTCAGGTAGCTTAAAAGGAGCAAAAATATGAGTACACGTTCAAATATCATTCTTGTTATGCCAGACGGCAATGTGCATCAGTTTTACCATCACTGTGATGGGTATCTCTCTGGAGTAGGTGAAGATCTTCGAAAGCATTTGTTATACTCACTTGGCATGAATACTCTTGTCAAGGACATGTCGTTATATGACATTCTTGTAGGTGATATTATGTGCGATGATGAATATGAAGATGAGTACAAAATGACACTTGACGAACCTAATCATTTACATGCTGATATTGAGTTCGCCTATGTAATTAAAGATGCCAATCTTTACTTTGTAAATGAGTGGAGTCTTTACGATAAGGTTGACACAAACAAGGATTTGATTGATTACGTTTGCAAAGACTGCAATAAGATTGACCTTAGCAAGCGCATCCATGATAACCGTTGGTAGGAGGGAACATAATATGACACTTGTAGGACTTGTTGAACTTGCTAATCATTTGTCTATGTCACTTAATAATCATTATCGTGACATTGGGGATATAGACTTTATGATTGAAGAACTTAACAAGAAAAAGAAAGGGATTGCACGGCGGATGCAAAAAGACGCTACACAACTTCGTGCTATTATGAATGATGCTACATTCATAAACGGTGTAAATGAAAAAGCAAAATGCGATTTCAAAGATGCACTGGATGGGGTTGATGAACTTATTGAAGTTGTAAATAGCAACATGGTGGCTTAATCACGATAAGGAGTTTTGCAATGTCAAAAGTAAGTGATAAGATTATGCGTGACGATTTTAGGACGTACCTTATTACAAAATGTGGGTTAAAGAAAACATCTGCCGCAACCTATATTGGCGCGCTTAACCGTGTGTCTGATCTTTTGAAGCATAATGACATTATTGCAGGATCAATTTATGATATTCGCAATTTGCACGAACTTCAGCTTGTGAAAGAAACTGTGAAAACACTTAGTGATTATGCAAATCTTAATGCAGAAAAGCATAAGAACTGTGATTTAAGTTTTAATCACTACTATGACTTTGCAGCATGTAATTGGAAGTTCTCTCATAAGTGGGACATTAGAATCTATCGTTAAGTAAATAAGATATGAAACTTTCCACTAAAGAGGCTGTAAACTCATTGCTTGATCTTAATGAACAGTGTAGCGAGCACTTACATGATGCAATAAGTGTGTTGCTAATTGCAACTGAATCGCATAACCAAGATAAGCAAACAATTAGTAATCTTGCAAATAATGTCAGAGACTGGATGAACTCTTATTACGTATGGGTTTGCAATTCAGTTGACTCTATTATTGAGACTCTGTGATAGATGACAATTATTTAACACCGCAGTGTTTATGGTATTCACTTTCATTTAATTTGCTGTTCTTTGTGTTTAGCATATTTACGACACATTGACGATGGCACCCACACAAATCAACTGCATCACGTGTTGGCACATGCACAGGTTCAACGTATTTGCAAGAAGATGTGATTAAAAGTGAGCATGTAAAAATTAACAAAGCTATTAAGACGATTTCTTTATGCATAGTTTATGTTCCTTATAATAGAGATGATTTAATCATGTCAATTTATTTAGATCGCAATTTGTATAGACCAAAGGGATGTGGTTATGTATTGAAGTGTGGAATCTATACAGTTACACTGCAATAGGAGTATAAAATGACTACTCGACGGAATAATATGTTTCACGATAGAGGTGAGCAGTTTATGCTCAATTGGATTCTTAAGATTGCTGATTCCGTTGAGACTCTTGGTGATCTTAAAGAACAGCTATATAAATTAAAAGAAATGAAAGCAAAGTGGGTTACTGATTGCTTACCTGGATTTGCAACGTCTACGCTTGAAGGCAAATCGCTTGTAACGAATCATTACTTTGTACAGTACAAAGATCATAAGTATAGTTTAATAAAACATCCCGCTGCAAATAAAATTGAATCCTTCATTCTTTGGAGTAGCGATACTGCTACTCAGTGCATTATTGATGTGTTCAGTGATGAACTTATTGATGACATGTTTATGGAAGACAACATCGCTAATGTTATAGGCATCGCAAATGACTGGGAAATCATAAGTAATCCAATGACTATTGTAATAGAGCCAGCAAAGGAGATACTATAATGTCAAAAGAAGACAAGATTGTAAACATATTTTACAAGAACTACTTTGAGGTCATTATTGATGATTTAGATTTTACGCGTCTGTACACGAGTGCTATTCACTTTAATAGGTTGTCAAAGAAAGGCACATTAACAATGTATGTTAGTGATAGCAATCTTAACTGGATCAATTCATTAAAGCGACTTCAATCAGCTAACATGAAGTACATTGTTTATTCACCTAACGGTTCTACAAAAAGTGTTGTGTATGATGGCAACATCATTATTGATGATGTGGTCTACAACAGCACTGCACTTGAAAATGATAGTGACAATAAAACGATGACTATTGACATTGAGTTTTCTACGTGTGATAGACGGATGATAAATTCTTAAGACATCTTGAATTGCACAGCCTGCTTAATTCTTTACCCGCAAAAATTTTGCGGGTTTCTTTTTAAGAACTTTCAGGCAAGAATGCAGCACCTTAATCTACATTCTAATCTACATTCTAATCTACATTCTAATCTACATTTCAATAATACTATATATTATATATAATATATTATTAACAACATTCAATATTATAAAATCCAATTAGTAATTGTGTAGATTCAACCAAATGAAAACTCTTTAAGACATTCCGCTTTCTGATTAAATCGTTTAAAGTATCAGTGTATAATAACAATCACAGATTGAATCCGATTAGAGAATTAGCCGCACCTCAAAAAGATTCAAACTGCATTGCTTCATTGCAACAGCATCTAAATTTGAAATACGAAACGATCTGCCGTAGTTAGATTAGAATGTTATAGAAGTAAAAACTGCCGCCATCCGCTTGTAGATCTTGTTTTGTTGCTTTTCGCATTGATGCTATGTTGTTTTATATGTAGTAGCATTCGAGACGCTTAAATAAGAAATCGATGCTTTCTACATTACAAGAAAAATAAAAGGGACTCGTAAGAGTCCCTTACTATGGAGGAATCATCAACGCAGTTATTCCTTTTCCTCATCGTCACGACCATTTTCAATACAGTTAACAAGCTCTGAAGGAAGACAGTCAATGTCAATTGAACCAGAGGGTTCGAACTCCTCTTCATCTGACTGTTCTTTCTTTTCTTCAGTTGGTTTAGCTGTATTTTTTGCAAGAGGTGATTGCTCTCCATGGATGGTTGTACTCATTTTAGCATCACCTTTCTCAACAGAGAACTCTATCTTCTTGCCGCCAAGTTTCATTTTCTCAAGAGACCTGACTGCTACAAATAGTCCTACTAGAATTAGACCACCTAGTAAAACAGTGTTTCTTGATGATTCTGAAAGATGTGAGAAGTCTAGTACACATCCCAATGACATGATTAGAGCAACTGCAACAAGTGTATAACGTAAGCTAATGTATTTGGAGAATCGTTTTGTGCCATCTAAAATTGGGATGATAATTAGTAGCAATGCAGTAAATGCAAGTAAGATTATTGCTGATACTTCAGGGGTTAGCATAGTGTCCATATTCCTTCTTTTACTCTTATGATGAAAGTTAGCTTATTAAACAGTGCTTAGGTAACCACAGGCAAATAATTGATATTGTTTGTCGCTATGTGTATAAAACAAAATACCTCGTATAGTTAACTATACGAGGTACCTAATCTACATTCCAATCTACAGCGATGTGTATCGCTAATAATATAGATATAGAGAAAATTTACTTTCTGATTTTCCTTCATAATAGTTTGTTTAGAGATGTTATCTATTAAAGTAACAAACATCTCTAACCTTTATTATGAGGAATAACGATATGGAATACAATATGAATTATGGTCTTGTTAAGAAAGTTGATATGCTTGATGGCCCTGGGTTACGTGTGACATTGTTTGTGAGCGGTTGTTGCAATAGATGTCCTGGGTGTCATAATCCCCAGTCATGG
>Ga0310690_10010065_pt1 | contig 11793 bp, 12 predicted proteins | sample AusTroGonzalo_MG_2_FD_207661 | JGI IMG/M metagenome (GOLD analysis project Ga0310690, IMG submission 207661) | Bovine rumen microbial communities from tropical cattle in Woodstock, Queensland, Australia - Gonzalo_04 (v2) (version 2) | ecosystem: Host-associated > Mammals > Digestive system >...
GCAGCCATGCTGGGATCGCGGAAAGCAGCGTTGCGCTGAACTTCCTTGAGCATCTGCTGATCTGCTTCGGGCAGATCGACGTTCTGGAAAGCGATGGATACGATCTTGATGCCGCGCAGCTTGCCCCACTTCGCGTCAAGTACCTCGTTGACCGCGGTGAGCAACTCTTCTTCATGGTTGGGGATGTCATAGGGACGGATCTCTGAGAGTGAGAGCTTTCCGAAGCCGGGACGCAGGCTGCCGATGAACTCGGTCTTGAGCTGCTTGTCGATCTCGGAGCGATCGTAGTCGCCGCTCTGGAAGTTGCCGCATACGTTTGTATAGAACAGGATCGGGTCAACGATCTTGTAGCTATAGAAGCCGTTGCAGCGGATAGAAACGTCGAGATCGATGCCGATGCGGCTGTCAACTACGCGGAAGGGTACCGGGTTAGCTGTGCCGAAGGGATTCTCCATCATTTCCTTGGTGTTGAAGTAGTAAACGCGCTGATCCTTGGGGGGCTCGCCGCCGTAGGTGAAGCGCTTGCCTATCTCTTTGAAGGTCCTCTTGAGGCTGTCGCCGAAGGAGCCCGCAAAGATAGAGGGCTCGGTCTGAGAGTCGTAGGTGTACTCGCCGGGGAGGGCGCAGATCTCTGCGACCTTACCGCCGTCGGTGATGATAGCGCACTGACCGTCCGCAACTACCAGACCCGAACCGTTTGTGATAACGTTATCGGAACCCTTGGTGTTGGAAGAGCGGCTCGATGTCTTTTTCTGACCCTTTCTCGCGATGACGTTCTTCGGAAGAGCGTCGCAGACAAAGTATTCTTTCCACTGATCGGCAAGAACTCCGCCGAGGGAGCCTAAACCGGCTTTGATAAGACCCATAATGTTTTCCTCCTAAGATGTTTTATAGAGTGACGGCGGCAGTTTTTGTTGGAACTCTGACCGCACATTTTTTCACGATACCATTATATAATAAATATGCAGGCGTTTTCAATTGATAAATTGTAAAAGAATCGTTTGTGAATTTCGGCAGTACGCACAAAAATCGAGTTCATTTATTGTAAAAAAGTACTTTCGCCGGAGCTTTGGAGGGATAAGAGCACATGCAGATCATTGACAAATAAACGGCAAAGAAATATAATGATCTCGAAAGCAAGTCACCGATTTTGTAAAGGATCAAGGAAAGAGGTATAAATATGGCTTTTTGTAAGCAATGCGGCAAACAGTTGAAAGGGAACGAATCGTTCTGCACGAACTGCGGAGCTCCGATAAATAATCAGCAGCCTGCACAGGCTCAGTATCAGCAGCCTGCTCAGCCTTACGGTCAGCCCAATCAGAGTCAGTACCAGCAGCCTGATCAGCCCTACGGTCAACCCAACCAGGCTCAGTACCAGCAGCCTGCTCAGCCCTACGGTCAGCCCAACCAGGCTCAGTATCAGCAGCCTGATCAGCCCTATGGTCAGCCCAATCAGGGTCAATATCAGCAGCCTGCTCAGCCTTACGGTCAGCCCAATCAGGGTCAATATCAGCAGAACTATCAGCTGCAGCAGTATTATGCAGGCGACGCGGATATCCAGCAGAACAAGAACATCGCGTGGCTGTCGTACATGGGCATCCTGTTCCTGATCCCGATGCTCGCACGCAAGTATTCGGATTTCTGTCAGTATCACGTAAAGCAGGGCGCGACGCTCTTCTGCTTATACCTTGTCTATACGATAGCGAACCGCATCTTCCTCGCTATAGTCGGAGCGATCCTTCCCGGCAGCGTCTATTCGCTGTTCAGCTTTCTGTTCTCGCTGATCGGTCTCGCGTTCTTCGTGGTCGCGATCCTCGGCATCGTCAACGCCGCGGGCGGCAGGAAGAAGCCTCTGCCAATAGTAGGAGAGATCGATCTGATCGCGAAGCTTCTCGATAAATATTATCAGAAACAGTAAATCATCACGCATATAAAAAGGCTGTCCTTCATCGGGACAGCCTTTAGCTTATTCTGCGTTTTTCGGAAAAGCGTATTTGAGATAATCGGGGAAGACCGCGCGCCAGTACGCCTCTTTGTGAGCGCCGTCGTCATACAGCTTGGTTATCACCTTATCCTCGGGATAGCCGATCTTCTTGAGGTTGTCGGGCATGGATTTTGTGCCGATGTACAGCATTTTCTCAAGATCATCCGATTTGCTGTTGCCGCAGTAGAGATATACCGTGGGATATCCTGCGGAGAAATCCTTCTGCTTCAGATAATCGACCCAAGTCCCGTCGCTGTAGAGGATGAAAGCAGGGGAGAGAGCGCCTACGGAACCGAACTTATCGGGGTGCTCCATGGCGATGTAGAAGCTCTCGATACCGCCCGACGAGCTGCCGCAGACATGGGTGTGTTCGCGGTCGGTGTAGACATTGTAGTTCTCGTTGATATAGGGCATGACGGTGTCGACGACGAAATCGGAGAAGTATTTGCCGTGACCGTCGGCGTATGATTCGTCACGGACGTCGCCGAGGTTAGGGGTCAGCTCGCTGTCGCGCCAGCTGCCGTCGGTCTCGATGCCCACAATGATGCATTTTTCACCGCCGTTCTCAGCCATAGCGAGAGCGCTTTCGGCGACTCCCCACGAGCCGGTCGACGTAGCGGCGCGGACGAACAGATTCTGACCGTCGGGCATATAGATGACGCTGTATTTTTCGTCGGAATCCTTATCATAATCTGCAGGAGTCCAGATGAACACGTTCTTGTCGCGATCCTCATAGTCGAATACCTTGCGGTCGGTTTTCAGAAAATCCTCCGCATTCTCTTGTACATAAGGGTAATACTGTCCCGAAATGTTCTCCCAACAGCTGACATAGTCGTTGACGGCGAGCTCGATCGAGGTGTTCGAGTCAGCTTTGACGATGACGCGGTCATATGAGGTATCAGCCTGACAGGTGTAGAGGTTCTTTTCGCTGTCGGACGATTCGGATTTCTTCATCTCGACGTCCAGAGGATCACCGCCGTCGCTGTTCATAAAGGTCGCGGTAACTTCTTTGCGTTCTGTTTTATCTATAATGGAAAACGCGCGTTTGCTGCCTGAGCTTTCTTGTTTCTGACCGCCGCAGGCGGCAAGGCTGAGCGCGAGTATCGCGGCACATAGTATGAGGCAAAATATCTTTTTCATGTCAATCTCCTTTATTCAATTCCTCGGCTGATCGGACAGCGGAGCGTCCTCGCTTGTGACCGAATACGGATTCTTGTTCTTCACGGGATTAGGCGGCGGAGCCGTGCTCGCCCATGCGCCGATACCCCACAGTATCAGCATCCATATCAGCATGTACAGCAAAAACACGCCGAAGTACGCGAGGCAGTACCACCACTTGATGTACTGCGGTATGAAGAAGTGCAGCAGCAAGAGTATCCATCCGGGTATCGTCAGGCGGAAATTGATCAGGATGTTGAACAGAAAGACCATTATAAACGGTCCGGTTCGTGAAGTTTTTCTCATATAAGCCTCCTTTATCGGCTGACCTTGTTGAGGGTAAAGTCAAATCCGTCCGACAGGGTGAAGTCATCATATATCCCCTCGGTGATATACAGCTCGCCGCCGTCGGTGAGGATGATGTATTCAAAGCCTCCGTGAGAGCGGTAATAATCCACAGCTTTATCCGCTCCCATGACGAACAGCGCAGTCGACAGAGCGTCCGCGTCCGTGCCGCTGTCACAGCAGATCGTGACGGATAGAACGCCGTTATTTACAGGCGCAGCAGTCATCGGGTCGAGGATGTGGATATATCGCTTGCCGTCCATATCGAAGTATCGCTCGTAGCCTCCCGAGGTAGCTATAACGCCGCCGTCGCTCTCGAGATATCCGAAGTATCCGGCGGGGTCGTCGGGGTCGGCGATACCGACTTTGTAGCGATTGCCGTCGGGCTTGCTGCCGTACAGCAGGATGGTTCCTCCGAGATTCAGCACCGCTCCCTGAGCGTTGCTTTCTTGCAGAAACTCGGCGCATTTGTCTGCGGCATAACCTTTGGCGACAGCTCCGAGGTCGAGCATAACGTCGTCGGGCAGATCAGCGGTATCATCGCTGATTTTGATGCTTCTATAGTCGATATTGTCGGCGAGCTTTTTCAGCTCCGCGTCATAGGGCACGCGGTGATCGCCCGTGGTGAAGCCCCACGCCAGCACCGCCGGATAAACGGTCGGGTCGAAGCTGCCGTCGGTAGACTCCGCAAGCTGTACAGAGCGGTTCAGCAGCCCGGCTGTATCCTCGCTCAGCTTAGCGGTTTTATCGCGATTCAGGCGATATATCTCGCTGTTTTCGTCCGTGGAGTCAAGCAGGCTGTCGAGCGTTTCTATCTTCTCTTTAAGCTTGTCAAGACCGTCCGACTCGCCGCCGTATACCGACAGCGTCATCAGCGTGTCCATAGCTTCAAAGGATGCAGAAGCCGGCTTCACCGTGCCGCAGGCGCACAGCGTTATCATCAGGATCGCGCACATGGCGCACATGATACGTTTTTTCATACTTTTAGAGTAGCACATAATCCGTTATCAGTCAATCGTTGACAAAAATGTAATTGGTATTTTGTGTTTCGGTGTGATAAAATCGGAATATATAGTGTAATTGGAGAAAAGATGAAGTATAAAATACTTGCGATAATCATCGTCGTGATACTGGCGGCGGGCATAATCGGCTCGGTTTTGGTTTTGAAAGCACCCGCCAAAAGCAATGTCCGCGTGCTATCCGACGGCAAAGAGATATATACCGCCGATCTCATGATCGCGGAGGATACTACCTTTGACGTTGAGTATCAGGGTCATGTCAACACCGTCGAGATAAAGGATCATCAGATCCGTGTGCTCAGCGCCGACTGTCCCGATCAGACCTGCGTGCATATGAGCTGGCTGAAAAGCTCGGCGACTCCCGTCGTCTGTCTGCCGCACAAGCTGATCATCGAGTATATCGACGCGTCTGATGAAGTCGACGCGGTCACGGGGTAAGGTATGAGCGAGAGAGTAAAAAGGCTGACGGAACTAGCCGTTCTGACGGCGGTCGCGCTGATCATCTTCGTGGTCGAGCTGCAGATACCAAACCCCTTCCCGATACCGGGCATAAAGCTAGGACTTGCGAATATCATCACCGTTTACGCGGTGTATCACTACAGAGCGCGTGAGGTCGCGGCGTTGGTCGCAGTAAGGCTTTTGCTCGGCTCGGTGCTGACCGGCAACCTCTCCGCGCTCATCTACAGCGCGTCCGGTGCGTTCTTATGCCTCGCCGGAATGCTGCTTTTAAAGAGAGTCATAGACGAAGACCATCTGTGGATGGCGTCTGTATTCGGAGCCGTTCTGCACAACACGGGTCAGATGGCGGTCGCTCTGCTGATGCTTCGCACCCCGTCGCTGCTGATATACTACCCGTTCCTGCTGGTATCGGGATGCCTCGCCGGCGCGTTCACCGGCATATGCGCGCAGATTGTGACTCATCGACTGAAAGGATGGAAGAGATGAAGATTCGTATTATTGTCGCGATAGCGCTGCTTTTCGTGCTCTTTTCGGGCATAACGCTGTCAGCCGCTCCCATGGTGGAGAACGATATTGACAGGAAAGTGCAGAAGAAGTTCACAAAGATAATTGAACAGGATACCATGAGCGGCGATATCTACGCGGTGTGCAAGGGCGAGGTCATTTATGACGAGGGCATAGGCGAAGCCGCGGACGGAGTCAAGAACTCTTCCGACGTCGTATATGCTGTCGCCTCGGTCACAAAGCAGTTCACCGCGGCGGCGATCATGATGCTGTACGAGCAGGGCAAGCTCGACCTCGACGATACCCTCGACAAGTACTTCCCCGACTACAAGTACGGCAAGGACATCTCCCTGAGGATGCTTTTATATCAGCGTTCGGGTATCCCCGACTATTCCATAGATATCGACGGCAAAAAGGTCGTGGCTTCATGCGACGGCGACAGCGGATTTTCAAAGGCGGTCGAGGTCAGGGATGACGTAGGCGCGAAAGAGAACCGCGAGGTCATCCGCGAGATGTTCCTCTCGCGCAAGCTGCTCTTTGAGCCGGGCGAGTATTTTGATTATTCCGACTCCAACTACGCTCTGCTCGCCGAGGTCGTACCCATCGTAACGGGTATAGGATATCACGATTATATCCGGCGCAATATCTTCGACCCGCTGGGGATGACCAGCTCCGCGTTCATCGACGAACATGAATGGCTGGACGAAAACATCGTCATAGCTCAGCCGGATCACGAGGAGTTCGAGTACGACTATTTCGAGTATTACGGCGTCGAGTACGGCTGCGGAGATATGATGACGTCGCCAAAAGACCTGTACAAGTGGTACAAAGCCCTGTTCTCGGGCAGGGTAGTCAGTGAAGAGAGCCTCAAGCTCATGACTACGAACTACAGCTCCGAGGGCGAGCTGGGATACGGCTTCGGTCTGATGATATCCGATGAGGGCGAGACAAAGGTCGCGTACCACTACGGCTGGATACCGTCCTTCTATAGCTCGGTGTTCTATGTGCCTGAGATAGATTATTTTGAGGTTGTGCTCAGCAACCGATCCACCGGGCATCCGCAGTATACCGCCGCTCAGCTTGCGATGGCTTTCGGCGAGATAAAGAACGTTAAATTAAAAGGCATAGAGTAAAACAAAACGTCATCCTTCATCGGGATGACGTTTATTTTATCATGTAAGTGAATACTAAATAGCAAAGCCCGTACAATATCGGCTGATGGATCATATATATTATCAGGCTGTGCCTGCCGAAGAAATCGAGAACAGGTATCTTTTTATAGAAGAAGCGGTCGAGATCGTGCTCCGCGATCAGCCGCCACAGATAGAATCCGAACACGAAGAGGAATATCCACGGCAGGATGGGGAAGTAGTCGGCTGAGAAAAAGGCTTCATTGCGGAATCCGAGGAACGCGAGCCACCGGTATCGGTACATCGTTTCGGGCAGAGTCACTATCGGAACGGAGAAGAATCCGAGATATCCGAACGGTACACCGTAGCTCAGCGCGAACAGCGCGAATGATACCGCCGCCCCGATCGCAGGCTTCACTTGCCCGAGGATATCCCTCAGGGCAAAGGTCACCAGCATCGCAAAGCCCAAAAAGGTCAGTATCCCGTACATAATCATCTGCTCGGGGATGAAGATCACAGTCACCACGGTGACGATGATACCGCACAGGCTGATGATGATACCGCGCCTGTATCCGCGCCGCGAGAAATTTATCGCCATACCCGACACTACAATGAAGGTCACGCAGATGAAGCGCTCCCAGATCACGGCGGCAGCGCTCTGATAAAATTCCGGCCATACTCCGAAGACGCAGTATATATTGTACAGCAGATGATAGGCTATCATATTCAGCACGGCGGCGCCGCGCACGGCGTCGAGCAGGCTGTATCGGCGAACGGTCGTATCGTCCACGCGGTCACCTCCTATAAATGTGTCATCGCGAAGCCCAAAGCCTCCCTTTTCTAAGGGAGGTGTCCCGACAGGGGCGGAGGGTTGCAAGGGTCTGGCAATCTCAACCGATTAAAAAGGGTTGAATACCCTGTTGCTTGCACTGAGTAAGTTTATCAGTAATTGTATCACACAGTCAGACTAAAATCCATACTTCTGAATAAAAAAGCAAAACCGCTGCCCAATGGACAGCGGAATATTTGCTTATCAGGTCAGATTTTGAGCTTATGCCTTGCCTACGGAACCGAAGATCTCCATCTTCTCCTTGACCTTAGCCTTGATTGCCTCGGTACCGGGAGCGAGCAGCTTTCTGGGGTCGAAGCCCTTGCCCTGCTTATCCTTGCCTGCCTCGATGTAGGCGCGGGTAGCCTCGGCAAATACGAGCTGACACTCGGTGTTGACGTTGATCTTGCTTACGCCCAGAGCGATAGCTTTCTGGATCATCTCATCAGGGATGCCTGTGCCGCCGTGCAGAACGAGAGGCATCTCGCCGGTCTTCGCCTGGATAGCGTCCAGAGTCTCGAACGAGAGGCCCGGCCAGTTCTCGGGATATACGCCGTGGATGTTGCCGATACCTGCAGCCAGCATGGTAACGCCCAGATCGGCAATCATCTTGCACTCATCGGGATCGGCACATTCGCCCATACCGACAACGCCGTCTTCTTCACCGCCGATAGAGCCGACCTCTGCCTCGATGGACAGACCCAGCTCGTCGCAGATGCCTACCAGCTCTTTTGTCTTTGCATAGTTCTCTTCAATCGGATAGTGAGAACCGTCGAACATGATGGACGAGAAACCCGCCTCGATGCACTTCTTAGCGCCTTCATAGGAGCCGTGGTCGAGATGCAGAGCTACCGGAACGGTGATGCCGAGCTCCTCGAGCATACCGTTGACCATACCTACGATGGTCTTGTAGCCGCACATATACTTGCCTGCGCCCTCGGATACGCCGAGGATAACGGGGGATTTGAGCTCCTCCGCTGTCAGCAGGATAGCCTTTGTCCACTCAAGATTGTTGATGTTGAACTGACCGACCGCATAGTGACCCGCCTTCGCCTTTGTGAGCATTTCTTTCGCGTTAACTAATGCCATAAAATTACCTCCTTGTATGGATTATGTATGAATATACTAAAACGATTTCCTTAGTATATTATTCATCCATTTTATTATAACATCACTTAGCCCACATAGCAATAAAAATATATAAAATATATAAGATATTTTTTCGGTTTATTGTGCTTTTTACTTGCTAATCCCGCGATTTGGTATTATAATGTATAAGACGAAATTTGTGCAAAGGAGAATCACCATGCCTTATATCAATGCAAAGTTCTCAAATACCGTTTCATCCGAGCAGGAAAAAGAGCTCAAAACCGCTCTAGGCGAAGCGATCACCCTGCTCTCTAAGCCCGAAAGGTACCTTATGGTAGAGATACAGGACGACCGCAGATTATACTTCGGAGGTGACAACAGCGAGCCGATAGCTTTCTTCGATGTCAGCCTGCTGCACTCTGCTCCGCGAGCTTCTTATGAGAAGCTGACCGCACGCCTGTGCGAGATAGCAAAGGATGTAATGGGAGTGGACGGCTCGAACGTCTATGTCAAATTCGAAGAAACCGAAAACTGGGGCTACGACAGCTTTATGTTTTAAATAAGCCTTCCCCTTGAGGGGAAGGTGCTGAACGCAGTGAAGCGGATGAGGTGTCCGTCGCCTGCGTTGAACAGAGTGTAACTATGAGGTGCATCTATCCACCTCATCCGACCTTTTCGACTCGTTGAGCCGAAAAGCCCACCTTCCCCTCAAGGGGAAGGCTAACAGGAGGTAATACATATGAAAATCGTTGTACTTGCAGGCGGACTTTCATCCGAGCGCGATGTGTCCATACTCTCCGGCTCCAAGATAGCCGAAGCCCTGCGCTCAAAAGGACACAAGGTCGTCCTGCTTGATGTATTCATGGGATATGAAGAGGATGTATGCGACATCGACAGCCTCTTTGAGAACAACTACGACTTCACAAAGAACGCCGTTATCGGCACAGAAGCGCCTGATATCGAGGCTGTGAAGAAGAGCCGCAAGAATCAGTCGCCCGTATACTTCGGCGACCATGTCATCGAGATCTGTCAGGCGGCGGACATCACCTTCCTCGGTCTGCACGGCGGCGAGGGTGAAGACGGTTCGGTTCAGGCGGCGTTAGAACTCTTCGGCATCAAGTATACCGGCTCCGATCATCTGGGTTCGGCTATCGCGATGCACAAAGGTATCACCAAAGGCATTTTCCTCAACTCCGACGTCCCGACCCCTGAGAGCCGCCTTTACAAGCGCGCGTTCATGAGCAGCGGTTATCTCGACAACTGGGATACCTTCCCCTGCGTAGTCAAGCCCTGCTCGGCAGGCTCTTCGGTGGGCGTGCAGATAGTCGCCGACAGAGAGCAGTTCGTCGCGGCGGTCGGAGCAGCCTTCCGCTATGACGACGACGTCCTCGTCGAAGAGTATATCAAGGGTCGTGAGTTCTCGGTAGGCGTTCTGGGCGGCAAGGCTCTGCCCATCATCGAGATCATCCCCAAGGACGGCTGGTACGACTACAAGAACAAGTATCAGGCGGGCGCAACTCTGGAGATATGCCCCGCGGAGCTTGATCCCGTTATCGCCGAGAAGATGCAGCGCGAAGCCGAGCACGCCTTTGAGGTGCTGCGACTCAAAGCATACGGCAGGATAGACTTCCTGCTCGACAAGCACAATGACTTCTTCTGCTTAGAAGCCAACACCCTGCCCGGCATGACCCCGATGTCCCTGCTCCCGCAGGAGGCCGCCGCCGCAGGCATCGATTATCCCGATTTGTGCGAGAAGATAATAGAGCTATCACTTAAAAAATAATATGTCATTGCGAGCCCTTTAGGGCGTGGCAATCCCACAAAGAGGAGAACGGCTTTTACGACAAGGGGATTCCCACGGGGCTGAAGCCCCTCGGAATGACACCGGAGAAAAAATATGAAACCTATCACATTACGCGAGGTCGCTGCCGCCTGTAACGGCGAGCTTCACGGTGACCCCGGGCTTATCATAACATCCATAGCGACCGACAGCCGCAAGGCGGGCGAAGGCTCCATGTTCGCCGCAATCAAGGGCGAGCGCGTCGACGGTCACCGCTTCATCCCGATGACTGCCGATCAGGGCGCTGTCTGCGCTCTGTGCGAGCTAGCTCCCGACTGCGACATCGCCTATATCCTCGTCGAGTCCACCCTCGTCGCCCTCAAGGGCATCGCGGAGTACTACCGCTCGCTGTTCACGATCCCGTTCATCGGCGTCACCGGCAGCGTCGGCAAGACCTCGACCAAGGAGTTCATCAGCTCCGTTCTGTCGCAGAAATACCGCGTCCACAAGACCGGCGGCAACTTCAACAACGAGCTCGGCGTCCCGATAACTCTGTTCGGGCTGGAGGAATACCACGAGGTCGCTGTCATCGAGATGGGTATCTCCGGATTCGGCGAGATGACGCGACTCGCAAAGATGGTACGCCCCGATATATCGGTCATCACCAATATCGGCTGCTGCCATCTGGAGAACCTCGGCGACCGCGACGGCGTTCTGAAAGCAAAGACTGAGATGTTCACTTATCTGAAGGATAACGGTACGATCATCCTCTGTCACGACGACGACAAGCTGAGCACAATCACCGATTATAACGGCATAAAACCGGTATTCTACGGCACCGGCGACGACGAGTACAGGGCTGAGAATATAGTGGAGAACGGGCTCGACGGCATCGACTGCACGCTGATTCACGGCGGCAGCCGTATCGACGTCACTATCCCCACAATGGGCAGGCATAATGTGCTCAACGCTCTGTGCGCGATGGCGGTCGGCGATAAACTCGGGCTGACCGCGGACGAGATAAAGCGAGGCATCAAGAGCTTCGAGAACGTCGGCGCCCGCAACCGCATAATCAAGACCGAAAACTATACTATTATAGATGACTGCTACAACGCCAACCCCACATCGACCAAGGCGGGGCTCGATACATTGTCGAAGCTCAGCGGCCGCAGGGTCGCTCTGTTGGGCGATATGAAAGAGCTCGGAGCAAATGAGCTGAGCCTGCACAGCGAGGTCGGCGCGTATGCCAAGGAAAAGGGCATTAATGTGCTGATATCCGTCGGCGAGCTGAGCAAAGCTACCGCCGAGGGCTACGGTGAGGGCGCGCATCATTTTGATGATATCGAGAGCTGTATCGCGGCTCTTGACGGCATCCTGCAAAAGGGCGACACCGCGCTTGTCAAGGCGAGCCACAGCATGCACTTTGAGAAGATCACCGAGGCGCTGACAGGAGGAGAACAATGAAATTCATATCATGGAACGTCAACGGTCTGCGC
>Ga0310690_10010066_pt1 | contig 11792 bp, 4 predicted proteins | sample AusTroGonzalo_MG_2_FD_207661 | JGI IMG/M metagenome (GOLD analysis project Ga0310690, IMG submission 207661) | Bovine rumen microbial communities from tropical cattle in Woodstock, Queensland, Australia - Gonzalo_04 (v2) (version 2) | ecosystem: Host-associated > Mammals > Digestive system >...
CGCTCAATAAGAAAAGTATCGGACTTCAGTACACCCACCGCCTCATCACCTCCCAAAAACGTATTCACAAGCCATGCTCCTTCATATCCGGATACTGTTTGCTGCCCTGGTAACGTGCCTTGTGCCGGGCCCGCGTTAAAAGCTCCACCTTGTGGATCCCAGCCACACCACGTTCCAGTTTCAAAATCTGAGAGTATCAGCGGTTCACGCTCCTCTGTAAAAGCAGGAAGAGCAAAGAGAAGAAAAATTACAAATGCCTGATTTTTTAATGACATAACGAATACGATTAACTTTTCTGAGTGCAAAGGTATGTATTCTCACGCACACGTACAAACATTTATGTTGCATTGTATGCTACATTTGTTTCATTGCAACAAATCGTGCATCTTTTGCAACAATTTTACTATTCATTATCGCTCGCTAGGCAGATGTCCGAAGTATTCTTTATAACATTTGGTGAAATAGCCCGGAGATGAGAAACAGAGTTCAAGAGCTACTTGTTGCACGGTCATGTCGGTAGTGCGCAATAATTCATCTGCACGCAGTAGTCGCCGTTCACGGATGTAGTCCAACGGTCCCTTGCCGGTGATGGTCTTTACACGGCGGAAGATTTGCGTGCGGCTTAGTGCCAACTCGCTTCCAAGAAATTCCACATTCAAATTAGGATCGTTCAAGTGGTCATCGACGATCTGTTTCATCCGTTCAGCAAATGCCACATCGCGACGACTGAGTTGGATGGCCTCTTGCACCTCCTCCAATTGGGGGATAATTTCTTTCTTGATTTCTTTGTTGATAGTGCGTTGCGAGTACAGTAGGAATACTAACACCAACAAGAACAAAATGCCGACCAAGACGGTCGATATAATAAAGATCGTTTTCCCATTCTGCACCTGTAGCCAGAGCATTTCAGATTGTTTTTGGACAATCTTAAGCGTTTCAAAATCATGCCTTCTGGCCCCATACTGCATCAGCAACGGGCGCGCCGCATAGGCATCAATCATGATTGTCTCTAATACTGTATCACGTACAAAAGATTCATTTGCAAGGATCTTTGCTGCTGTTTCTATCACCATATCACCACGAGACGAATAAGTCGCTGTGCATTCTATTATGCCATCTTCTATTGCCTGCAATCCTAATACAATCCCATCCACACCCATGATACGTACACTACCTTTTCCATACCCTTTGCTATCACGAGCAGCGTCTGATGATCCTATTGCCATCAAATCATTATGCGCTACAATCACATCAACGTCTTTATGAGTGCTTAAATAATCGCATACCACCTTATAAGCATCTTCTTTATACCAAGAACCTGTCACGGAAACCACGTCCACTTGTGTACTCAGACTATCCGTCATTCCCTGGTGACGCAGCGTGGCGGGTGTTGAACCAGGAAGACCGGCTACTTCCAATACATGAAGCGGTAACCGTTTCCCCTTTTGTATACTATTCACCCATTGCGCCATCAGTACACCCACCTTGTAATTATCGCCTCCAATAAAGGCAGTCCACTCATCTCCGGGTACACGACGGTCAGCGACGACTACCGGAATGCCCGCACGATAAGCTCGCGACACGGCAGGTTGCACAGCTGCTGCTTCGTTGGGACTAACGATGAGCAAATCGACGCGTTCCGAGATGAAGCTGTCTATCTGCGCGCATTGGAGTTCATTACTGCCGTAGGCGATACGATGCGAGAGGGTCATCTCGGGATGCAACAGTAATTCACGAGCCATCTCCTCATTCATTTTTTGCCGCCAGGCATCATCTAAACACTGGCTCACACCGATACGATACTGCTCCTGACGCGTATTACAACCGGTCAGAATACATAATAAAATAAAGGTGCTGATAATTATGTTTCTCATGGTGCAACATTTTTCCGAGTGCAAAGGTACTGCTTTTTTTTGACATATGCAAGAAAAAAGGAGAAAAAAGTGAGTGGCGGGCGTAAAAATGCGTTCAAAACAATTGTGCGAGCCAGACAAGGCGAGGAGCGGCGATACAATCCGGGACAGAGCCTGCGTGGGTAACGGCGAATGAGAGCGCGAGGATATTTGCGGCGATGGAATCACCGAACGGGATGACGGGGAATAAGGATGTATAGAAAGATAAAAACAATGGGAAAAGACGGGATTTGAAGAAAAATAGCAGATAAAACGCAGAAATGGTATGGAAGATTTGCAGGAATGAGAAAAAAGCAGTACCTTTGTGGGCAAATAAGAGACCATGCCCAACGGAGAAGTACAAATAATTGCCGAGAACATCAAGACAAGGATCGTTCCACACGGATGGAGAGAGGCGGGGATATATCTGCTGACTCTGAACGTGAACGGGCGGAAGCCGTTGTTGGGGCGATTAGAGGGGACGCCAGAGAAGGCGCAGATAGAGGCGACGGATCTTGGGGTTCGGGTATCGCAAGAGATTCAGCATATCAGCAGTTATTACCCACAGATACAAGTGTTAGCGAAGCAGCTAATGCCCGATCACCTGCACGTTGTTTTGTACGTGAAGGAGCCGTTGCCTGTGGCAATAGGGCTGGTAGTGCGCGGGCTGAAGCAGGGATGTAACAGGGCAGCGCGGGAAATAGCGGAGAGGAACCATGTATTAGCGGCGATACAATCGCCGAACGAGGCGACGGGGAATGCGGATGGAACGTTGGCGGCGAGGGGAGCGTTAGCGGCGATACAATCGCCGTACGAGATGACGGGGAATAAGGGCGCGGGGATGGTACAGAGCGGAGCGCTGTTCGAGACGGGATACCACGTGCGGGCGCTACAGGAGAAGGGACAGTTACGGAATATGATCGACTATGTACACGATAACCCGAGGCGGTTAGCTGAGATCATAGCCAATAGAGACTTTTTCCGGATACAAAGAGATGTGACGATCATCGGGCGGAGGTTCGATGCCGTTGGGAACATGGATCTGCTGAAAGGGCGGTGCCTGGCGGTGGTATGTCACGGAGGATGGTCGCCGAAGGAATATAACACGTACCGAGAAGAGAGGATCGCCCTTGCGAAAGCAGGCGGGGCGGTTGTAGGAGCGTTTATATCCAAGCCAGAGAGCGACATACGAGAAGCGGTTATAGAAGCCGGAGGATCGGTGGTGTTGCTGGTGGAGAACGGTTTTCCTGAGCGGTACAAACCCACAGGGAGATGGTTTGACCTGTGCGCAGAGGGGCGGCTTTTGCAGTTGGCTCCATGGGAATATAGAGATACACCGCACACCATATCCAGAGAGCAATGCCTACAACTCAACCGAATGGCTGAGGAGATAGAGGCGGAACGCGCGCAAGGATAGCGTTAGCGGCGGGCGTTGGCGTTAGCGGCGATGCAATCGCCGAATATAATAACGGCGAATAAGGACGTATACAGGGGATATTCTACCCTATTAATAATCCAAAGGACGAGACTACACATCGATGCAATCGATGTAACGGCCAGAGAATGGTGACACGGCGCGGGAGTAATTAAGAAGAAAAAAAGAACCCCCCGAAAAAAAAGAAACCCCCGAAGGGGTTTCCTTTCATCGCATAGGATGTTATCAGAACTGATCCTCGCCGTTGAGGGCGGCTTCGGCAGCCTCGCGGGCGGCCTGGATAGCGGCGTACTCCTCTTGGTTATGGACAGCGATCTTGGAGAACTCGCGGAGACCTGTTCCGGCAGGGATGAGGTTACCGCAGATAACGTTCTCTTTCATGCCCTCGAGGTAGTCCACTTTACCGCGGATAGCGGCTTCGTTGAGTACCTTGGTGGTCTCCTGGAAGGAGGCGGCGGACATGAAGGACTTGGTGCCCAAAGCTGCGCGGGTGATACCTTGCAGAATCTGCTTAGCGGTAGCGCACTCGGTGTCACGTGCCTTGACGAGTTTCTTATCGCGGCGACGCAGCGAGCTGTTCTCATCGTGGAGACGACGAGCGGTAACGATCTGACCCTCTTTGAGGTTCTCGGAGTCACCTGCATCGGTAACTACCTTGCGTCCCCAGATACGATCGTTCTCCTCGAGGAAGTCGAGCTTATCGACGATGTCACCTTCGAGATAATGGGTGTCACCCGGTTCGATGATCTCCACTTTCTTCATCATCTGACGAACGATGATCTCGAAGTGCTTATCGTTGATCTCCACACCTTGCATACGATACACAGCCTGTGCCTCGTTGACGATATAGTCCTGAACGGCAGTCTGACCCTGGATAGCGAGGATGTCTTCCGGCGTGATGGCACCGTCCGAGAGGGCAGCACCGGCGCGAACGAAGTCACCTTCCTGAACCAGAATTTGTTTCGTCAGCGGAATGAGGTAAGCCTTTTGCTCTCCAAGACGCGAGGTGATGAAGAGTTCGCGGTTACCACGTTTGATCTTACCGAAGGAGATCTCACCCTCGATCTCAGCCACGATAGCCGGGTTAGACGGGTTACGTGCCTCGAAGAGCTCGGTGATACGCGGCAGACCGGAGGTGATATCACCACCGGAGTTGGTGACGCGTGCCATGGTGAAGAGTGTATCTCCGATATGTACCTCTGCACCGTCCTGGAACATCAGGTTTGCCTTGACAGGCAGGTTGTAGGAACGGAGGACGTTGCCCGCCTTGTCCACGATATGTGCCTGCGGCATCTTAGTCTTATCCTTGGTTTCGGTGATGGACACCTCTTTCTTACCGGTTTGTTCGTCGGTCACGGTGACGCAGGTGATACCTTCTACAACGTCCTCGTATTTGAGGAAACCGTCGAGCTCGATGAGGAGCGGCGTCTTATACGGATCCCACTCGCAGACCTTGGTACCCTTCGGGTACTTCTCGCCGGAAGTGACGAACAGTTTGGACGAATACGGGATATCGAAGGTGGTCAGTACGACACCTGTCTTCTCATCTTTGAGGGAGAGGGTGTTCTTACGGCTAACTGCGATGACGTCGCCAGCAGCGGTAGTGATTGTTCTAAGATCTTCGATCTCGACGATACCGTCTCGTGTGAGTTCGTAGGTACTCTGTGCAGCCGAACCACCGGCCAGACCTCCCGCGTGGAAGGTACGGAGTGTCAGCTGTGTACCCGGTTCACCGATTGCCTGCGCAGCGATGACACCGACTGCTTCACCTTTCTGCACCATCTTACGGGAAGCGAGGTTACGTCCGTAACACTTCGCACACACACCGTGTTTGGATTCGCAGGTGAGCACGGAACGGATGACTACCTCTTCGATACCAGCCGCCTCGATAGCCTCGCATTGTGCCTCGCGGATCTCTTCGCCGGATGCAACGATGAGGTTACCGTCGTTATCATGGATATCGTGAACAGATACACGTCCGAGGATACGCTGTGTGAGGGAAGCGACGACGCGGTCGCCATCTTTGATAGCGCGTGCGGTGAGACCACGGAGGGTACCACAGTCCTCTTCGTTGATGATGACGTCATGCGATACATCGACGAGACGACGTGTGAGGTAACCGGCATCAGCGGTCTTGAGGGCGGTATCAGCCAGACCCTTACGGGCACCGTGGGTAGAGATGAAGTACTCGAGCACGGACATACCTTCTTTGAAGTTAGCGAGGACAGGGTTCTCGATCTCAGGACGGGTATCGGTAGCGCCGGCTTTCAAGGGCTTTGCCATGATACCACGGATACCGGCGAGCTGTTTGATCTGCTGCTCGTTACCACGTGCACCGGAGTGCATCATCATGTAAACAGAGTTGAATCCGCCGTCAGCTTCCGCCATGTGCTTCATGAGGATGTTCTTGAGGTCCTCGTCGATCTTCTTCCATGTATCGACGGTCTGACGATAACGCTGGTCATCGGAGAACTCACCGAAGTTATACCGCTCGTTGATATCGTCCACGATAGCATTACCCTTCGCGGTGAGTTCTTTCTTCTCCTCAGGGATCAAGATATCGTTGAGGTTGAAGGACAGACCACCCTTGAAGGCGCGGTAGTAACCGAGGTCCTTGATGTCGTCGAGGAACTGTGCTGCGCGTGCCACACCGCAGGTCTTGATGACCTTGGAGATGATGGCCTTGACGGAACCTTTCTTCATGAGCTCGTTCTGATAGCCCAGTTCAGCGGGTACGTACTGGTTGACGATGACACGCCCCGGGGTCGTCTCGATCAGTTCGCCGTTGATACGCACTTTGACTTTCGCGTGGATGTCACACCGTCCTTCGTTGAGGGCGATGATGGCTTCCTCCTGGGAATAGAAGACGAGTCCTTCGCCTTTTGCGCCTGCGCGTTCCTTGGTGATATAATACAGACCGAGGATCATATCCTGTGACGGCACGGTGATCGGGTTACCGTTCGCGGGGTCGAGGATGTTATGCGAGCCGAGCATGAGGAGCTGTGCCTCAAGGATCGCCTCGTTGGAGAGGGGCAAATGGACTGCCATCTGGTCACCGTCGAAGTCAGCGTTGAAGCCGGCACAGGACAGCGGGTGCAGCTGGATAGCCTTACCCTCGATCATCTTCGGCTGGAAGGCGAGGATACCGTGACGGTGCAGTGTCGGTGCACGGTTGAGGAGAACGGGGTGTCCTTCCATGACGTGCTCGAGGATCTCGTAGATAACCGGCTCACGACGGTCGATGATCTTCTTCGCCGACTTGACAGTCTTGACGGTTCCGCGCTCGATGAGCTTACGGATGATAAACGGTTTATAGAGCTCGGCTGCCATCTCTTTGGGCAGACCGCACTCGTGCATCTTGAGTTCCGGACCTACGACGATAACCGAACGCGCGGAGTAGTCCACACGTTTACCGAGCAGGTTCTGACGGAAACGTCCCTGTTTACCCTTCAGCGAGTCGGAGAGGGACTTGAGCGGACGGTTAGCGTCGGACTTCATGGCCGTGGTCTTACGGCTATTGTCGAAGAGGGAGTCCACTGCCTCCTGAAGCATACGCTTCTCGTTACGGAGGATGACATCCGGAGCCTTGATCTCGACGAGTCTCTTCAGACGGTTATTACGAATGATGACACGACGATAGAGGTCGTTGAGGTCAGCCGTAGCAAAACGTCCACCATCCAGCGGCACGAGCGGACGGAGTTCCGGCGGAGTCACAGGCAGAGCCTGGAGGATCATCCACTCGGGACGGTTCTTACCGTTCGAAGCGCGGAAGGCCTCGACAACCTGGAGACGCTTGAGGGCCTCCTGACGACGCTGTACGGAGGTCGATTTGTCGGCCGTCGCACGCAGTTCGTAGCTGAGCTCATCGAGGTTGAGGTTGCAGAGCAGATCATAGATCGCCTCGGCACCCATCTTAACGATGACCTTGTTGGGATCGGTGTCCTCGAGCAGGTCGTTACCCTCGGGGATGATCGCCAGCACTTGCTGGTACTGATCCTCGTCGAGCAACATCTGGTTCTCGATAGGCAGACGGTTCTTATCGGTCTCGTGCTTCTCGCCGATCTCCTGACCTTCGAGTGCTCCGGCACGTACGACGATGTATTTCTCGTAGTAGATGACGGACTCGAGTTTCTTGGTCGGGATACCGAGCAGTGCCGCCATCTTCGAGGGCAGCGAACGCAGATACCATATATGCGCGATAGGTACCACCAGTTTGATGTGACCCATGCGCTCACGACGCACTTTCTTCTCCGTTACCTCGACGCCGCAACGCTCGCAGACGATACCTTTGTAACGGATACGTTTGTACTTACCGCAGTGGCACTCGAAATCCTTGGTAGGACCGAAGATACGCTCACAGAACAAACCGTCACGTTCGGGTTTGTAGGTACGATAGTTAATCGTTTCCGGTTTGAGCACCTCGCCCGAAGAGATCTGCATGATCTCGTCCGGGGAAGCCAGACCGATAGTGATCTTAGTGAAACCGGTTTTCTTGTTATTATCTTGTTTAAAAGCCATACTTGTCCTCCATTATTCCATTTTAATACTGAGTGCGAGACCTTGCAGTTCGTGCAGGAGCACGTTAAGCGACTCGGGCAGACCCGGAGTCGGGAAGTTCTCACCTTTGACAATTGCTTCGTATGTACGTGCACGACCGGTGACATCATCGGACTTGATGGTGAGGATCTCCTGGAGCACGTGTGCAGCACCGTGTGCCTCGAGTGCCCAAACCTCCATCTCACCGAAACGCTGACCACCGAACTGGGCCTTACCGCCGAGCGGCTGCTGGGTGATGAGGCTGTACGGACCGATCGAACGGGCGTGCATCTTATCATCCACCATGTGACCGAGTTTCATGAAGTAGGTCACACCGACGGTAGCCATCTGGTCGAACGGTTCGCCCGTCTCACCATCGTAGAGCTGGGTCTTACCACCGCGCGGCAGACCGGCTTTGTCGGTCCACTCGTCGAGCTGCTCCATCGTACAACCGTCGAAGATCGGGGTGCTGAATTTGACACCCAGTTCTTGTCCGGCCCAACCGAGGACAGCCTCGAAGATCTGACCGATGTTCATACGTGAAGGCACACCCATCGGGTTGAGCACGATATCTACCGGCGTACCGTCCGCGAGGAACGGCATGTCTTCTACACGCACGATCTTCGATACGATACCCTTGTTACCGTGACGACCTGCCATCTTATCACCGACGCGGATCTTACGGCGTTTCGCGATATATACCTTTGCCATCTGGATGATGCCGTTGGGCAGTTCATCACCGATGGTGAGGTTGAATTTCTCGCGCTTGAGTTGCGCGTCCATCTCCTTATATTTCGCGATATAATTGATCACGCACTGTGCGACGAGTTCGTTCTTATGCTCGTCAGCGGTCCAACCCTCGAGGAGCACGGAGAAGAAGTCGATCTCGTTGAGACGCTCCTTGGTGAAGTGCTGCCCCTTGGCGATGAGCTCGGTGCCGAGGATGTCCTTGACGCTGACAGCCTGACGGCCATTGAGCAGCGTGTAGAGTTTCTCGATGAGCTTCTCACGCAGTGCCTCCGCCTGAATCTTGAACTTACCGTCCATCTCGGCGATCGTGATCTTATCGTCCATCTTCTGCTTGCGGTCTTTGTTCGCACGGCAGTAGAGTTTCTTATCGATGATGACACCGTCGAGCGACGGGCTGGCCTTGAGGGAAGCGTCTTTGACGTCTCCGGCTTTATCACCGAAGATGGCCTTGAGCAGTTTCTCTTCCGGACTCGGATCGGTCTCACCCTTCGGGGTGATCTTACCGATGAGGATATCACCCGGCTGGATGTAGGCACCGATACGAATGATACCGTTCTCGTCGAGGTCTTTGGTTGCATCCTCGGATACGTTCGGGATGTCGGCCGTGAACTCCTCCATACCGCGCTTGGTGTCACGCACCTCGAGCAGTTGCTCAACAACGTGCACGGAGGTGTACATATCTTCGCGAACGATACGCTCGCTGAGCACGATAGCATCCTCGTAGTTGTAACCCTTCCAAGGGATGTACGCTACCTTGAGGTTCTTACCGAGTGCCAGTTCACCGGCCTGCGAGCAGTAACCCTCGGTGAGGATCTGACCTTTGGTCACCTTGTCGCCTTTGCGGACAACGGGGTGCAGGTCGATGGTCGTGTTCTGGTTGGTCTTCTCGAACTTCGGCAGTTTGTACTCCTTGGTGTCGGCCTCGAAGCTAACGAGCTCTTCCTCCTCGGAGCGCTCGTATTTGATGCGGATCACGTCTGCGTCCACATAAGTCACGGTGCCGTTTCCTTCGGAGACGATCTGCGTGCGGCTGTCGGCGATCAACTGATCCTCGATACCCGTTCCGACGATCGGTGCCTCGTTGGTGATCAGAGGTACTGCCTGACGCATCATGTTCGATCCCATGAGGGCACGGTGGGCATCATCGTGCTCGAGGAACGGGATGAGCGAAGCAGCGATAGAAGCGATCTGGCACGGCGCTACGTCCATGAGGTTGACCTGAGACGGTGCAACCACGGGGAACTCGGCTCCCAGACGCGTCTTAACGGTCTTGCGGATGAAGTTACCTTCCGGCGTCAACGGGGCGTTACCCTGTGCAACAACCTTATCTTCCTCATCCTCGGCCGTCAGATAAACGACATGATCGTTATCGAGGTCCACCACGCTGTCCTTAACCGGACGATACGGGGTCTCGATGAAACCGAGGTCGTTGATTTTCGCATAGATACACATGGACGAGATCAGACCGATGTTCGGACCTTCCGGACTCTCAATCGGGCAGAGACGACCATAGTGGGTATAGTGTACGTCTCGCACCTCGAAACCGGCACGGTCACGACTCAGACCGCCGGGACCCAGGGCCGACATACGACGTTTGTGCGTGATCTCGGCAAGCGGGTTCTGCTGGTCCATGAACTGGCTCAGCGCGTTGGTTCCGAAATAGCTGTTGATGATCGACGAGATCGACTTGGCGTTGATCAGGTCGGTCGGCGTGAAGACCTCGTTGTCACGAACGTTCATACGCTCACGAACGGTGCGCGCCATACGGGCCAGACCGATACCGAACTGGTTGAACAACTGCTCACCCACGGTGCGAACACGACGGTTCGAGAGGTGATCGATATCATCCACCTCGGCGTTGGAGTTGATGAGCATGACGAGGTACTTGATGATCTCGATGATATCCTCCTTGGTCAGGACACGGGTGTCCTCCGGGATATTCATGTTCAGCTTGCGGTTGATGCGGTAACGTCCTACCTCACCCAGGTCATAACGCTTCTGGGAGAAGAAGAGGTTCATGATCATCTCGCGTGCGGTTGCGTCATCAGCCGGCTCGGCGTTACGCAACTGACGGTAGATATAGAGCACCGCCTCTTTCTCGGTCTTAGCCGGGTCTTTCTGCAGGGTGTTGAAGATGATCGCGAAGTCGTTCTCACGCTCCTCCTGCTTGTGGAGCAGGATGGTCTTCGAACCCGACTCGATGATCGTCTCGATGTTCTCCGGGGTCAGTTCCTCTTCGCGCTCTACGACGATGGTGTTACGCTCGATGGACGAAACCTCACCGGTATCTTCATCGACGAAATCCTCCACCCAAGCACGCATCACGTCTCCGGCGAGCTTACGGCCCATACAAGCCTGCAGCGTCTCGCGGTTGACCTTTACCTCTTCGGCGAGGTCGAAGCAGTTCAAGATGTCGCGGTCGGACTCAAAACCGATCGCACGCAGCAGCGTCGTTACCGGCAATTTCTTCTTACGGTCGATGTAAGCGTACATGACCTTGTTGATGTCGGTCGCGAACTCGATCCATGAACCACGGAACGGGATGATACGCGCCGAATAGAGCTTGGTACCGTTGGAGTGCATCGAGGTGCCGAAGAACACACCCGGCGAACGGTGCAACTGGCTTACTACGACACGCTCGGCACCGTTGATGACGAACGTACCTTTCGGCGTCATGTACGGGATAGTTCCCAGATAGACGTCGGAAACTACGGTATCGAAGTCCTCATGATCCGGATCCTCGCAAGACAGGCGCAACTTCGCTTTCAAAGGCACAGAGTACGTGAGACCGCGTTTGATGCACTCTTCGATCGAGTAGCGGGGACGGTCCACACTGTAGTCCAGGAAAGCTAAGGTAAAACTGTTGCGGGTATCCTGGATCGGGAAGTTCTCCGAGAATACCTTAAAGAGTCCCTCTTTACGACGCTGCTCAGGGGTACTATCCATCTGAACAAAATCCTCGAAGGACTTCAACTGAATCTCCAGAAAGTCAGGATACGGCATATGCTTTTGCATACGGCTGAAATTGACTCTCTGCTGTTTTTTACTTGTAGCCATTATTTTATATGGTTAATAATTGTTTAACAGAATTAAACTGTTGGTAATGAATAATTTAAATCTAAATCGGCGGGCTTTTTATTTATGTTATTTTAATCTTCACCCCTAAATAATTACCAAAT
>Ga0310690_10010067_pt1 | contig 11791 bp, 9 predicted proteins | sample AusTroGonzalo_MG_2_FD_207661 | JGI IMG/M metagenome (GOLD analysis project Ga0310690, IMG submission 207661) | Bovine rumen microbial communities from tropical cattle in Woodstock, Queensland, Australia - Gonzalo_04 (v2) (version 2) | ecosystem: Host-associated > Mammals > Digestive system >...
GATAACCTTTGAATTAAAGAAACAGCAACGCCGTGTTGATCTTTAACATAATTTTCATTTTTGAGAGATTTATTACAACAAACAACTAACGATTTGATCGTTTCAGCATTAGTTGTAATTATAAAAGTTAAATGATCTCCATTAACATAATTGTGTATAAAAATATTATTAGTTTCTATATGTAATTTATTATTGATTGTAGGAGTATCTATTTCTTCATATATAATTGCTAAAGGCTGATCATTTACATCTTTAATAATAACTTCAACATGACAAAGAACATCTTCAGAACTTTCAAAATCTAAACGAAAACTACTTCTTCCGTTGGGTTCTACAACAAAACTAGAAATAGGAATATTGAGAGTTATACTATAACTCATATCTGTAGAAGTTTTATATTTTAATAAACCATAAGATCCAAACCAAACTATATTTTGTTTATCTTTTTCATTTTTAATAATATTTCTACATTTCATATTAAGCAAAAATTCCTCCCCAATTTATATTTTCATAATAAGTGTCTGATTGCCAAACATTTGAAGTATTTTCTGTTACAACTAAAGTATAAAAATTTTCATAAACATCATTCCAATTTGAAGGTTTTGCTAATAATAATATATAATTATCATCAATTAATTCATAATAAGTATTTTCTGCCCAATCTGGTTCACTCCCAGAAGGAACAAGGGTTGCAACTAAAGTATAATATTTATCGTATTCTGCATCCCAATCAGCGGGTTTACTCGTTAATAAATTATATCCTTTATATGCAAATCTATTATTTTTTTTAGGATTTATTGGAATTTCTCCAGATCCATTATTAATACTTTGAACAAAAGTTAAAAAGTCAGCCATATCGACAACAGATCTATGATATAAAATTCCCATGCTCTCAATTGTTAAGAATCCATTTTCAAATAAATTTATAAGATCGTCAGAATAAACACCATTTTGAGTATTCCAATAAATATAACATTCTGCAGAATTTTTTGCAGGGGATTGTAAATAAAAGAATAATAATGGTAAAATTCCTTCTTTTAATTCTCCTTCTTGATAAGTACTATATAAAGTTTGTAATTGTTCTCTATTTCCTTCAAAATTTTGTTTAATAATTTGTGCTTTAATATAAATTAAAAAATCATCATCCTCTAAATCGATATTAATAAATCCTTCAATAACATTCCAATAAATTGTACTATATTTCGGAATAGTAAATTTTCTATAACAACCAAAAATTGCACCAAGTTTATCTAATAAAGCATTATGATTTTGATAAATATTATAACTATTGAAGATATTTATATCATTTAAAAATTGATTATAAAAATCATCTACTTGAATTAACAATTGATGGAAAGTTTTTACATGTTCATCAATACCATAAGACTCTTGCATGAATTTACTTAATCGATCTAAATAATATTGAAATTCTAATAAATCTTCACGAATCATATTTTAACTCCTAAGCAATAATTGTAACTTCACAAGTTGCAGTGATATTTGTACCTGTTTCCGTAACTGTAATTATAGCAGTATCTTCTTCTGAAGGATTGCTTCCAAGGGAAATAACTCCATTTGCATCAACATCCGCGATAGTAGAATCACTTGTAGAGAAAGTTAACGTTCCAGTTGAAGTCGTAGGACAAATTGTAGCAATTAAATCAAATGTTGTAGGATCACTAAGACTTAATGAAACAGCTGTCGCATTCAATTTTATATAAAGTGGAGTAGTTCCTCCGACACTTAAAGTACAAGAAGAGAAATCTAAATTATCATATTCAAATAAGAAATCTAAATCATTATATTTAAAATAAGATAGGTTTGCAGGATATTTATATGTTCCTACTGTATCAATATATCCCGATTGAGTGAAATAAGTACTCATTCCGTTTTTCTGGATATCACTTTGTTGAATATTTGTCATAAGATTACTTATAGTTAAATAATCATCAATTTTTATATCGGATATATATTTTTGTAAATTTTTAATAATTTCTAATTCTATAGCTGATGTCGCAGGATGAATACTTGTTACAACATTGTTAGCAGAATCAGTAGGATAATCATAAATTTCTTTTTTACAATAAAGATCTATTGAAATTTCTGGGGAAATAGTTCCACATTTTTTCCAATAAATAGTATCAACGATTTCAGAAGTTCTAGGGATATCATATTGAAGGGATTCTCCTAACGGATCGGTTGTTTCATTAGTTAAAATTCCAGGGGTTAATTTATTATAAATAATTTTAGCAATAACTTGGGGATCAATTTTTACTCCTTCTTTATAACGGATAGCAACATAAATCGAATGTTCGTCGACAGTCGTTGTGTCTGCAATTGGAGTATAACCATTAGGATCTGTTAATGTAACAGGTGAAGAAGAGGCGTTATTAAAAATATAACAATCTTTAATACCAGTAATATTTAATAAATTACCTTTCAATCCTTCTAAAACTGTAACAGAAGTGTTACCTAACATCATATAACGGCGAGATCTTAAAGCCTCGTCAGTTTCTTCATCTTCTCCGACATCTGCATCTTTATATTGCCAAACCCAAAGACCAAGTTGTTCAACAGTTTGATAAATTGTACCGTTAATTAAACTATTTCCATATAATCTAGAATCATCCCAATCTTGTTTTGAAGGATCATCTGTTTCTACTAATAGTCCATCTTGTCCAAAATAATAAAATGCACTTGTTCCGGGAGCACTGATTGATCCAAGTTCATTACAAGTAACTTCTATCAATTGATAAGTTTTACTCTTAAATTTAAAATTAACTCCTCCGTTATCCCAAACCCATAAAATATTACTTTTATCTATAAATGTTAATTTATCAATTTCAATATCAGAACCAGTTGAATTATAAATATATAATTGAGCTTTTGAAGCAGTAGGCATAATACGAGTAATATTATTATACGAACAAAGTGTATCTAAATATTGACCGGTTGCAATTGCTGGATCTAAAGAATCATATCCTCTTTTAATAGTTTGAAAAATATTATTAATTAATAAAGAAATTGAATTGATATATTGACCGTCTGCACTTGCAGGACTAACATCAATATCATTTCCATAAATATTTTTAAATCTTTCAATTAATGCGTTTCTTATTTGAACAAAAGACGCTAATTGTAAAGATCCGTCTGTAAATTGAATTAATTTCGTATAATCTAAATTATTATCAAATATTGCCATAAAGTGTTCTCCTTATTAATTTAATTATAATATTTATTTTATAATTTTTTAAATCATATTTTATAAAATCTTAATTACTGTATCTATTATTGTATTTACATCTGTATTACCGGTTCCTTGTGCTAATTGCATTTCAGTAACGCCAGCATCACCAGCTGTGTGGTAAATCGCTGTAATAGTGGTGTTTGATGTACCAGGACCAATTGCTGCCATACCACGACAGTTTTCAGTAAGACCAACAACACTATAAACAATAGTGCCGCTTGCCGATATTCTTGAACCAGCACTCAGTGCGTTTATATAAGCAATAAATGATGATAGATCAAATTGGGTAGCAAAATCAGTCATCAAAGTCACATAAATATGTGTCTTATCATCACTAGCGCCGTGAATATAAATATGGTGTGCATAAACTCCAGTTATTGTTGCAATGCCTCCTGAAACAAAACTTGTTCCGCTAGTGTTTTGAACATCCGAAACAATTGTTGGTTTATTAATTAAATCATTATAACTACCGCTTGTTGCAACTGTTGCAAAATTTGGCTTATTTGTAATATCTGTCCAATCATTACCAATTCTAATTCCAATTCCTTGAGTATAATATTCAGGACTTCCACCATTATTATAATAAACCCAAAAACCAAGTTGAAACATTCTTAATTCATGAGTATTTGGATTTTCTTCAGTGCTTGTATAATCATATCTCACCATTGGTGGTGAACTAGCATCTGTGTTGCCTGTTCTTTTATATAAAAATGTCATATTAAGTCCAGGAAGAATTTCAACATTAATATTTATTAAATCGTATTTGTTAGTATAAATATCTTCTAAATCATCTATTGATAATACAATAGCTCCGGTTGATAAATTTAAACTTGTTGCTGTAAAATTTGGAGTTAATGGTTCTTTAGAATTCAATGCGTTTTGTAAATCAGTTTGATTAGATAAAGTGCCAGTAATATCACCCCAAGCAACTCCTGTAATATAACCTGCACCGTTTGTTAAATCACCAGTATCTATAGGAACAGTAATATTAGCAGTAACATCACTTGAAGCATTAGCAGTGAAAGTATTAACTGTTGTTCCATTCTTTTGAATTGTCAATGTTGCATTGTTTACAGTAGGAATATTTGGTTTATTTTCTAAATCATTATAAGAACCCGAGGTTGCAACAGTTGCAAAAGTTGGTTTATTAGTGATATCTGTCCAATCAACTGTAGATCCTGAAGAGGAAATAGTATAATAATCATTTCCAAGTTTTAATGCAGTAAGAGGATTAGTCGTTTGTCCACTAATATCTGGATTTGGTGTAACCTTAACAGCATCATTATAAACCATTTCATCCCAATGTTCTGTATTCCATGGTTCTGGTATTTCTATATTAGTATTGCAAAGATAAAAACTCTCATCCTTAAAAATAACATCATTTTTATTATAAGTTAAAGTATTATCATATTCATGAGCAATAACTTTACCTTCTAATTTCTTTTTAAATTTTTTAAGCATTTTTTCTTTAAATTCAAGCATTGTTTCGCAATCGACATATCCCATAATTAATTATCCTCGCTATCAAAATCTAAAATCTCTTCTTTTTCTTCTAATGTTAAATCTAAATTAGGTAGAGAAACAATTATTCCAAATTTTATTGAATGTAATGTTAAATCTTGTGTTTCTTTTGGAATATTCGTAGCAGATTTTAAACTATTTATAAAATTTCTATCTGTAAATACTATTAAAACTAAACCTTCTTGAGGAAAACTGTCTCCACCTTCATGAAAATAATATGCTTGAATTGAATATTCATTTTGATTTGTATCTAAAGGAAAAGGATTACAAGACCAAAGACCATACTTCCCATTAAATTTTTGGACATTATCTTTTAAATAAGCTAAAGTTGCCACATGGGTATCAAGCATTGTTTTTTCTTTTAGAATCAACAATACGTCTAATAAATTTTTAGCATCTCCAATTTGGGTTTGTAAATTCTTTTTCATATATTAATCTTTGCTCCAGTGACGTTAGAAATAATATTCAAGCTTCTCGCTCTAATATTAATTTCAAAAGTAGTTCCTCTATTTTCAAAATTATAATCTAATTCCATAATCATATATGCTCCATTTGAATCTAAATAATTAGATTTAAATGTTGAGGTAACACTTTCTGCATTTGAAATAGAAAGATCTAAAATAGCATTATCTATAATAATTATATCTCCAGGTTTAAAACAAAAAGTTGGTAATAATGTAATATGTAATCCATCTGAATCTAAAGTTGGATTGCCTTTTGTAAAATTGATTGTATCTGGATTTAAACGAATAAAACGTTTATCCTTAAAAGTTGTACAATCTATAACTCCTCCCCCGTCGATCGAAGCATCTGTATCTATACTAAAACTTGAAGTATTATTTGCAAGTTGATCACATAACGTTGCAGGAGTTCCGTAATTTTGAGTAACTTCTTCAAGAAATTCATTTTTTAAAGAATTTGGTAAGTGACTTGTACTTATTCCATTAGTTAAACAAATATAATTAAATGCTGCATATAAATTAATTCCAGAATTTAAATTCAAATTCATTCTTTGTTGTGAATAAGAAGCAACCATTTTTGAAGCAAAAATGATATAACATTCGTGATCTCTTCTAGTTCTAATTTTATTGGAAATATAACTTACTTCACCTTTAAAATAACATTGTAATTGTTGTGTTCTATAACCAGCCCAAATTTCTATTTGATAATATTTACCTAAAATTAATTCAGTTATTTGTGCATAAGTTAAATTGGAAATTGTGCAAGTTCCTTTATCTTTTAATGCAGATAAATATTTATTTCCTTTAACACTAATAGTTAATTGATTTTTATCTGTTCCACCAAAAATAATTTTTTTATGAGTTAAATTGCTATATAATCTAACTTCAATTTGTCTCATCCAACATAATTTAGTTTTCTGTTGTAAATTAGTTTGGTTCATATTATTTAAAACCTTCACTTTCAATAGCTTTTTCTATTGCATCTTCAACAGTTTTAATATTATCTTGGATGTTTCCTTTACTAACCCAAATAGAATATCCTTCTAAATTTCCTTTAGCATTAGTTAATTCTTCTTGTGTTTTATTTACTTCTGTGGATAAAGAAGGATTAACTAAATAAACTTCAAATTCTTTAGAATTATCTTTAAACCAAAGATTTTGAGTTCTATTTAAATCGGTAAAAGCAGCAACTGGGCACCAACTATGTCGGACAGTTTGTAACGCATTTCCATTTAAATCGGTAACAGTTGCACCCCAAACATTATCTTTTACAGCATTTTCTTTATCGAAAGTGATTAAATAATATTCACCACCAATATTAATTGTAACAGTTTGTCTATGATTTCCAGTAATATTATAAATAGTTAAATTTGATTTAACTTTATTCACTGCTTTTTCAACATCGTCAAATAAATTAAATAATCTTTCAGCATCTTGATCTGGTTTACCATTAATTAATTTAAAAGCTTTCTTTTGTTTTTGTTGTTTTTTTACCCATTTAACATATTTAGCAATTCCTATAGCAAGGCCAGCAATTACAGCAGCTGCTGCAACAACAATTGTGCCCACTGGGAATACCGCAGAAACAGATCCCGCTAAAGCAGCTAAAACTGAACCATGCGCAGCAACTGCCGCAGCAACCGCAATTGCAGCAGGAATAGTAGTAATAACAGATACCGCTAAACCAACACTAATAATTGTTGCAGCAATAACATAACTTTTTGTCGATTGCATTACTGATTCACATAAAGCTTTAAAGAAATCATCCATTACATATCCATTATCATATAATGTTCTCAAAATAGTTTCATTCAATTGACCTGTGTCTTTTAAAACGGTTCCAAGAGAAGATCCAACAGGAGAAGTAACAGAAGGTAATCCATATTTTTCTTTTTCTTCATCGGTTAACTCTTCATATTCTTGTGCTTCAACCATAATGACTTCAACAAAACTAAATTGGAATTTTACTGTATTTTGTCTTTCTGTCCAATTAATTTGCTTTAAAGCCATATTATTTCTTATTTTAAAACGGGTTTTAGCATTACTTTTTATATTGATAATCCCTTCATTAGGATTTTTACTTATATCGTCTTCATCAATTGTAGTTAATCTACAAAGAAATCCTTCATCTTTTATTTCTTCAAACACTTCTTGAATATTTGTTAATCTATCTCCAGCCTGTATAAAATTATAAGAATCATCATCCCAATTCTTACCATTTAAAGAAAACATTCCTGAAATACTTACTGTCACAGGATCTCTATACATATGATCGCTCATCGTATCTCCACTTTGTAAAGGTTGTTGAGCGATAGTTGAACTAGCATTAATAGTTTTATCTTCTTGAGTATCTAAAATTAAATATCGCGTTGGATCAAAAGATCCTGTAGCATATTGATCTGGATTATATCCAATTATTGTTCTAAACGCACCCATATATTATCCTCCTATTGCTCCAACTACTTGTTTTGCTAAATCTGCCCAAGTTTGATCATTAAATTGATCTAATGCTTCTTTGGATCCTAAAACTCCGGTAGCATTACTTGTATTATTAATATTCATATTAATTTGAGTATGTTTACTATTATTGTTATTATTAACAGTATCTGATGCGTCGGCAGAATTATATAAATCATAATTTTTAGTATCCCCACCAAACAATCTGATAATACTCATAATTGAATTAGCAATAATTTTAATAAAATCAAAAATTCCTCTAATACAAGTCATAATAGTATCTTTATTTTCAGCGATCCATTGTAATAATTCCATCGCTATTTCTTCTTTTAATTCTGCAAATTCTAATTGCATTTCTTGAATGGATTGTAAAACTCCAGAAGCTTCCATTTCAGAATACCAAGTAGAATATTGTTCCATATATGATAATAAACGATCTCTTTGATCTTTATTCATATACATAAGATCTTCGTCGCTTTGAATATTTAATAATTCTTTTGCTTTTGTAAAACCATAATTCATTTCTGGAGTTAATCCATATTTGAGTTGTTGTTCACGAGCAGCAGCATTTGTAATAAGGGAAGTAGATGTTCCAAAAGTAACAACACCCGTTTTAAAATCAAGCATTGCTTTAACTGTTGCCATAATAGCATCTTCTAATTTTTTAAACGGAGATAATAAAATTGATCCTATTTTCTTTCCTATTGCACTTAATTGTCCAGCAACTTTTTGAGCAGCAACTGCCATTGCTTGATATTTACCAACATTACCTTTAGTTTGTCCTTGAACAATAGCAGATTCTCTTTGTGTATCTTGCTCAATAATTTTCATTGCTTCTCCAGCTTCTTCTTCAGTAAGTTGTCCTGCTGCAAGTTGCTCTTGAATTTTTCCTTTTTTAATTTCTCCTTTTTGAAAAATCTCATCCAATTTTTTATCACCACGAATTTGTTCTTGATCGGCTAAAAATTCAAAAACACCTCCTTTTGCCCAAGATCCAATTTGACCTGCCAATCTGGCAGTATCTCTTGGACCAGCAGAAAGTTTATTTATTTCTCTTTGAAATAATCTTTCTTGCGATTGTTCTTTAAATTGTTGAAGTTTAGATTCTCTTTCTATTTTTTTATTAAGATCATCTTTTGCTTTATTATAATCTTGCTGAGCTTTATTTATCTTTTGTTGTGTTTTAAGTTCATCTAATTTTGCTTGTTTCTTTTGAATTGTAGAAGATAAATTTTTCTTCTCAGTCTTTTCTTTTTCTTTTAAAAGTTTAATCTCTTTCTCTAAAGCACTAATTTGTTCTTCTTGTGCTTTTTTACGATTTATTTCAGATTGAATTTGAAATTTTTCTAATTCTTTTCTACTCTTTAAAAAAGCTTGATATTCACGAGAATCAACATTAATTTTACCATTAATTGTAAAATCTGTCTTTGCCATAGATTATCAAGCCTCCTTTATTTCAATGTTACTATTTTATTATGAAGATTCACCATACAAATTTCATATAAATCGAGGAAATCTTCTATAGTATAATTATACTTCAATTCCCAATAAGTTGTTAACTTATTTGTAATTAAAATATAAATTGCAGGATGAACTCTTTTAGAATGTTCCAATATTCCAGCGAATTCTGAAGCGGAAGGAGTACTTACACTCAGTCTATCTATTCGCTGGATTTCGTAAAAGTTTTAGAGATAACGTTCTCCATCATCCAAACAAAAATTTCATTTAAAGCAACAAAATCATTTTCAATGCCTAAAGGTTGATAGACATCTTTACCTTTAACTTTAACAGGCATCCATTTTTCGCCCATTAAAACTTCTGAATTTTCTAAACAAAAACTAATTAAAGTCTTTGTTGCTTCAAATTTTTCGAAATCGATAGTTGTAGTAATTGCCATTAAATCAATTGGACTAATTTTAGCAACTCTAAATTTCATTCCTTTTTTTGATTCGATTTCAAATTCTTCATGTGTCATAATTCTCTCTCCTTTTCTTTAATTTGTATTCCAATAAGAATTATCGGGATTTCCACTTCCTCCGAATGGGTAAAAATAATGATCAGATGAACGATGATAAAACGATGGAAGATCCGCGGTTGTTTCGGTATCAGTTTTAACCCTATCAATGAAAAAGTAACCAGATACATTATTGAAATAAAATCCTAATAAATTTAAAGGAATATATCCATAATTATCAGTAAAATTTCTTAACCTTATCTCAACAATATAATTTACCTCATTACTAAAACCCCAATCCATTTGTATCGAAGAAGAATATCCAGAAACTGGATATGTTCCGGACCATTTATGCTCTCGGCCATACCAATTACCATTTGAGTCTTTAGATGCAGTATAAACCGAAATAATAACATCAGTATTATTCGGAAGGTTTAAATTAAAATTAAGACCTGCTATTTTTACATAATCATTACCATCTATTACAACTTCTACAAAATGGATTTTATTTATTATTTTTTTTGGAAAAACTCCAATCAATTTACTAGAATTTGAATAATAATATCTTGTAGCCAGCAATCCGGGATCATATTGATGATCATAATAATCAACTGCATAATACCAGGCATTACTATTAGAATTTTGAAATTGACTATTAAAATTAAGAGTAAAATCTATTTCAGCATGTCCAAAAGAAAATTTTTGAATATATCCCATAATAATTTACCTTTTCATATGATCTATTTCTTCTTTTAATTTTTTAACTTCATTTAAGAGTAAATAAACAAGTTTTGATTCTTCAATCGTTAAATATCCATCTTCTCTTTCAAAAACTATTTCAGGACAAATCTTTTGTAAATCTTGAGCAATACATCCGATATGATGTGAACCATCTTCTTTAAAATCAAATTCAACTACAGGTAATTCTAAAATAGATTTTTGTGATTTAAAAGGTTTAATATTTTCTTTTAATCTTTCATCCGAAGTAGCAACAAATGCTTGCATCGTACAAACTCCAGAACTATTTATACTATAACTATCAGCAGAACCAAAATAATTCATACCCCCTCTATGGTAAGTGTTATCATTAAAAGTAGCGGTTCGTAAATTTGCATCACCGGATCCATCGATTCTCCAGTTATTATTCTCACTCCAAGGATCTGTACTATAACAGAAATAAACATAATTAGTATAAATTGCATTATGGAATCTTGTAGGAGGAATGAATTTAAAATATCTATCGTCGTTCCAAGTTTTTTGACTAAAAATTGTAAGATCCTTATTATTCCCTCCAATTGTAGCAATCCCGGAACCAATATCTAATAAATTATCTCTACTTTGTCCAAAATTAAAATCAAAGAAGTCTGGACCAATAAAAATAGAAGCTCCCCCGTTATCATAATCAATCTCTATACCGGGATCACCATCCTCATTGGTCGTTGTAGAAATATAAGCAGAATCTCCATTACTAGCAGTTAAACCGATGCTAGAATTACTTCCGGTTTTTGATAATTTAAGAGAAGCATCACGCATTTCAATATATGGACTTCTACATAATTCAGTAGAATTAGCAGAAGTAACCCCAACTAATTGATAAATAGTAGATGCTACACCTACTTTTGTAGTAGCTTTAGCAGCAGTCCCATCTAAATCAGCTTTAATTGTAGAAGGCAATCTAATAAGATAAGCGTGTTCGGTTTGATCATATGTTGTTTCAGAACCATCGATAAATGTATGAATACCAATATTTTCTTTAGTAGCATCACAAATTGCAAACTCTCTAGAATTTGTCCAACAGTTTGCTTGGATACTTCTATAAGTTTGAGCAAATTTTAAATATTGATTGATCGCATCTCTTAAATTAGGAATAAGAGTATTAGCAATCTCTGTACTTTGAACATCATAATCTATATCAAATGCAGTTAATCCGCTATCCCAAGGAACATTATATACTAGAGAAGTATTATCTAAGTTTTCACCAGATTGTTGACCAAATGGGCCATATCTTAAAACTTCAATCAAACAATAGGGGATTAAACTTGAATTTCTACCTAAAGAATTATAAATTGTTGCATATAATAAATTACCTGATTTTTCTCCATCGGTAGTGTGAGTCGTTTGATCATAATTTATATCAGCTAAATCTGAACT
>Ga0310690_10010068_pt1 | contig 11791 bp, 12 predicted proteins | sample AusTroGonzalo_MG_2_FD_207661 | JGI IMG/M metagenome (GOLD analysis project Ga0310690, IMG submission 207661) | Bovine rumen microbial communities from tropical cattle in Woodstock, Queensland, Australia - Gonzalo_04 (v2) (version 2) | ecosystem: Host-associated > Mammals > Digestive system >...
AGGTCGTTCAGCTTCAGGTGCTTCACCATGTGTAGGGTACCCTGCTTGTACTTCAGGAAGTGAGCAGTCTTGATGTGATGCTGATAGGCCTGCTGCGAGGCGTAGATTTCGAGGATGCGGACTTGGGTGGAGTCTTCCTTCAACTGAGTTGGGAAGAGACAAACCACACCTGACTCTTCGGCAAGGCTTGCCTTCTGAATCTCTGCTGCAGCAGCGAGGTAATCCTTCAAGTATTGAGGATGCACCTCGATTTCGGCCAAACGATAGAGCATCGTGTTGGCATGAGGCACGTCGGCGGTAGGTGTATCTATGCTCTGCCCAAACAGCCACTTCGCATTGCGACTGAGAATCATATCCTTGTACGGCGCAAGGTCAGGCTCTTTCGGGAGATAATCCTTCATGCGGGCGAGGCTCTGGGTGAGCACCTGCGGAGCTACGTAGGGATAGTCGGAGCCGTAGAGCAGATGATCGGGCGTGGTGATGGTAAGCATCATGGGGATGGTCTCAGGCGAATGAGCGCCAGCAAGGTCGTAGTAGAGGGCACGCAGGTTGGCCTCCCAGTCAATCTCGCCCACCATCTTGTTTGCCTGCATCACGGGTGTCAGCGATTTCATACGCGGCACGGCCAGCGGGAGATAGGCTCCGCAATGGGGCACAACAACTTTTACCTGCGGATAGCGAGCCAGCACGTTGCGACTGATCATATTTGTCACGGCGCGGGTGGTCTCAGCGAGATATTCCTGCATGGCCAGTGGCGTCTGCATCATCACTTGTTTGTTGACAGGTTCAGGGCGATGGGGATGAATAATCACCACGGCCTTGCGCTCGTTCAAAAACGCAAAGAGCGGGTCGAGTTCAGGTGCACCGAGATACTGCCCCTGCACGTTGGTGGCCAACTTGATGCCGTCGGCCTTCAACACGTCAAGCGCATATTTCGCCTCCTCGATGGCTTTCGATACATCCGGCAGTGGCAGGGCGGCACAGAACAGGAATCGTCCTGGGTGCTCGCGTTTGATGTGCGCAGCCGCCTCGTTGGTCTGGCGTACCACTTCCGCTGATGTCGGCTGCGGCGCCGCTAATGTCAGCACCGACGTCTCAATGCCTGCTTCGTTCATCCATTTCAGATGCTCCGTCACGTCGTACTTCGGCAAGGGGAATCCCTCGTCCATCAGCCTGCCCTCTTTTTCCAAAGCAGACACAAACTCAGAGGTGATGATGTGGCTGTGCACATCTATCACGCCCTGAGCAAATATTCCAGTTGCAAGCATTGTTGCAAATAGCGTTACCCTCAATCTCATACCTTAAAGTATTACTTTTTTCCCGTTTCTTACATATATCCCTTTCGAAGGATTTTCTACTCGCTGTCCATTCAGAGAATAATAGACATCTTGCTCAAACGCGCTTCGTACTTGGTTGATGGCGGTGGTGCCAGCAGGTACGAAGTTCAGGGTAGGTAACCAGTTCTGAATCAGCGAGGCTCTATTCGAGTGGTTACTGGCGTTGATCCACAGCGCATTGCCCATCCATGTGACGTTTTTCACTAAGCGTTCGGCATCGGCCACAACACCACTGATACCGCTTGATGCACTCGACACAATCAGCGCGACGTGCTTACCAGCCATCTGCACCCCATAATTGAATAGGTACGTCTGCATGATAGCTGCCATCTGGCTCCACCACAGTGGGGTGACGATGATAATGTTCTGATACTGTGAGAGGTCAGAAATGCTCACAGGGTCAATGGCGGGATAACTTGCCGCATCGTTGGGTGCTGCCTTGATGGCATTCAGCAGTTGCGTGCCGATAGCATATCCGTTCGCCTCGTACTTTTGCGTCTTGTCTGTAGGTTCTATCCGCATTACGTCAACTTCCATCTGCGAGGTCAGCGTCTGTACAATCTCATGACACTTATTAGTATAGCTATAATACACCACGAGTGTCTTCCCCGCATTTCCCACAGATTCAGCCTGCACCTCGCTGTCCTTCGAACAGCACGTCAGCAGCATCGCAGCCAATATCAATAATATCTGTTTCATTGCTTGTTAAAATAATCTTTATTCCTTCGGGTTTTCTGCAGCGTATGCCTTACCCATTTTCACGCAATCGCCGATAATCTCGCCTGTTCGCAGGTACTTATAGGTGGGCATCTCAAAGAGAACGGGGCGCAGCTTTACGTAGTCAGGCTTGCCCTTCTCGTCAAGTTTATCCTCGTCAATATAGTTATTCCGTACGTTGCAGATGTAGTTCTTGAAGCCGTCAATCTCATAAACGTCGATGACCTCGCATTCCATCACCATGGGCGACTGCTCGATGACGGGCATTCCTGCCTCACCCAGATGGTACTCAAAAACCTGCGACTTGTCAGTCTTGGCACCACTCACCGTACCTGTATAGTCTGCCTGAGCCACCCAGTCCTCGCTGATGACATTGATAGAGAGTCGCTTCTTCTCGTCGATGGCCTTGATGCTGTGGTGAGCTGAGTGAATGCTCAGTAGCAGCTTTGAGTGGCTGACAATTCCTACATGGGCTACCAAGAGCCAGTTTACTTTTCCTTCTCCATCCACTGTGCCGACTACGGTCGCAGGTGTGGGATAGAGAGTCATTTTCTGTCCTATGTTCTGTTTCATTGCTTATCCTTTTTTTATTCCATACTATGCTCCCAACCACCACGGGTATCCACGCCGGTGGCATCGGCAAGCTGTTCCAAACGGGCAACCTCCTCGGCGGTGAGCTGAATCTTTGCAGCTTCGGCAGCCTCGATGACGTGTCGTTCTTTGGTGGCGCCGATGATGGGCAGCGTGCCTTTAGCGATGGCCCAGGCGATGCCTACCTGCGAGCATGAGGCACCGTACTTCTCGCCGATGGCCTTCATCTCGTTGGTCAGGGCTGTCAACTGTTCCAGTACAGGGTTGTACTTCTTGCCGCGGTCGCTCTCGGCGGGCAGCGGGTTCTCCTTATTATATTTACCTGAGAGGGCGCCCTGCTCCAGCACCATGTAGGCCCAGAACTCGATGCCATTCTCCTTGCAGTAGTCGAGCACGCCGCCCTTCTCACTCGAACGGTACAGCAGCGAGAAGTGGTTCTGCACTGCCGATACCTTGAAGCCAGCCTCGCCTAGAATCTCGTTGGCACGGCGAATCTCGGCGATGTTGTGGTTCGACACGCCCACGCGCTTCACCTTACCGCTTTTCAAGAGGGGAATCAGCCCTGGCGTCCAGCGCTCCACGTCCATCGGGTTGTGAATCCAGTAGATGTCGATATAGTCCAGTCCCATGCGCTCCAGCGAGGCTTCTGCCATCTTCTCCACGCTGTTCTCGTACACCTCGGCCAACTGTGGTGTAAACTTGGTACTGATTTCCACCTCCTCACGCTTGTAGTCACTGGCCAGCGATGCCAGAATTTTTTCCGACTCGCCCATACCATACACGGTAGCGGTGTCCCAGAGGTTCAGTCCGGCTTTCATGGCCGCATCGAATACCGGCTTCAAGTTCTCTACGTTGGTGTTACTTCCAAACACGGAGTCTCCTCCGAATGCTCCTGCGCCCCAGGCCCAGGTTCCTAATGCGATCTTTGTCATAATGCTTCTGTTTTTAATTTGTTTTCTGAATCTGGGTGCAAAGGTACGGCGAAAAACGTTACATTATGCTAAACAATTTACAGATTGATTTACCATTTTTACGGAATCTCATTTTTTTTGCTTATATTTGCAGCCAAAAGGTATGTATATGGAGAAGATTCTAAAGGTAAACAGCCCCAATGACTACGCCCGATACGTGGGTGCAGAAGTGCTTCACGACGACATCTGCGTGGTACATTACGACGAGCTGGAACACTGCCGCCACGCCCTCTGCAACTACGGTGTTTATGGCATCTTCCTCGTTGAGCAAAGCCCCTATACCATCAGCTACGGACAGGGCGAATACCGCTTCTCCTCAGGGTCACTGATGTGTGTCGCTCCTGGTCAGATGGGCGGTGTGACCGACAACGGCGAGGTGATTCATATCAGTGGTTGGGTGATGATGTTCTCGCCACAGTTGCTCGCCGGTACGCCTCTCGAAGATCGCATCGATGACTACCACTTCTTCTCCTACTACGATAGCGAGGCCCTGCAGATGTTGCCTGACGAGCGCCGTACTTTGGCGATGTGTATGAAGATGATTCGCCACGAGTTGCAGGCCCACAGCGCTGACGACCCGCATCTGCGCAACATCGTTGTCAACTACATCCAGCTTATCCTGGAATACTGCGCCCGCTTCTACGAGCGCCAGTTTAAGGCTGAAGCACAGAGCCAGACTGCCGACGACCTGCTGAAGCGTTTCGATGCTCTGCTACGTCGCTACTACGACCAGCAACTCTATCACCAGCACGGCCTTCCTACCGTGCGCTACTGTGCTCAGGAACTGTTTCTCTCACCCAACTACTTCGGCGACCTTATTCGTCAACTCACGGGCGACACTACCACCGCAGCCATTCGCCGTTTTGTGATGCAGCGTGCCCAGATGCTCCTCGCCGCAGGCCACACCGTCACAGAGACCGCCGACCTCCTCGTATTCGAATATCCCCAGCACTTCACCCGCATGTTCAAGCGCCACTTCGGCCTCTCGCCCAGCGACTACCAAAAGAAAAAGGGCTGATTACTCTATCCCCATCACTTCACCGATTTTCAATACCGTCAGGCGGTTGTCGCTCTTGCGTGCGGCTGTTTGCTCGTTCTTCAACGGCTCGTCCCAAGGATGGGTGGAGAGCGTGTACTTACCGTGGTGGACGGTGATGTAGTGTTGTGCCTTCAAGTCGGACATCACCTTCGGCAATTCGTCGGGCATAGTGTGAATCTGTGACCAGTTCTTGTTGTACTGCCCGTTTTCGAGGATGGCGAGCGTCATGTCAGGGAACTGGTCGCCAATCTTCCTGAAGTGCGGGCCGTAGCCGCTGTCACCGCCCACATAGACGCGCTTGCCGTCGGGAGCCTCGATGACGAACGAGCCCCACAGCGCCTGATTGGCTTTCAGACCGCGGCCAGAGAAGTGACGGGCGGGCATGCAGTGGAACGTGAAGCCGTCGGCAAAACGTTTCTGCTCGTACCAGTCGAGGTCGGTGATGTGTTCCGGCTCGAAGCCCCAGTACTCGAAATTCTCACCGATGCCCAGCGGCACGACGACCTCGCCGATACGGTCGCGCATCTGCCGCTGCGTGTCGTAGTCCAGGTGATCCCAATGGTCATGGGTGATAATCATGTAATCGACGGCGGGCATATCCTCCGGCCGATAGATGTCGCTGCCCTTGAACGCCTTGTTGACGAACGACACAGGTGAGGCATCGACAAGCACGGGATCGACGAGGATGCGCTTTCCACTAAGCTGCAGCAGGTAGCTGCTGTGTCCGAACCAAACCATCAGGTCAGAGTCGCGTGGCAGCGCCTTCACGTCGGTCTTGGTGGCCTCCACAGGCTCATCGGGTGCCGTCCGCGGATGACTGCAGAAAAGGAAGTCCCACATAGCTGCGAAACCTCCGTCACCCGTCATCTTCTGTGTTTCCACCTCGTTCTTCCACTCCCCGTTCTTGTAGTGCCACGACTGTTTCATCCGCTCCAGCCGCTCGCCCGAAGGCTGCTTGCCGAAGCTCGGCTGGTTGACGAACGCCACCACTGCAATAGCCAGCACCGCAATCACGCCCAATATGACATAGAATGTCGCCATTATCTTCTTGCGTTTCATTTCCGTTCGCTAATCGGGTACAAAATTACAAATAATTATCGAGAATACGCGCATTCTTATAGCCTAATCATTGCCACACCGCCCAACATCTGCAGAATTCCAGTAATCTGCATCCATGAGACATGCTTCTTCGGTGCTCCGAGCCAGCCGAAATGCTCCATCAGCAGACTGAACAGCAGTTGGGCGAACATTGGGATTATCATTGCCTGAAGCTGACCCAGTTCCTTGAACAGATAGATGTTGCAGGTGATGGTCAACAATGCTATGATACCTCCTATCCAGCTCCACCACGGAGCCGCTGAAATCTGTGTTTCTGTAGGCTGGATGGTTAATCCGAAGATGGCCGATACCGCCAATAAAGCGATAGACGATACTGAAAAGGAGATCAGCGTAGAAACGTATGCGGAGCCGACCACCCTGCGCAGACGGGCATTGGCTGCCGTCTGCACAGGGATGAACAGTCCCATCATCAGTACTACCAGTACATAGATCATCGTTTACTTTGCATGTATATTTGACGTATCCTTTTTTGTGCTCTTGGGAACGCTGGCGAGGTTGGTCAGTCCGCTGCGGTCGCCATAGACCTCCAGTTTGTCGAGTTCGGCAGTCAGGGCTTTATATTCGTCCTGTGTCAGCACCACGTCGGCAGCACCGAGGTTCTCGATGATACGCTCCTCGCGGCGCATGCCGGGGATGGGCACCAGACTCTCGTAGGCCATCAGGTCCCATGCGAGGGCTATCTGTCCGGGTGTGCAGTACTTTTCGGCGGCATAGCGATGGATGAGGTCGAGCAACGGCTGGTTCTTCTGCATGTTCTCCTTGTCGAAACGGGTAATGACGGTGCGCAGGTCGTTGCCCTTGAACTCCGACTGGGCATTGTATTTGCCGCTGAGGAAACCGTTGGCCATCGGCGAGAAAGCCACATAGCCGATGCCCAGTTCGCGGCAAAGCGGCAGTACGTCCTTCTCCCACTGGCGGGCCATCATCGAGTATTCGCTCTGGATGGCGGCGATGGGGGTCACGGCATGCGCCTTGCGGATCTGCTCTGCCGTAGGCGACGACTGTCCCCAGGCACGAATCTTTCCTTCCTTGATAAGCTTGCCCATCACAAAGGCGACTTCCTCCTCATTTCCGTCGCGCATCTGGTGCTCAGTGTAGATGTCGATGTAGTCGGTCTGCAGGCGGCGCAGTTGTCCTTCGAGCGACTTGCGGATGCCCGTCTCACTCAGTTTGTCCTCCTCAAAGGTATGGCCAGGCAGTTTTTCTGGCCAGAACTTGGTACTAATGACTATCTGTTCGCGGGGCAACTCTTTGAGCGCTTTTCCCACGAACTCCTCATTGTTGAAGTAGCCGTACATCTCGGCCGTGTCGAAGAAGTTGCAGCCCCGTTCAAAGGCGAAATGCACCAAGCGGATGCCTTCCTTCTCCTCCGGCCCCTCGCCGTAAGCGTGTGTGAAACCCATACAGCCCATTCCAATGGCTGATACTTCCAAATTACCTAATTTTCTTGTCTTCATAATCGTATCTTTTTTGTTCATTTCAAAAATCCGCTGCAAAGGTACGGCGATTTTCGACACGAAAGGTAACGAAAATATGCAGAAATTTTTAGAAAATCGGAACAAATAGCAGTTTTAACGATATTTATTCGTATTTTTGCACCAGAAACAAGAAATATCGCGATATGTTTACGCCATTTGTCAGCGACGAACACCCTGTGGCCCTCTATGCAGGAGCACCGCCACAGTACACCAGCGACGGTCTGGCCATCGACTGCGCCTTGATACTTCATGTCTTAAAAGGCACAGCCCGCATCAGCTGCAATTTCGAGATGATCGAGGAACAGCCGGGCAGCGTCGTGCTGTTCCACCCTGGTGACATCATCAAAGTGGAACGCCGCTCATCAGATTATGAGGTCGAGATTCTGGCCGTCAGCAGCTTCATCCAGTTGGCTGCCCTCAACCAGTTAGAAGGCGTTAACGTCGATGCCTTGCGACGGAACTACGTGTTCGACATGCCTGAGATTTCATCTGCAGCCAACGGACTCGTCAAGGTCATCCGTCCCTCTATCGATGTCTGTTCACCCCGTGAAATCTATTTCGTCAGCGTCATGCAGCTTCGGTCGTTCTATATGCTTTGTCAAGTCATGCTTCGCAGGAACGGTATCATGCTCGACGAGTTCAAGACGCATGTCGACGAGCTCTTCTTCCGCTTCCGTCAGTTGCTCAGTAAGCATTATCGCGAGTCGCGCAGCGTCAGTTTCTATGCCGACAAGCTCGCCATCACCACCCGCTATCTCACTAACGTTGTCCAGAGCCACTACCATCGCTCGCCCAAGGAGGCCATCGACATTTACACCGTCATGCAGCTGCGCCTCGACCTGCTTCAGACCGACATCACCCTCACTGACCTTGCCGACCGCTATCATTTCTCCAGCCTCTCTTTCTTCAGCGACTATTTCCGCCGCAATGCCGGCATCACCCCGCAGGAGTATCGCCAGCAGAACGGATAAATAAAAGGTGGAATACCGTTGATACTCCACCGATAATTAGGAATGTTTATGAAAAACGCTGTGATTTACAGCGGCTTCACGCTCTCCTCGGCATAGAGTGAGGGGAGTATCTCGGCCAGTTTGCCCATCTCGCGCAGGTTGTGACCGTAGAGAGCACGGGCGGCCACAGCCAGAGGCATGGGTGAACGGGCTGGGTCGAGCTTGCATACCTGCCCCTGCTCGTCGCAGTAATAGCCTACCCAGAAGTAGGAGTCGATCATGATACCGCCATCTACCTTGCGAGCCTTATGGCAGACGCAGGAAGGCATGCCGCCGCCACAAACCACGGCCTCGGCGCCAGGCTGCCATACGAGTTCTTTTGAGAAACCGAACTCGATAGGGTTCTTGAAATGAAGGAATATCTCCATTGGCCCCATGCCGATATCTTCAAGCACCCAGTTGCGAATGCCCCAGATGCGTTCGCGCATAGGAATCGACTCGTCGTACATTCGCTCCGACTCTACAGTCTTTGAGTAATAATGGTCCTCAGGGTCCCAGATGCGATAGCGCAGGTCGGGGCCGATGCCAGCCCACGAGAACCACCAGTCGAGCATCTCTGGTGTGCCGCCGGGCACAAAAGTCTGGTTGGCGGCGTAGGCCGTGCCGTCCTCGTTAGTGCCGAAGCCCACGAAGCAATAGTCCTTGTCTTTGGGCATGAGGATGAAATCGTCCTTCTGATCGAAGGGGATACCGCGTCCTACGGGCTGTGGTGCCTGAGTCAGCGCCAACTTCTCGGCTGGAATCTCGGGCAGTCCCGTCTCAAAATATTTGTAGTAACTCAGTTGTTTTTCGTCTTGTGAAACACTTACTAACTTTCCCATAGTCTATTATTTTAAAAGATGAATTACTCGTAGTTCTTGTGTGCCTGGTCGATGAACGAGAGGGCCTCGTCGGCTACGCGGCGGGGAGTGTCGAGCTCCATCAGGTGTTTCTCGCCATTGAGGATGGTGAAGTGGCAGCCCTTGGTCACCTTCCAGGCGTACATGTTGCTGGTGTAGTAGTCGTTCATCAGGGGGTCTTCAGAGCCGAACATATAGCCGATGGGCACGGTGGCGTTCTTCAGGTCGCGCTCGCAATCCTCCAGCGAGTCCCACAGCTTCTCCGATGCAGCAGCGTATTGAGGTATTGCAGGGCTGCTCACATTGTTGCCAATGGCGGCCATCTCGGCCATCTTCTTGGGCAGGCCCTCCTCGGGCTTGCGCAGGGCAGCGGCCATCATCTTCTTGGAATCGTTGCCGTTCAGCAGGTCGAACCACGAGTTGCCGTCCTGCCCCTTCAGGTGGGGTGCGAGGAAGAACGAACAGAAGTCGATGAGCATCTCAGGATGGTTCTTGAAAAGCCACCAGCCGGGCACCGTGCCGTGACACTTGCCTACATAGTGGAACCGCTCGATGCCGAGGGCCTTGGCGAACTCGTAGCAGTCTCGTCCCCATTGGCGTCCCCAGTGTGTGGTGCCGTCAGCATTCAGTTCAGTAGTTTTGCCGTCGAAGCGCATCACCATACCATACACGTGATAGCGCTCTGCCAGATATTCCACCACGGGCATGAAGGTGTGGAAATAAAATGCGCTGCAGATCAGCACTTCCTTGTTTTGTTCGCCACGCTCGCAGTAAGTCAGTTCGATACCGTTGTCGAGAATGAGGCTCTTAGCCTCGCCTTGAATCTTGTTTGCTTCCATTTTTCTTTAATTTTTGATTGTTAAACTTTTGATGGTGCAAAGGTACGGCGATTTCCTCATACTCTCATTATCTTTTCACGGCAGGAAATGTTCTTTTTACGGGTTTTTCTTGTTTTTCATGGAATTTATGCGTAATTTTGCGGTGTAAATACCATAATTTATGGCAAAAAAGACAATTCAGAGCGGTGCTTTCTCGACATTCCGCAGGTTGGCAGAGGACAACAGCCACCACGACGGTCTCAACACCGCCACGGGCTTCATTCTGTTTCAGGGTCGCAGAATCGACCGCTTGGACGGGATTGATATCACGACACCAGTACTCGTAGAGAACCTGCACCTGATGCGAATAAAGGGTGGCGAGCTCTCCATCAGCGCCAACCTGATGCCCCACACCTTCAGCGAGGGCGATGTGCTGCTCATTGGCCCAGGCACCATCTATCAGGTGGAGCGCTACACGTCATCCACCCTCTGCGACATCCTCGTCATCGACGTCGACACGGCCCGCTACATCCTGGGCAGCCGACTGCCCGAGTATGCCAGTGACACACCCGTGTTCATCGCCGCCCATCCGTCGGAACAGGAACTACAGGTGTTCGATGCCATTTTCCTCGCCATCCTGAAAGCGGTTCATGCCGATATGGCCGATACCTCTGCCACAGAAAGCCTGCTCTCTGCCGCCATCCACTTCTTCACCCCCTTCTACCAGCGTCAGGCTGCTGCAGCACCCTCCAGCCGCCAGCAGGAAATCTTCGTCCGCTTCCTGCGTCTGGTGAGCCAGCATAGCCGCGACGAGCGCCACATAGGCTACTATGCCAACCTGATGGCCCTGTCGCAGGACCACCTCTCGCGCATCGTCCGCGAGCATAGCGGCATCACCTGCAAGGTGTGGATAGAGCGCGCCGTGCTCATGGAGGCCAAGGTGCTGCTGCGCCACACCGACCGCACCATCACCGACATCAGCGAGGCCCTCCACTTCCCCAACGACAGCTTCTTCTGCAAGTACTTCAAGCGCCTTATTGGCATGACGCCCAGGCGCTACAGGGAGCGGGGATAAACTAAAAAGCGATATTCCCAAGGGGACATTCCATACATTCGTAGTGTCGGGTTCATTTGATTGCTAATTCATATATTTTTGTTGCAACTCTAATGTTCCGCATAGTTGACACGATGCCAAGACGTTTTTCGAGGAAGGCATTATTTAGGCGTTTAGGTTTGGCATCCCAAGGTAGCCAGAGGTGAATACTCTCCTTGCCGAAAAACAGTTTTTCTTGGCCGAAGTCCGTCTGTTGAAGCTCATGCACAGGAACTGGGTCAAGGATATTATTGCTTAATACAAGAAATACACAGGTTGGGTCATCGGTATCTCGGTATGGGCTTTCATTGATAGCTCTACCCAGTTCATCTACACTCTTCATAATGACGTGCAAATCTGCACCTATAGATTCTTTGATGAGCATACGAATATCCTCTGCCGTCGCTACCTTAGACTTTTCTGTATCGAGGATGATGTTCCCGCTCTGAATATATGTCTGAACATGTTTATATCCAGCCATTGACAGAATATCCACAAGCTGACTCATCTTTGGAATCCTGTTAAGTCCTGTTGGCATTACGGCACGGAGAAAGGCTACGACTCTCATTTTAAACTCGGTATTACTACGGTAACTCGGCAGAGATTGCCGACAGCCAGACTGTGACTTTTACAATACACGTCTGAAAAAATCTTTCATCAATCGTGCGATTTCCGTATGGTGGCTTTCCAGTGCGAAATGTCCGCTGGGGACGAAGTGGACTTCTGCATTAGGCAGGTCGCGCTTGAAAGCGTTGGCACCAGCAGGGACGAACGAAGGG
>Ga0310690_10010071_pt1 | contig 11786 bp, 9 predicted proteins | sample AusTroGonzalo_MG_2_FD_207661 | JGI IMG/M metagenome (GOLD analysis project Ga0310690, IMG submission 207661) | Bovine rumen microbial communities from tropical cattle in Woodstock, Queensland, Australia - Gonzalo_04 (v2) (version 2) | ecosystem: Host-associated > Mammals > Digestive system >...
CGGGGTTCTTGTAATAGCCGAGCATCACGTGCGGGCCGCGCGTGAGGATCTCGCCGTCCTCTGCGAACGAGAGTTCCGTGCCGTCCATCGCCTTGCCCACCGTGCCGATGACGTTGTACTTGTCGGCCGGCGAGTTAACGGCAATCACCGGCGAAGTCTCGGTCATGCCATAACCCTCGAAAATGAAAAGTTTAGCAGCGTTGAAACAGCGCACGATCTTCGCCTGGATCGACGAGCCGCCGCTCACCACCAGCATCTCGTGGCCGCCGAGATTCTCGCGCCATTTGCTGTAAACCAGTTTATCGTAGATCTTTTGTTTCAGGAGGTAGAACCAGCTTGTATTTTCGTTGTCGAAATTGTTGGCGTATTTCCAGGCTGCCGCGTAGATCTTCGCTTTGAAGCCCGTCAGCTTCTTACCTGCTTCCTCGAGCTTGCCGTACATCATTTCTAACACGCGCGGGACGGCGCAGAAGCCGTCTGCGTGGCAGTCCTTGAGGTCCGAAGCGATGGTTGCCAGGCTCTCCGCATAATAGATACTGATCGCCAGTTCCTGATACTCATAATTCATCGTGCGCTCATACACGTGGCAGAGCGGCAGGAAGCTCACCATTCTGTGGCTGTAGTTCTTCGTCTGGCGGATTGCGTGGCCGTGCGAGTTGAACATCATGTTGCGGTGCGAGAGCATCACGCCCTTCGGCAGGCCCGTCGTACCTGATGTATAGACGATGCTGGCGCATTCGTCCGGACTGATATTCTTCTTGTTCTCCTCGACCACCGATGCGAAACGCACCTTGTTCTCGCGTCCCAGGTCATAGAGCTTTGACAAGCACATCACCTCTTCGTCGTCGTCCATGATCATGATCTTGATTTCACGGTCAATTTCTGCTGCGATGGGCGCCAGTTTTTTGTAGAGCGACTGGCTGCCTGCCACGATGAGCTCGACGTCGGAATTCTCGAAAATAAAGTGATAGTCATCCTTGCTGAGCGTGCTGTAGACCGGGATATGGATCATATGGGCCAGATTGATGCCCATATCCATGAAGTTCCATTCGGGCCGGTTGTTACACACCGTGATGATCTTGGTCCCCGGCTTCAGGCCCATTGCCAACAGGCCGTAGGCTACTGTATGGGAGATATCGTAATATTGGTCAATGCTATACTTGATCCATTTTCCGCGCGAACGGCGGGCCAGCATATCATCTTTCGGGGGGTAGGTTTTCAGGTTTTCGAGCAGGTCGAATGTGCGAAGTATTTCCATACAAATCAGTTTATCCTTACAAAGATACGAAAATTCTGTTCCCCGTGGAACGTTAGCGGCCAAAATACACGAGCAGGACCGAAATGTCGGCCGGCGAAACGCCAGAAATGCGCGATGCTTGTGCAATCGTGCGCGGACGGTAGCGCTCCAACTTGATGCGGCACTCCATGGAAAGCGCTGTAATTTTCTGAAAATCAAAATCTTGCGGAATCTCTAAGGCCTCCAGGCGCAAGATTTTCTCAGCCAGTTTTTTCTCTCGCTCTATATATCCGGCATACTTGATTTGCGTCTCGACCGCATCAAGAACTTCGTCGTTTTCTTCCTCGATTGTTCCACGTGGAACGTTTTTTAGAAGTCCGCGAAGTGAAACGAACGGTCGGACGAGCAAATCGGCTGCATTTTTCGACATCTCGATGGGCGCCTCTCCGACAGACTCAAGATATGGATTAATGGAGTCCGGTTTCAGCGTGGTCTCCTCCAGCAACTGGGAAAGAGACTGAATGTGCCCCTGCTTCTCTTGGAAGACTTTCCAACGCTCGTCATCCACAAGGCCGATCTGCCGGCCAATGGGCGTGAGCCGTTCATCGGCATTGTCCTGACGTAGCAGGATCCGATACTCGGCTCGCGAAGTAAACATGCGGTAGGGCTCATCGACGCCCTTTGTAATCAAATCGTCGATCAGAACGCCGATATAAGCCTGGTCGCGTGAAAGGATCAAAGGCTCTTTGCCGGCAAGCTTCAAGTGCGCATTGATACCCGCCATCAGGCCCTGTGCAGCGGCCTCTTCATATCCTGTCGTACCGTTGACCTGGCCAGCGAGGTACAGACCTTCCACGATGCGCGATTCGAGCGTCGGCTGCAGCTGGGTCGGATCGAAGTAATCGTACTCCACGGCGTAGGCCGGGCGGAAGATCTTCACCTTCTCCAGCCCTTCGATGGCATGGAGCGCCGCAATCTGTGTATCGAGCGGAAGCGAGGACGAGAAGCCCTGCAGATAATATTCGTGCGTCGTCCAACCTTCCGGCTCCAGGAACAATTGATGCGCGTCGCGGCCTGCAAAGGTGCGGAGCTTGTCTTCAATGGACGGACAGTAGCGCGGTCCGATGCCCTGAATCTTGCCCGTGAAGAGCGGCGAGCGGTCGAATCCCGTGCGAAGGATTTCATGGACTCGCGGGTTAGTATGGACGATATAGCAACATTTTTGCGGTCGGCCGTTCTGGATGTCAGATGGGCGCGGCAGGTACGAAAAGCGGGCGGGCTGGTCGTCGCCGGGCTGTTGCTGGAGCCGCGAGAGATCGAGCGACCGCACGTCGATGCGCGGCGGCGTGCCCGTTTTCATGCGGCCGACCGTGAGGCCGGCGTCGACCAGTGTCTGCGACAAACCCTTGGAAGGAAGCTCGCCGATTCGGCCGCCTTCGTCCATTTCCGTCCCGACGAACAACTTGCCTTCGAGGAACGTTCCGGCCGTCAAAATCACCGATTTGGCTGAAAATTCCGCACCCATCCGCAGGCGGACACCCGAAATTTTCGATTCTCGACGCGTTACGGCGACCACAGAATCTTGCCAAATGTCTAAGCCACAGGTATTTTCGAGAACCGAGCGCCAGTTCAGGGAAAACTGCATCTTATCACACTGTGCCCGAGGGCTCCACATGGCCGGCCCTTTCGACCGGTTCAGCATCCGAAACTGGAGCGTGGAGGCATCCGTCACGACGCCCGACATACCGCCGAGCGCATCTATCTCCCTGACTAACTGCCCTTTAGCAATTCCTCCTATCGCCGGATTACACGACATCTGGGCGATTTTATTCATGTCTTGCGTCACCAATAGGACACGGGAACCCAGGCGCGCGGCCGCAACGGCGGCCTCACAACCGGCGTGTCCGGCACCAATGACGATGATGTCGTAGTCGAAAGGCATCTAGGCCTCCTCCGCCATCTGGTCGAAGAGCAAGAGCGCCCGGTTCTCGGCAGCGCGCATACGCTGCTGGTGCCAGGCGTCGCAATCATCGTAACCGATCAGATGCAGCAGCCCGTGTACGATGACACGGCGCATCTCACGCGCGAAGCCTTCGCCGTACGCATTTCCGTTGACGCGCACCGTATCGACACTGATGTAGATGTCGGCACTCACGCCGCGGCGGCCCGTCTCCATGAAGAAGTCTTCCGAATTGTCGAACGTGATAATGTCCGTCTCGTAGTCGTGATCCAGGAACTGCTTGTTGATGGCAAGCAGGTAGGAGTCGGAGCAAAAGATGTAGTTCAGCTCGCCCAATTCGTAGCCTTTTTCAGCTGCGACGGCACGCAACCATTTGCTGATCAATCTTTTTTGTTTCAGCGAGAAACTCGTGTCTTCGGTGAAATATCGTACCATAAAATTACTTACCTTTGTGGATTGAATGGTTCGACAAAATTAACACAAAAACTACTCAAACTAATAATTTATTATGTCAAAAGTTACAGTAATCGGCGCCGGCAACGTGGGCGCTACCTGTGCAAACGCCATTGCACATATGAAGATTTGCTCGGAACTCGTTCTTCTCGACATCAAGGAAGGTCTCTCCGAGGGTAAGGCAATCGATATGATGCAGACCGCCAAGATGTACGGCTTCGACACCCGCATCAAAGGCGTGACCAGCGATTATGCAGCTACGCGCAACTCCGACGTGGTCGTCGTCACTTCGGGCATCCCCCGCAAACCGGGCATGACGCGTGAAGAACTCATCGGCGTGAACGCAGGTATCGTGAACGGCGTGGTCGGCAATGCACTGAAATATTCCCCGAAAGCCATTTTCATCATCATCTCCAACCCGATGGACACGATGACCTACCTGACCCTCAAGGCAACGGGCCTGCCGAAGAACCGCGTGGTCGGTATGGGCGGACAGCTTGACAGCAACCGTTTCTGCTACTACCTGAGCCAGGCACTCAAGGCTGCTCCGAGCGATGTGGAAGGCATCGTGATCGGCGGTCACGGCGACACCACCATGATCCCGCTCATCAGCAAGGCTACCTACAAGAGCCAGCCCGTCACCAAGAAGCTCCGCAAGGCTGTGGCCGACAAGGTGGTTGCCGACACGATGGTCGGCGGCGCAACCCTGACCAAGCTCCTCGGCACTTCCGCATGGTACGCACCGGGCGCTTCCTGCGCTGCAATGGTGAAATCCATTCTCCTCGACGAGAAGAAGATCTTCCCTTGCTGCTGCTATCTGGAAGGCGAGTACGGTCACGAGGACCTCTGCATCGGCGTTCCGGCCGTCATCGGCAAACGCGGTGTCGAGAAAGTGGTCAGCTACGACCTGACCAAGGAAGAGAAAGCTGCTTTCGACAAGAGCGCGAACGCTGTGAAGAGTGTTAATAACGTGCTTTACGAGAGCAAGATTTTATCTCGCTAATTTTCAACCCTTTGCGCTTTTCTTGCAGAAAGTTGTCAACAATTTTTTGCAAGAAAAGTTGCATTTAATGATTTTTTCTTCGTAATTTTACATACTCCTATGCCGCAAGCGGCGCGATTATTGAGAGAAAACAATAAAAAAACAATTCAATATGGAAAGCAAAATTTCTCCGAAAGCGGACCTCCAGAAAAAGAGTTTATTGTTTCTGGAAATCGGTCTGATCGTAGCACTGGGTATCTGCCTGCTCGCCTTTGAGTGGTCCACCTCTGACAAAGTGGAGACCATCGACCTTGCAGCGCAGACCGTGGCTGTCGAGGAAGAAGAAATCATCAACACGCAGGAACAGCAGGAAATCCCGCCTGAGATTCCGAAGATTCCGGTGCTCTCCGACATCATCGACATCGTGGACGATGACATTCAGGTCAACGACGACCTGTTCATCGACACGGAGGACAATGCCAACCTGGGCGTCGAGATTATGGACTATCACACGGCCGTAGAGGAGGAAGAAGTGGAAGAAGAAGCGATTCCGTTCGCACTCGTCGAGGAAAAGCCGAAATTCCAGGGCGGTGACGCCAACACCTTCTCCGCATGGGTCAACAAGAACCTCCAGTATCCTGAAATCGCCAAGGAAAATGGCGTGCAGGGACGTGTGACGCTCCAGTTCACCGTGAACACCGACGGTTCCGTCAGTGACGTGAAGGTGCTCCGCGGCGTCGACTCCTCGCTCGACAAAGAGGCTGTCCGTATTGTCTCGCAGTCCCCGAAGTGGACGCCTGGCAAGCAGCGTGAACGTCCGGTCAAAGTGACCTACGTTTTCCCCGTGATCTTCCAGCTTCGCTAAAGGACAGGAAACTGCATGGCCTGCAAGGCCTGTTGAATGGGAAGGGCTTCAACGACACGACCGTTGAGGCCCTTCATCTCTGTTGCCATGAACAGGGAATTCCAGAGCGCCTCAGCCGTCGCCTCGATGGTCGCTTCGAAGAGCGGGCTCATCGCGTCGTTGTGCAGCAGGGTAGGATAATACTTATCGGTATTTTCGTCAATCAGGTTTTCGGGATACACGCTCACGGCGATGACATAGTCACCACTGCCGTTCGATGCGATGCCGCCCGATTTGGCCATACCCATCATCGCGCGCTTGGCCATACGCTCCAGGTTACGTGCATCCAGCGGCGCGTCGGTAATGACAACCATCATGCAGGAACCGTCGGGATTGAGCTGGTAATCAGGGTTCTCCACGCTGCTCTTGAAGCTGTATTGCCCCAGTCGCTGACCGACCGGCGCACCGTCGATCTCGAGGATGCCTCCGTAGTTCGTCTGCACCAGCACACCAACGGTATAGCCGCCCAGATCGGCCGGCAGCACGCGTGAAGACGTGCCGATTCCGCCCTTCCATCCGAAGCAGATGGTGCCGGTTCCGGCGCCTACGCATCCCTCTTCTACAGGGCCGCCTTTGGCGCTGAGAATGGCTTTCACCACGTCGTCTGCCTTGACGTGCCGTCCGCGGATGTCGTTCAGGCCACCGTCGTTCGTCTCGCCCACAATGGCATTGACGCTGCGCACGTTTTCATTGCCTTTCTGGTTCAGCGTATAGGTCAGCACACCTTCAATGCCCTGGGCCACCGAGAGCGTGTTCGTGAGCACGATAGGCGACTCGATGTTGCCCAGTTCACGCACCTGCGTCACGCCGGCCAGTTTGCCGAATCCATTGCCCACATACACGGCTGCGGGGCATTTCTTGCGGAAAAGATTGCCTTCGTGCGGCACGATGGCTGTCACGCCCGTACGGACGTTGTCGCCCTCAATCAGGGTCACCTGGCCGACCTTGACGCCGGGAACGTCGGTGATCGCATTGTAGGTTCCGGGGTTGAAGATGCCGGGCTTGATGCCGAAATCACGGATGCGGCCGCGGCCGTTTTCCTGTGCAAATGCGCTTGCGCAAAGTGTCAGCAGCGCGATAACGACGAACAATCTTTTCATAGCTGATGGATTTTTTACAAATATAGCGTATTTTTGCAATATGTACGAGACCGTAGATACCCGCATCCCACAGGCCGTCTTCGTGGCGTTGATTACGCGCCAGCAGGACGAAGACCAGGTCAGGGAATACCTTGACGAACTCCAGTTCCTGGCGATGACCGCCGGTGTGGAGGGCGAAAAACGCTTTACCCAGCGCCTCGACCATCCCGACAAGCGTACCTACATCGGTTCTGGCAAATTGCAGGAAATCAAGGACTTCGTCCGTGCAAACGAAATCGACTACGTCCTCTTCGACGACGAACTCTCCCCTTCCCAGATGCGCAACGTGGAGCGCGAGATCAACGACAAGTGGCCCGACCATCACTGCAGCGTCGTGGACCGGACCGGCCTGATTCTCGACATTTTTGCCGACCGCGCCCAAACGGCCTACGCCAAGACTCAGGTTGAGCTCGCGCAGTATCAGTATCTTTATCCGCGTTTGACCGGTATGTGGACGCACCTCGAACGCCAGCGCGGCGGCAAGGGCGGCCTCAACATGCGCGGTCCGGGCGAGAGCCAGCTGGAAACCGACCGCCGCATCGTGCTCGACAAGATTACCCGGCTGAAAGAGCAGCTCCGCAAGATCGACCGGCAGATGGCCTCACAGCGCTCGAACCGCGGCCAGATGGTCCGCATTTCGCTGGTAGGCTATACGAACGTAGGCAAGAGCACCATCATGAACTTGCTGGCCAAGAGCGACGTTTTCGCCGAAAACAAGCTCTTCGCCACTCTCGATACCACCGTGCGCAAAGTCGTCATCGAGAACGTGCCGTTCCTGCTGAGCGACACCGTGGGTTTCATCCGGAAGCTTCCCACACAGCTGGTCGAGTCGTTCAAGAGCACGCTCGACGAGGTGCGCGAAGCCGACATCCTCATGCATGTGGTCGATATCTCGCACCCCAACTTTGAAGACCAGATTCGCGTGGTGAGCCAGACGCTCAAGGACATCGGCGCCCAGGACAAGCCGGTTTACATGGTATTCAACAAGATTGACGCCTACCATCCCGAGCCGTATGACGAGTTTTCGCTTGACGAAAAGCAAATGAAGAACTACACGCTCGAGGAAATGAAGAACTCCTGGATGTCGCGCCAGCATACCCCCTGCATCTTCCTCTCGGCACTGGAACGCACAGGCATCGAAAAACTCCGCAACGACCTTTACAAGATGGTTGCGGAGATTCACGCGGGGCGTTACCCCTTTAACAATTTTCTCTGGTAAGCAGCTCGACCACCGCGTCGCGTTGCTCGATGAACGAATTGTGTCCCGTTTCCGGGATCAGTTCGTACTGCACCTGCGGGAAGGCCACCTTCATTTCCGCCACCTTCTCGAGGGGCAGGAACGCGTCGTGGTCACCGTGTAAAAGCATCAGCGGCACTGGCGGATGCGCCATCACGTCCTGCTGGTCGGGACGGGTGCGCAGGCCTTCGATCGAAGCGATGATGCCTTCAGGGTCGTGCGTCTCACACAGTTCGACCGTCTCGCGGATCTTCTCGTCGCATGCGCGCAGATTGTCCTCATGGTACATCTTCGGAATGGAGAAGGCCGCCAGGGCCTGAAGCTTGCCTTCTCGGATGAGCACTTTCTCGCGGGCGCGGTCCTCCGCCTTTTCCGGCGCATCCGGATAGGGATGGGAGTGGAGCAGGATGCCGCTCTCGGCGCGCTCGGGGAAGTCATGCAGGAAGCGCAGCGTCACGTAGCCGCCCATCGAATGGCCGGCAATGACGGCCTTCTGCACGCCGCACTTGTCCATGACGCCCGCCACCACCTGGGCCTGGAACGCCAGGGAGTTGACGCGCACGCCATCAGCGCCCGCCGGGGCCGGATCGGTCAGCCCGTGGCCCGGCAGGTCCAGCGCGATGATCCGGAAATGCGGCTTCAGCGCATCGATCAGCTCGTTGAAGATATACATGGTTTCGAGATACCCGTGGAGGAGCACCAGGCATTTGCCTTGCGCTCCCTCGTCACGCGTGTCCCAGACGTGGACGGAAATACCGTTCGCAATCGTAAAGAATTCCATTATTCAATGATCAGCGCCTGGATGCTCACCGCCTTGCCTTCGCACGGACCATCCACCATGAGGCGGACGGCCTGGACAGGCTGTGCGGGCTTGAACACCACGCGGTTATACATATCGAACGTGCCGACAGGCTGGTAGGTTGCCGAACCGGCATAGAGCACCTCCACGTGACCCTGCGTCACTCCGTAGAAATTGTTGACCGGATCGGCCGTCTGAACGGTAATTCGCTTGCATTCAAGCGGTTTGTCGAACTTATAGAGCACATAGTCACCTGCCTTCAGTGCGCCGGCGCTGCGCATGTACTTGCGCGTCTCGTACTTTTCAAGATTCTCGAGCGGGTAGCGGGGGTTCACTTCTATCGACGATTCCACATGCGTGGCGGGCTTCAGGAACTTGCGGGCGCCAGGAACTTCTACCGTAATGCTCTTGATGTCGTTGTAGAACGTCGCGAAGCGCAGCTTCTCGGGATGGTCGGTCACGACCGGTCCCGTCACCACAGGCGAATTGACCGTGGGATTCGTCTCATCGAACGTATAGCGCACCACCATGTTCGGGTACGGGCTGCGCACATTTCCGTTCGCGTCCACATCGGGCGCCGGAATGCGGAACCGGATACCCATGTTCCACATGCGTTCGAAATGCGAGCGCATCAGGCGGCCGTCGAAGTCGGGGTAGTTGCGCAGTTCCTGCGGCGTCCAGCCAATTTCAGCCAGCGCGCAGAGGCGCGGGAACAACTGGTATTCAGAGAAATGCGCCGGATAGTACAGCAGCTCGGCCCACAAGCCGGCCTGCAAGCCTTTCACCAGGCGCTCCTTGCCGTTCGACAGGTCGAGTCCCTGCAGCGGGTCGAAGGAGTATGCTCTCTCCACATCGATGATCGTAGACCAGCTGTGGCCGCGCTCGGCCGGCGTCTGTTTCATGTCGAAATACAGGTAGAAACAGTTCTGCGAAACGACCGGAAAGCCGGCGTCAAGGGCTTTCTGCATCACGTTCTGGTCGTGCCACACGAGCACCAGGTCGTTGCGCGAGAGGGTTTCCGTGGGGATGATGTCCTCCCAGCCTTCCAGCGTCTTGCCGTACTTGGCCAGAATGGTTTCCATCCGCTGTGCGAAATAGCCCTGCAGCTGACTTTCGTCCGTATAGCCGTACTTCTTCATCACCTTCTGGCAGTCGGGGCAGTGTTTCCACGATTCTGTAGCCACCTCCTCCACGCCGATGTGGATGTATTTCGAAGGGAAGATTTCGGCCATCTCCTTGATGATATTCTCGAGCATCACATAGTTCTTCTCGCGGCCCACGCAAATCACGTTGTGGACCTCGCCCTGGACGCTCTTGATATCTGCATCGTGGCGGCAGACCACTTCCGGATACGACACCGCCAGGGCCTTGGAATGACCCGGCATGTCGAATTCCGGAATGATTTCGATGTTGCGCTCGGCCGCGTAAGCCACCACTTCCTTCATCTCTTCCTGGGTATAATAGCCGCCATAGCGCTCGTTGCCCGAATCAAAGGCCGGTTCAAGGGCCTCGTCGGGACCGCGCCAGGCACCCACCTGCGTGAGCTTGGGATATTTCTTGATCTCCATGCGCCAGCCGTTGTCGTCGGTCAGGTGCCAGTGGAACTTGTTGATCTTGTGGTATGCCAGCCAGTCGAGATGGCGCAGGATGTATTCCTTGTCGAAGAACGTGCGCGAGACGTCGAACATACTGCCGCGCCACTCGAAGCGGGGCTGGTCCATGATCTCGACGGCGGGTATCTCCCACTTCCGGAGCAACAGGCCGTCCGGGCCCGAAACGCGCCGGTACACCTGGGCCGGAAGCATCTGCAGCAGGGTCTGGATGGCGTAGAACTCGCCGGCTTTCGTAGTGGAAGTCACCAGGATGTGGTTTCCCGACACTTCTATCGAATAGCCTTCTTTCGGGAAGGATTTCGTGCGGACGAATTCGATGCGGCCGGGTTCGCCGTGATTCCAACTGTCACCGACCGGGTCGATGATGCGCGCGATGTGATCTTTAAGATATTGTACGTTGAACGCCTCGCCTCCGACAATTTGCGTGTTCTTGTCGAGGACGAAGGGCGCCGCATTCGTATAGCGCACTTGTGCGGGCTTGGGAACGAAATCGACCGGACCCGCAGCCACAGCCGATTGCAGGGACAGGCTCACGATGGCCATCAGCGAAATAAAGATCCTTTTATTCATTATTATCGGGTATAACGACATTTGCATTATAACTCATGAATCGGCCGCCGGTGTTGCTGCAGGAAATCGCTGCGGCACCGTTGTCATAGGCACGGATGGAAACGGTCCACTTGCTGGGACCCTCGCCGCCCTTGAACTGGTAGCGGTATTCTCCCTTCGAAGCGTCGGCAAAGTCTTTGATCACATTGACCTTCTCGTTCTTGAAAACAATCGACAGTTCGTCGTTGCCATAAGCTGCCTCGTGCGAATCGCCGATGAAGGGAAGGCGCGTATCGACGACGTCATTCTTGAGGGTGATCTTATACTCGCCCGTAGTGACCCGGGAAGGGTATCCACGCGGAATGATCGCCGTGATGTCGAGCACGAAATCACAGTTTTCGAGCGCGTTTACCATCGCCTGCCGCTCGGCCTCGTGTGCAGCCGCACGGCGCTGTTTTGATTCCTGGTAAGAGGCTCCGCAAGAAGTCGTTAGCACAGCAGCCAACGCGATAAAACAGAGCAATTTGATGCTTTTCATAAGATAATTTTCTAAAAATTACTCAGTAAAGATACAAATTATTGCAAATATCTTTGATTTTTACGACATTTGTATGTTTTTGGAACAACTAATATAACGTTATATGACTGAATTAATTTCCAAGGTTCCGGAAGGACCGCTCGAGCTGAAATGGTCGAAGCACAAAGCCGACATCAAAGTCGTGAGTCCTGCCAATAAACGCAAAATGGAGATCATCGTGATCGGTACCGGTCTGGGCGGCGCCTCGGCAGCTGCATCCCTGGGTGAACTGGGATACAATGTCAAGGTGTTCTGCATCAGCGACTCCCCGCGCCGCGCCCACTCCATCGCCGCACAGGGTGGTATCAACGCTGCAAAGAACTACCAGAACGACAA
>Ga0310690_10010072_pt1 | contig 11786 bp, 12 predicted proteins | sample AusTroGonzalo_MG_2_FD_207661 | JGI IMG/M metagenome (GOLD analysis project Ga0310690, IMG submission 207661) | Bovine rumen microbial communities from tropical cattle in Woodstock, Queensland, Australia - Gonzalo_04 (v2) (version 2) | ecosystem: Host-associated > Mammals > Digestive system >...
GTGAAGCCGGAGACCCTGGAGAAGCTCAAGGACATCTACCTGGAGCTGGAGGAGAGGATCGAGGAGGTCAACGACAGGTGACGTCCGGGGTCCGTATCCATGTTCTTACCTATTAACGGGGGTAAAAACCTCATTTTAATCTATATAAAGTTTATTTAGATAATCCTTAATCTGGCTACTCCGAAGAACCATTGATATATATGGATGCCGAATCCACTTACAGAGAAGTGCGTATAGGATGTCGGACATCATAGTCATCGAGGACGTTGTAAAGACCTTCGACGGGAAGAGGGCCCTGGACGGATTGGATCTCAGGGTCCATGAAGGCGAGTTCTTCGGTTTCCTCGGCCCCAACGGCGCCGGGAAGACCACCACGGTCAGATGCATCTCCACATTGACGAGATTCGATTCGGGGAAGATCTACGTGGACGGCATGGACGTTTCGAAGGATCCTGTACAGGCCAAGGACCGCATGGGAGTCATCCAGCAGCAGATCTCCCTCGACAAGGACCTCACCATCAGGGAGAACATGATCTCCCATGCGATGTATCACATGCTGCCGAAGAAGGCCCGCGAAGCCCGCATCAAGGAGCTCAGCGACTATTTCGGCCTGGACGAGTACCTCGACAAGAAGGTCGATGCGCTCTCCGGAGGCTGGAAGAAGCGCGCGGCCATCGTCTGCGCGGTGCTCCACGAGCCCAAGGTCCTGTTCCTCGACGAGCCCACATCCGGATTGGATATCAAGGCGAGGCGTCTCCTCTGGGATGTCCTCAGGTCGCTTCACCAGAAGGGCACCACCATCTTCCTTACCACGCACTACATCGAGGAAGCGGAGTCCCTCTGCGACCGCGTGGGGATCATCAACCACGGGAAGGTGATCGCCCTGGACGAGCCCCGCGTGCTATGCGACCGTATGGGATCCACCGCCGTGGAGTACATGGCGGACGGGAAGACCGAGTACAAGTACTTCAAATCGAGAGACGAGGCGAAGGAGTTCGTATCGTCTCTAGAGAGCGATGACAACGTCACCATCAGGAACACCAACCTGGAGGATGTGTTCGTTGAGCTCACCGGAACAAGCGTGGGGTCTCAGAAATGAACAACATACTGAAGCAGACCTACTACGTCGCCTGGGGCGACGTGATGTTCCTGAAGCACAACTTCCTGAACATCCTGATCATGAGCGTCATGACCCCGCTGCTGTACCTGATCGCGTTCGGTTACGGCCTCAGGAGCGGCAGCACCGACATCGGGGTGTCCTACGTCGCGTTCGTCATACCCGGTATCGTTGCGCTCTCCTCGCTCTCATCGTCGTTCGCCTCCACATCCACGAGGCTCAACGTGCAGAGGCTCTACTACAAGAGCTTCGACGAGATGATGCTCTGTCCCCTGAGCCTTTCCGCCATAGTCCTGGGCAAATGCATGCTCGGTCTCATCCGCGGTCTCATCAGCTGCAGCATCATGTACGCGCTCGGACTGTTCCTGGCCCCCGAGCTGTCGCTCAACCCGGTGTTCATCATATGCATGGTGATCTCCTGCATGACGTTCTCCATGCTCGGTCTCGCCGCGGCCCTGCTGGCCAAGTCGCACCAGAGCATGGCCACGTTCAACAGCCTGATCATCCTGCCCATGACGTTCCTGTGCGGCACCTTCTTCTCGGTGTCCTCCCTCGACCCCATCTTCCAGGCCATCCTGTACTGCCTGCCCCTGACCCACTCCAGCCTGTGCCTCAGGTCCGCGGCCCTGCCGGATTACCTCGCGTTCGAGTGGATCTCCCTGGTCGTGCTGATCGGGTTCCTGGTGGCGTTCTTCCTGCTGGACTACTACCTGCTGAAGACGAGGAAGGTCTGATGGGTGTTTTATAAGCCGAGACGACGTTACCCGGGTGGATACCATGTCGGACGAATGCACCGTGACAGTTATGGCCGGGGTCTGCGCGATGACCACCAAGATCCATGCCAAAATGAACGACGATATGTCTGTTACCCTGGAGATCGAGACCAACTGCCCCCAGATCAAGAAGGGCCTGGAGGCTGAGCCCATCCCCGTTGGGATGCCTTGGGACGAGGTCGGAGTGCCGATGAACGAGTCCGGAATCTACAAGTGGGCCTCGGAGCACATCCGCCACACCGCCTGCCCGGTCCCCATGTGCATCATCAAGTCCATCGAGGCCGCCGGCGGCCTGGGGCTGAAGAAGGATCCCGAGATCAAGATCGAATGAACCGTGAGGGGGCTCCCCCCTCATCATCTTTTTTTACGAGCAAGCCATCGTCTGGACAATGACGATGCTTGTCGCTTACGATGGACGCGAGAACACCGAGAAGGCCGTCGATTACGCCATACGCAATTCGAAGGTCTATTCCGAGCAGCTCATCATACTCTCGGTTGTCACCAGGGACGGGAAGCTCGACGAGGTCCGCGAGAAGACGGAGGCCGCACGCCGCAGGGCCGAGGCCGACGGAGCGGATGTGAAGGCCATCGTGGAGTCCGGCGAGCCGGACAAGGTCATCCTCCAGACGGCTTCCCGCTTCGGATGCGACACAATAATTGTCGGAAGGTCCAACCGCAAGAGCAGCTTCGACAGGGTGGTCATGGGGAGCGTTTCCAACTCCATCGTGGCCAACGCCGGCTGCACTGTCGTCGTCGTTCAGTGACGCATCCCGAGGGATTTCACAAGGGACCTTATCACACGGTCCGGGGACGGAGGACAGCCCGGGATCAGGATCGAGGGCTTCATGGATGCGACCCCTTCGGGCTCCACATCGCCTTCTACGAACAGCCCGCCCGATATGGCGCATGTGCCGCACGCGATCACTATCCTCGGATCGGGCACAGCCTCGTACGTCTTCTCCGCGGCGATGCGCATGTTGCGGGCCATCGGCCCGGTAACGACCAGGGCGTCCGCATGCCTCGGGGACGCGACGACCTTTATCCCGAACCTGTGGAGGTCGTAGAACTGGTTGGAGGCGCAGTTCAGCTCGACCTCGCACGCGTTGCAGGAACCCGTGTCCAGCTCTCTGAACGCGAGGGAACCCTTGAACATCGGCGCATCGACCTTGCGCTCGATCTCATCGACATCGAATCCCGGGCGGAGGACCAGCTCTTCCCTGGTGAGCGCGTAGTCGGGGGCGGGGACCTCCTCTATGGAGCCGTTGGGGCAGTGGAGGATGCAGTCCATGCACATAAGGCATCTCCCCAGGTCGATGGACCAGCCGTCGTCCACGGAGATGGCATGGGTGGGGCAGACGGACATGCATTCCCTGCAGCCGTCGCAGGGGCCCGTGGCCATGGGCATGGGGCAGCGGGAGGACATGAGCTCGCCCTTTGGTATGGTGTTCCTTCCCTTGGCGAACATGTTGACGAAAGCCGTTCCTAGCATGGTATCACAGATCGTTCCCGCTGTACGACAGCCCGAAGCTCTTGTTGATCAATGGGAAATCGGGGACCACGTTCCCGGGCACGGCATGGCACATGCCGAACCAGTTTCTGAACGATGGATCCACCACATGGTATCTCCAGACCTGCCCGTCGACCACCGACATGGCGTGGACCAGCTGGCCGCGGGGCGCCTCGATGACGCTGCAGAAGAATCCCGATCCGGGTCTGGCGCGCACCCTGGTCTCCCCGGGCTGCATGTCCTGTATGCACTGGTGGATTAGGCTGAATGACTCGGTGATCTCGGCGAAGCGGACCTTGGTGCGGGCAGCGACGTCCCCTGTGGTCTCCACGGGCATGTTCATCGCCATCTCGCCGTAGAGCTCGTATCCGAACTCCCTCCTGCAGTCTATCGCGATGCCGCTGGCCCTGCCGATCGGGCCGGTGGCGCCGATGTCCATGGCGGATTCCTTCCCGAGGATGCCCGTGGTCTCCATACGGTCCTGGAGCGAGGGCGAGTCCATCATCGACGACTCCAGCGACTCCACCTCGAACTTCAGGCCTATGAGGAAATCGTCCAGGTCCCTGAGGGTATCCTCGCCGATGTCCCACCTTATGCCTCCGGGCACCACGGCGTTCATGAGGTATCTGTGGTGCGTCAGCGTGGAGTTCATCCTCAGGGCCTTCTCCATTATCCCGCCGCCGATGGCCGACGGGACGGAGAACGCGGTGTCGGTGCATATCCCCGATACTGCGCTGATATGGTTGTAGAGCCTCTCCATCTCCGCCAGCATGGTCCTTATGACCACGGCCCTGCGGGGCACCTTCACCGAGGATTCCATCATCTCGGCGTACGCTATGCTGTTGGCCACGCAGGTGTCCCCGGATATCCTCTCGACGAGGCGGGACCTGTCTGCGGACACAGGACCTTCCATGAGTCTCTCCATCCCCCTGTGGGTGTAGCCCAGCGTGGGGTTCAGCTCCAGGACGGTCTCGCCGGCCACGCTGAATCTGAAATGGCCGGGCTCTATTATCCCCGCATGCACGGGGCCAACGGGAATCTCGAACACGCCGTCGCCCTCGGTGGCGTTCCTTGGAATGGGGACGGGCTCGCAGGCGGAGGCGTCGAATCCGGACTTCTGCATGGGGTGGCCTGCGCCCCTGCGGCGGAAGACGATCGGATCGGGGTACGATCCGTCGATCGTGACCCCGCTCATCTCGGACATCAGGCGCTCGTGGAACAAGGCGTATGGGAACACGGCCGAGAGGGACGGGACGTCGCCATCTGTAAGGGTGCGTACCCTCAGGACCTCGCCGTCCACGGCGTATAGCGCGTTCACCAATCCCTTGGAATCGCGAGGCTCCTCCGCGAACACCGTCAGGAGACGGGCCCCGAGGCGCCTGAATTCCGAGCTCTCCTGGACGTAGTCGTCGTTCGATACCTCTATCGTCTCCATATCAGGCACCTCCGAACATCGCCACTATGCTGTCGAGCCAATCGGAGAGCCGCTCGGGGAAGAACAGCCCCAGGGCCAGCGAGAGCCCCAGCAGGCAGGCGATCGGCAATGTGGATGCAGCGGTCATGCGCTCCTTCCGGCCTTCCAGAGGATCACCGGAGTGCATCGACATCACGTTGCGCATCATTCCCGCGAAGACCACGGTCAGAAGCGCGGCCAAAGCGGCCATGAGCAGATAGTGACCCGCCTCGGCAGCGGCGGAGAAAAGGGTGAGCTCTCCCATGAATATCATGAACGGGGGCACGCCGATGATGGCGAGGGCCCCTGCGGTGAGGGTGAAGCATGAGAACGGCGCCGCCTTCTTCAGACCCCTGATCCGGGCCATCTCGCGGGTTCCGTACGTCTGTACGATGTTGCCCGCGGAGAAGAACAGGACAGGCTTTGTAAGCGAGTGCGCCGCCATCTGCATCATAGCCGCGGAGATGGCCAGCGGGGATCCTATGCCGAGTCCGATGGCGATGAGGCCCATGTTCTCTATGCTGGAGTAGGCCAGCATGCGCTTGAGGTCGCGGGACTGGACGATCAGGAACGCCGCCACGGCGAGCGAAAGCAGCCCGAATGCGAGGAGCATGGTCTGGGCGAAGCCGGGGATTGTTATCTCGGACACCATGTAGAACCTCACAACGCCGTACATGGCGCAGTTGAGGAGGACAGCGGACAGCAGACCGCTGATGGGGCTGGGGGCCTGGCTGTGGGCGTCCGGCAGCCATGTGTGCATGGGGACGAATCCCACCTTGGTCCCGAAGCCCAGGATCACCAATGCCGTTCCCATCCTCATCAGGTTGGGATCCAGGTCCTCGGCGTGCTCCATGAGGTCGGTCCAGTTCATGGCCAGGCTGGAGTCTATGACGCCTATGGTGGATGCGTAGACCAGGACCATCCCCGCCAGCGCGATGGTTATGCCCACCGAGCAGAGGATGATGTACTTCCAGGCGGCCTCGTTGGACTCGTTGTTGGTGTAGATCCCCACGAGGAACGTGGAAACCAGCGTGGTGGCGCCGACCCCCAGCCAAACGACGGCCATGGACCTGACCATGAAGGTCATGACCATGATGCAGATGAACAGCATGAGGAGGGTGTAGTACACGGTGACCTGGCGGCTCAGGAGCTCCCCTTCCTCCAGCTCCCTCCCTATGTATGAATATGAATATACGGACGCGGCGGTCCCTACGATGCACACCAGGATGGCGAACAGGGCCGACATGGAGTCCGCGTAGAACATCCCGTCGTCGTACGGCTCGCCGTTTATCACGGGCAGCAGGAAGGCGACGACGGCGACCGTGACCGCTGCCGTGCATATAGGCATGATGACCGCCGAGATGCGCGGGTTCCTGCAGACGAAGCAGAGCAGGCACGACACCGCCATGGTGCATATCATGATCAGGAGCATAGGGGTCATTCCTTCAGCCTCCTGAGGAAGGTGGTGTCTACCGAGTTGAACGAGCGGTTGATCCTGTTGGCGAATATCCCGATGATGATCACGGCGACCATGACATCGAAGAACGCCGCCAGCTCGACGATGAGCGGCATGCCGTGGGAGATGGCCAGGGCTCCGAGGAACAGGCCGTTCTCCATCATGAGCAGGCCGATGGTCTCGGTGATGGCCTTCTTCCTGGTGCACATGAGCAGCAGGCCCAGGAGGATCATCGACATCGAGAGGGCGAGCGAGTTCCTCTCCATGGTCTCCAGCGAGCCCAGCAGGGGCTCGGTGACGTAGTACGATATCAGGACCAGGGCGCCGGCCAGCAGCAGGGACCCGGGGATCCCAATGCTGAGCTGGACCTCCTTGTCCACGTTGATGCGGCGCATGATCAGGATGAGCATCCAGGGCATGACGATGACCTTCAGCACGAGGGTCAGACCGGCCATGATGTAGATATGGGGGTTGTCCGAGTTGAAGGCCACGAGGGCGGCCATCGCTGCCAGGAACGCCGACTGGGCGGAGAACATCAGGACGAGCGGCCTCATCCTGGTGGTGGCCATCGTGAACACGCTCAGGAGGAGCATGAACACGGCGCAGACGTCGATCAGATTGGATATCAGTTCGGTCTCCATTCTCTCGCCTCACAGTATGTAAAGGGTTATCAGCGCCAGCAGGGAGAGCGCGAAGGATATGGTCAGCAGATTGGGCGTCTTGAACAGCCTGGATTTGGTCATCGCCGACTCGACGGCGGCAAGGCCGATGGAGATGGCTAGGATCTTCGCGACCGTCACCACTACGGAGACGAGCAGGGACAGGGGTTCGGTATCGTGGGAGATGCCCCAGGGCAGGAACATCGAGGAAAGCATGGCCGAGAAGACCATCAGGCGGATCATGGAGCCGAGTTCCATCATGGCAAGTCCCCTGCCGGAGTACTCCAGGACCATGGCCTCGTGGACCATCGTGAGCTCCAGGTGGGTGGCCGGGTTGTCGAAGGGCACCCTGGCGTTCTCCGCCAGCATGGTTACCATGAACGAGATGGATGCGAGGATGAGCGCGGGGCCCACCATGGCGAGTCCGGAGGAGGATATCGCGTAGGATATGCCGCTCATCGACGTGCCCGCGTCCGTCAGGACCGCGAGCGTGGAGATGGACAGGAGCAGCGACGGCTCGATCAGCACGGACATCATCATCTCCCTGCTGCTCCCCATGCCGCCGAACACCGATCCGCCCTCGAGCCCGCCGAGGACCATGCAGAACCTGAACATGGAGAACATGTACACCACCATGATCAGGTCGCCGTAGTCTCCCAGCACGGTACCCGTGAGTATGAACGGTGTGAGGCAGGCCAGGACCACCATCGAGGCGAGGCAGAGGAACGGGATCACGCGCATGAACCACGAGCCGCTCCTGCTGTAGACCGAATCCTTGGACATGAGCCTGCGCAGGTCGCGGTAGGGCTGGAGTATGCTGGCGCCGCTCCTGCCCTGCATGCGCGCCTTGGTCTTGGACACAATCCCCGCGAGGAGAGGGGCGGCAACGATCAGCATCAGTGCCTGGACTATCTCCACGGCGATTTCCGTCAGCATGAGAGCCTCACCGCCAGGAGGACCGCCACCAATGCGATCAGTATGTAGCCGAGATAGTGCTGGATGTTCCCGGTCTGGAGAAGGCGGACCTTCACGGACACGTAGGAGAACGCGTCGCCGACCGGCTTGTAGATGTATTTGACGAAAGGCTCGGTGAACTCTGTGTAGAGCCTTCCGGAGGACAGGGTGGACCTGTCGCCCAGGACGGGGTGGAACACCCTCACGATGGGCTGCGAGAATCCCTCGGAGGAGTACTGCATCCTCTCGTCCAGGTCCCCGCCGCATCCCCAGGTGTCCTCCTCCCTCGTCCTCTTCGAGAATATGCGGGTGATGCCGTAGATGAGCGCGGCAGTGCCGACCACGGTCAGGCCGATGACCAGCGGGTCCATGTTGCCCGACAGGCCCGACCTGTAGTCCAGGTCGATGCCTATGAGGGACGATGCCCCCGCTTCGAGCGAATCCATTATCGGGAAGGCGGCGAGCCCCATGCCTATGCACATGGCGGCCAGCACGGCCATCGATCCGAGCGAGAGGCGTCCGGGCGTCTTCGGATTCGCCGCGCCCTCTGATCTCGGGCGGCCGAGGAAGATGAAGCCGTACATCCTGGCGTACGATGTGGCGACGACCATCCCGCACAGCCCCATCAGGGCGATGAGGAGCGGCATGACGACGCGGAACGCCGTGTCGATGGCATCCGTCCCGAGAAGGGACTGGAGCATCATCCATTCGCTGGCGAAGCTGCTCATGGGAGGTATGGACGACATGGTCATGACCCCGATGAGGGCGAGGGACGAGAGTACAGGGAGCGTCTTCGCTATGCCCCCGTACCTGTCGATGGAGCGTTCGCCAGTGCATCCCTCGACCGTGTCAACGCTCATCAGCATGAGCGCCTTGAACACGGAGTGGTTGAGTGTATGGAAGAGGGCGGCGATCAGCGAGACCGCAGCCAGAGCGGGGACGTCCTTGTGGAAGAACACGGTCAGCGCCAGGAACATGGTGACCAGGCCCATGTTCTCCATGCTCGAGTAGGACAGGATGCGCTTGGTGTCCGTCTGGATGAGCGACAGGAGGGCGCCCCAGAGGGCGGTGATCGCGGAGATGACGCAGAGGCCCAGGGCGACCGGCTGGCCGCATCCGTCGGCCCCGACGAATACCAATACGGACTTGAACAGGATCAGCACGGCCACGTTGGAGCACACCGTGGTCAGCAGGACGGTGGTGTGGGTGGGCGATTTCCCGTACATGTCGGGCATCCACGCATGGAACGGGATGGTCCCGAGCTTCGTGCCGAACCCGATGAACAGGAGCAGGATGACCGCGGACGAGCCCACGGGGCCCATGGACTCCCAGAGGCCGTTCCATTGGGAGAGGTCGGAGGTGCCTGCCACATACCACATGTACGCGAAGGCCCCGATGATCATCATCCCGCCCATGTGGGTGACGGTGAAGAACCTCCAGCGGGGGGTCTCGTCGTCGCCGTTGTCGGCCATCAGGAACGTGACCATGGAGACGGCCTCCCAGGAGACCAGAAGGAGAATGGAGGTCCCCGAACCTATGCAGAGGAGGCATGCGGCGTACAGGGCGCACAGCATCGCTGGATAGCGCTCTGCGAACACGGAGCCGGAATGCCTCTGGTGGAGGACCGTCATGAGGAACACGATGGAAGAGATCGACGCGAAGACGGATTCGAGGGTCCCGAACGAGATCGTGTACCTTCCCCAGAACGAAGGTAGCGGGAATTCCGCCGTCATCTCCATCCCGAGGGCGTGGAGCGGGAGTATGAGTATCCCCAGCACGCATCCTATGGCGCACATGGCCACGGATGCCGAGCGCGCCCCTTTGCCGGATAGCAATCCCGGGATGATCCCGATGATAGGTATGAGAACCGCTGCCGCCAGGTATGCCTCTCCGGGCACTCCGTCCAATATCGATAGCATCCTTGATGCACTTCCTTACGGCGGTAGTACGACCCTTTAAAAAACATTTGCACTGGTCAGACATAGGTAACAGGCCTTGAACGGGGCATCTGGTGCGCCGATGGCCCGTTACGGCCGTCATAAAAATTTATTATGGGCGAGCCATAACCACGTTCCGATTGCCATGAAGACGAAGATCAAGGCTTCGAGAAGGTCCCTGGGAATGAACTATGCTATACGCGAGGTCACCGTGCCCGCCGCCCAGGCCGCCGCTGCCGGAAAAGAGCTCATTCGTCTCAACATAGGCGATCCCAACAAGTGGGATTTCGAGACTCCCGAGTACTTCAAGGCCACCCTGAGGGCGGCCGTCGACGAGGTCGACAACGGGTACGGGGACTCCCAGGGGGAGCCCGACCTGAGGGAGGCCATCGTCGTCAGGGAGCACGAGAAGAACGGCATCAGCATCTCCTCCGACGACGTGTACATCACCGCAGGTGTCAGCGAGTGCATCAACATGCTCATGGGGACGTTCCTGGAGCCCGGCGACGAGATCCTCGTCCCCGGTCCCGGCTACCCCTCGTACGCCCAGTACATCAATTTCTTCGAGGGGCAGACTGTCCCTTACAGGATGATCGAGTCCGAGGACTGGAGGCCCGATGTGGACATGATCCGCAAGAGGATCACCGACAGCACCAAGGCCCTGATCCTGATCAACCCCAACAACCCCACCGGCGCCGGATACGAGGAGAAGGACCTCAGGGCCGTGGGGGACATCGCGGCGGAGTACGGCATTCCCATAATCTCCGACGAGATCTACGACAAGATCGTCTTCGACGGGAAGTTCTACTCCATCTCCAACCTCGCATCCGACGTGCCCAGGATCATCCTTAACGGGTTCTCCAAGGTCAACCTCATGCCGGGATGGAGGGTGGGATACTGCTACTTCATGGACGAGAACGGCCTTCTGGACGATATCCGCAACGGCTTCATGAAGCAGATGAGGGCCAGGATATGCCCCAACGTCCCCTGCCAGGCTGCCGCCAGGGCATCCCTCCAGGGACCTCAGGACTACATCGTCGAGATGAACAGGAAGCTCAAGAGGAGGGCCGATTTCACCTACAAGAGGCTCAACGAGATCGACAGGATCACCACCAACAAGGCCCGCGGGGCGTTGTACATGTTCCCGCACATCGACCTCAAGGGCACTCCGTGGAAGACCGACAAGGACTTCGTCACCGACCTCATCATGGAGGAGGGCGTCGTCCTGGTCCACGGATCGGGATTCTGCGAGGAGTTCGGGCCCGACCACTTCCGCACCATCCTGCTAGCGCCCGAGGAGTCCCTCGAGCTCGCCTACGACAAGCTGGAGGCCTTCCTGAAGAGGAACGCCAACCGATCTCAGCGACCGCGGACTATGCGCCTGATGATCGAGAACGCGATCAGCACGACCAGCAGCGCTATCGTGAGGGCCAGTGTTATGAGCTCCGATGTGGAGTACTCATGGTCGTCGACCGTGAAGTGGTAATGCTGGACAGGCTGCGATCCGGTTGTCGGGTACAGGTCGATGTAATGGGTGTGATTGGTCAGGTTGACCAGGCTGCCGGAGCTGTCCGTGATGGTCACCTTCATCCTGTCCGACGATGTCGCCACGCTCCCGTTCTTCGTGACGTACTCCTTCTCCGTGTATCCGTCGGAATCGGTGCTGTTGTAGTAGACGGCCGCCCTCCAGCCTCCCTCGGGGATAGCCTCCTCGAGGTCGATCACGATTATCCCTTCCTTGCTGTCGTAGATGACATCGTAATTCATGGGCTCGTCGTCCGAAGTGAAAGAGATGTAGATGCATCCGCAGAAGACGGCGACCACGATCACCAAACCGATTATCTTGCCCAGCAACGAACTGCCCATCCGTATCACCTAGCTGAGGGATTATCGCACCAGCCGAAGATAATCCTTTACGTCCTCTACGGGC
>Ga0310690_10010074_pt1 | contig 11785 bp, 12 predicted proteins | sample AusTroGonzalo_MG_2_FD_207661 | JGI IMG/M metagenome (GOLD analysis project Ga0310690, IMG submission 207661) | Bovine rumen microbial communities from tropical cattle in Woodstock, Queensland, Australia - Gonzalo_04 (v2) (version 2) | ecosystem: Host-associated > Mammals > Digestive system >...
CTGAGGAAGAGAGCGTAGAAGTCTTAGTCCCCACCAATCGTTGGGAAAAGCCTATCTTCCATCGTGTGCTGATTGGCTATACAGGCACCTTCGCAAACTATTCAAACAATAAAAGCCCAAGAGAGACAAAAATTACCGAAGAGAACTATTACCTCTCTGGTGTAAGTTTGGGATGGCTGACTGACCTGCGCCTCGTTAAAACAAAACCCTTCTATATTGAGTTGGGTACGATGTTCACCTATCATACAGGTCATTATGACGGCAAGAACTTCAGCAAGCCAAACGTCAGGTACACATGGCATAGCCGTATTAATGCATTTTCACTTACAATCCCCATTACCGTCAACTATCAGTTCAAGGATATCGCAGGCGTTGATGGCCTGACACTTGCTCCTTTCGCAGGTGTTTATGGACGTTTCAACTTTATTGCTGACAGACGAGAGACAATGACAACGGAAAACTACAGCGTCTTCGATGGTGTCGAGACAATCACATACACCGACGTCAAGACTCAAAACAAGAGTTTGAAGGTGGATAACAATAATGGTCGCGATGGTTGGATGAACGGTAGAAACCATGTGGGTAAGCTCCTGCAAGTCGGTGCTCAGGTAGGTGCTAATGCTTACTACAAGCGCTATTCATTTGGTATCTCCTACATGTACGACATCACCCCGTTTGCCAAGCATAGCAGTCCTGAAGGAACAGGCTCAACAGGTTGCGACATGAAGATTTCCACAAATCATAACTTTGCAATCACAGTAGGTTACTGCTTCTGATACAATAGACCTATAAATATATAATGAGGATGTGCCAAGGTACATCCTCTTTTTTTGTTTGTGCCTTCATCCTCCTTTCTGCATCTATGCGAAATGTACAGGGAAAAACTTTTTTTCGTGCTGTTGTCATATTTTCTTAATCCTAAATTCATAAGTTCTTAATTTTATTTTGTATCTTTGCCTCGGATTATATACTCTAATATGCAAAACATACGCAACTTCTGTATCATTGCCCATATTGACCACGGAAAGAGCACGCTGGCTGACCGCCTGTTAGAATACACCAAGACGATTACCGTGACCAAAGGGCAAATGCTCGACGATATGGATCTGGAACAGGAACGTGGCATCACCATCAAGAGTCATGCGATTCAGATGGAATGGACTCCCTCTAACTCCCCTTTAAAGGGAGAGGGTCCTTATATCCTCAATCTTATCGACACTCCGGGACACGTGGACTTCAGTTACGAGGTGAGCCGCAGCATTGCTGCCTGTGAGGGCGCTCTGCTTGTGGTGGATGCCACGCAGGGCGTTCAGGCACAGACCATCAGCAACCTCTACATGGCCATCGACCACGACCTTGAGATTATTCCAGTCATCAATAAGTGCGACATGCCGAATGCCATGCCCGAAGAGGTGGAAGACGAAATCGTGGACCTCATCGGTTGCAAGCGTGAAGAGATTATTCGTGCCAGCGGTAAGACAGGCATGGGCGTTGAGGACATCCTTCGTGCTGTCGTGGAGCGCATCCCTTGTCCCAAAGGCGACGAGAAGGCTCCGCTGCAGGCACTTATCTTCGACTCTGTGTTCAACTCCTTCCGAGGCATTATCGCTTACTTTAAGATAGTAAACGGCACGATGAAGAGCGGCGACCAGGTGCAGTTCATCAATACTGGCAAGGAATACAAGGCCGACGAGATTGGCGTGCTGAAGATGGACATGGTGCCCCGACAGGTGCTGCATTGCGGCGACGTGGGATACATCGTTTCGGGCATCAAGACAGCAACCGAAGTCAAGGTTGGCGATACGATAACGACGGTTGAGAATCCATGCAAGGAAGCCATCTCGGGCTTTGAGGAAGTGAAGCCGATGGTGTTTGCCGGTGTCTATCCTATCGAGACAGAGGACTTCGAGAACCTCCGCGCCTCGCTTGAGAAGCTACAGCTCAATGATGCCAGCCTTACCTTCACCCCCGAAAGTTCAGTAGCCCTGGGCTTTGGCTTCCGTTGCGGCTTCCTTGGCTTGCTTCACATGGAAATCATTCAGGAAAGGCTCGACCGCGAGTTCAACATGGATGTCATCACGACCGTGCCCAACGTCTCGTATCTTGTCTATGACAAGCAGGGGAACATGCAGGAGGTACACAACCCCAGCGGAATGCCTGACCAGACGCTCATCGACCACATCGAGGAACCATACATCCACGCCTCCGTCATCACGACAGCCAACTACATCGGCCCCATCATGACGCTCTGTTTAGGCAAGCGTGGCGAACTGCTCAAGCAGGAATACATCAGCGGCAATCGTGTAGAGTTGCAATATGCGATGCCGCTTGGCGAAATTGTCATCGACTTCTACGACAAGCTCAAGAGCATCTCGAAGGGTTATGCTTCCTTCGACTATCATCAGGACGGCTACCGACCCAGCAAGCTCGTGAAGATGGATATTCTGCTCAACGGCGAACCTGTCGATGCCCTCTCCACGCTGACGCACTTCGACAATGCCGAGACCTTTGGACGCCGAATGTGCGAGAAGCTCAAGGAGCTGCTGCCACGCCAGCAGTTCGACATTGCCATACAAGCAGCCATCGGTGCCAAGATAATCGCCCGCGAGACGGTGAAGCAGGTGCGCAAGGACGTGCTGGCAAAGTGCTATGGCGGTGACGTTAGCCGTAAGCGCAAGCTCCTCGAGAAGCAGAAGCGCGGCAAGAAGCGCATGAAACAGATTGGCAACGTACAAGTACCACAGAAAGCCTTCCTCGCAGTGCTGAAACTTGATTAGTTTAGAGTTCAGAGTTCATAGTTCATAGTTATCATAGCGGTAGCAAATTCTTAATTCTTAATTCTTCACTCTTAATTATCATAGCGGTAGCAAATTCTTCAATCTTCACTCTTCATTCTTAATTATAGTAACATGGATAGTTGTCGCGACATTGCCCGGGAAATAGCCCGCATCTACTGCCCCATGACTCCCCTCGGGATTGACATGCTGGGCAGCATCCTCGTCCCCATGAAGTTCCAGAAAGGCGAAACCATCCTGGAGGAGGGAAAGGTTTGCAGTGCCCTTTATTTTGTTGAGAAAGGAATGGTGCGGCAGTACTACTACAAGAACAAGAAGGACGTCACGGAGCACTTCTCCTTCGAGGGGCGCATTGTCTTCTGCATCGAGAGCTTCCTCAAGCAAGAGCCAAGCCGCCTCATTGTCGAAGCCTTGGAGAACACCAAGCTCTATGCCATTCCCTACGATGCCCTCCATACCCTCATGGTGCGCAATCAGGAGATGGAGATGCTCTACCGCAAGATACTGGAGCACGTTGCCATCAGCAGTCAGGAACATGCCGACAGCCAGCGCTTCGAGAATGCCGCAGAGCGCTATGACCGTTTGCTCAGGGAGAAGCCCGAAATCATCCTGCGTGCGCCGATGGTACACATTGCCAGCTTCCTGCAGATGACGCCCGAGACGCTTAGCCGTGTGCGTGGAGCCGCCTCTTCGGGGACAAGCAAGAACACCTCCTCACGCGACCAGAACGATGCATGGTGGACACATGCAACCTCAAAATAAATCTCATACTATGTCAGAGCAAAACATTATCACGGTGAAGGACAAGACCTTTGCCATTTCCATCTCCGAGGCAGAGTTGAAGCAAGAGATAAAGCGCGTTGCCGATGAGATAAGTCGCGACTATGCAGGCCGCCAGCCCGTCTTCCTTGCTGTCCTCAACGGTTCCTTCATCTTTGCGGCAGACCTCCTTCGCGAGATAGACCTGCCTTGTGAGATTTCCTTCGTCAAGCTTGCTTCCTACGAAGGCACGAACACGACGGGCACCATCCGCGAAGTCATCGGCCTTAATATCGACATCACTGACCGTCCCGTCATCATCGTCGAGGACATCGTCGATACAGGCCTCACGATGGCGCACATGCTCGACACACTGAAGAAGCAGAACCCCGAGAGCATCGACATCTGCACGCTCTTGCTCAAACCCACCAAGCTTCAGGTAAAGCTCAACGTGCGTTACTGCTGCAAGGAGATACCCGATGACTTCGTTGTCGGTTATGGTCTCGACTACGATGGCTTCGGACGTAACACAAAGGATATCTATACGATAGTTCAAAGTTGTTAAATTCATAATTCAATATATAAATGAAGAACATTATTATCTTTGGTGCTCCGGGTTCAGGTAAGGGCACTTACAGCGACGAGATTGTTAACAGGTACGGCATGGGACACATCAGCACTGGCGATGTGTTGCGCGGAGAAATCAAGAACGGCACAGAGCTGGGCAAGATTGCCAAGGGCTATATCGACAACGGCCAGCTCATCCCCGACGACCTCATGATTGAGATTCTTGCCAAGACCTACGATGCGCAGCCGGCAGGCAAGGGCGTCATCTTCGATGGCTTCCCACGCACCATTGCTCAGGCAGAGGCGCTGAAGAAGATGCTTGCAGAGCGCGGTCACGAGCTTGGCGTGATGATTGAGCTGGTGGTAGAGGAGGACATCCTCATGGCTCGCCTGCTGAATCGTGCAAAGGAACAAGGCCGTGCCGACGACAACGAAGAGACCATCAAGAAGCGCTTCGATGTCTATCGCAACCAGACGGCTCCCCTGATTGAATGGTTCGAGCGCGAAGGCATCCGCAACACCTTCTATTGGGCCAACACCCCAAGCAAGGAAGGCATGATTGCCTCCATCTTCGAGTTCTTAGACGGTATTAAATAATGATAATTAAGAATTAAGAGAGAAGAATTAAGAATCAAGGAACGTAAACTTTATCATTGAATGCGTAGCTCATTCTTAATTCTTCTTTCTTAATTCTTAATTAAAAGAAGTTTGTAATGGCAGAAAGCAACTTTGTAGATTACGTCAAGGTGTGTTGCCGCTCGGGAAAGGGCGGTCGCGGCTCTATGCACATGCACCGCGCAAAGTATGTCCCCAATGGCGGACCCGATGGCGGCGACGGCGGCAGGGGCGGTCATGTCTATCTGCGAGGCAACCACAATTACTGGACGTTGCTGCACCTACGCTTCGAAAGGCATGTCTTTGCCGGACACGGAGGCAACGGAGGGCCAAGTGGAAGTACGGGTGCCGACGGCGAGGACAAGTACATCGACGTGCCTTGCGGAACGGTTGTCTATGATGCCGAGACGGGCGAATATATCTGCGATGTGACCGACGACGGACAGGTCGTGATGCTCCTCAAAGGCGGTCGTGGCGGCATGGGCAACAAGCACTTTGCCACCTCTACCAATCAGGCTCCGCGCTATGCACAGCCGGGCGAACCGATGGTGGAGCGAACCGTCATTCTCGAGCTCAAGCTGCTTGCCGATGTCGGACTTGTGGGTTTCCCCAATGCCGGCAAGAGTACACTGCTGAGTTCCCTTTCCAGTGCAAGACCGAAGATAGCGGGCTATCCCTTCACGACGATGGAGCCTTCACTTGGCATCGTGCAGTACCGAGGCAGTCAGTCCTTCGTCATGGCAGACATCCCGGGCATCATCGAGGGTGCCTCAGAGGGCAGAGGGCTTGGCCTTCGCTTCTTGCGCCACATAGAACGCAACTCATTGCTGCTTTTCATGGTGCCTGGCGATACAGACGACATCCGCCACGAGTACGAGGTGCTGCTTGGCGAGTTGCGCAACTTCAATCCCGAGATGCTTGACAAGCAGAGGATTCTTGCCATCACGAAGAGCGACCTGCTCGACGAGGAACTCCAGCAGATGCTTTCCGAGGACTTGCCCGACGACTTGCCGCACGTCTTCATCAGTGCCGTGACGGGTAGCGGTTTGAATGAACTGAAAGACCTGCTCTGGAAGGCTCTGAACAGCGAGAGCAACAAGATAGCGGCCATCACTCAGCAGGAACGCATCGTACACCGCAACAAGGACATGGCCTTCTTCCATCAGGAACTGCTCGACGAGGGCGAGGACGAAGAGATAGAAATCCTTGACGACGACGCCATAGAGGATGTAGAAGAAGATGAAGACCTTATCTAATAGTTTGTTCGTTCCCCGCTTTTCTGTAACTATGCAGTGAATTGATAAAAGATGAGACCTATAGAGAGTAAAAAGAAATACAATCTCATTCAAGGTGATTGTTTATCCGTCCTAAAAGAGATGGATAATGAATCCGTTAATTGTATAATAACGTCTCCACCATATTGGGGGATGCGTGCTTACGATAATGAGGATGATTCTCGAGAAATAGGTAATGAGAAGGAGTTTGAGCAATATGTTACCAATCTGACTAATATATTTGAAGAAGCAAAAAGAGTTTTACGGAAAGATGGTTCTCTGTGGTTGAATCTTGGCGACAAGTATGTAGATAAGGCCTTGCTGGGTATGCCGTGGCGTGTTGCTATTTCATTAATGGACAGTGGATGGATTATGCGAAATGATGTCATTTGGCATCAATTGAAAGGCACGCAAAGTTGCAAGGACAGGTTAAGGGATTCTTATGAACACGTTTTCCACTTTGTAAAGTCTAAGAAGTATTACTATGACTCTGATGCAATACGCATAAAGCCGACCAAATTACCTACAGTATCAAGTAGCAACACGATTTCCTCCACAGGTGTCTCTGGAAAAAAATACAGGAAGCTTATACAGGAAAGCACTGAACTTACTGAACAAGAAAAGGCAAATGCATTAAAGGCTTTGGACGATACTTTGGCGGAAATAAGGACAGGACTGGTTAATGATTTCAGAATGACCATTAGAGGAGCACAAAGAGCTTGGCATAGTGACAGTGTAAAGATAAGCGGCAGGGCAAAGGAACTCGTTAACCGAGGTTATTACATCATGAAGATATATGCAAAAGGGCATCTTCCAAGCGATGTGTGGGATATTGTGACAGAAGACACATGGCGAAAAGACAGTCATTGTGCCGTATATCCAGAAGAACTGCTCATAACTCCCATATTGGCAACATGCCCAGAAAATGGCATCGTCTTAGACCCGTTTAACGGCACGGGCACCACTGTCGTTGCATCATTGAAATTAGGCAGATGCGGCGTTGGCATTGACCTTAGTCCTCAATATATAAAAACGGCTCAAGAAAGAATAGACAATTTAGGCTTTTTATTCTAATGAAAAAGATAGGAAAATTCCCTATTGAAGTCTTCTGTTATGATTATGAATGCAAAACGAAGTCTTCACGATTGGCAATCAAACAGCAGTACTGTAAGTATCTTAAAGGTACTTGCGTAAAGCCAAGAAAAAGTGAACCCCAAATAAAGGTGGGCATTTGTTCCGTTGGTTCTACTGTAAATAAAGGCAAACAAATTCATCCTGTAATCATTTGTCCGCAGAGATTCAAAGAAGAATCCATGTTTGAAGCTATCCGCGAAAGGTATTTATCAAACTGGAAGAATGTTAAGTGGATTCAAGAAGTTAATATCGGTGTCGGTGGCAGTGTGGATTATGTTGCAGTCGAAGTGGACGAGTATGATATAGTTAAAGATTTCCTTTGTGTAGAAATCCAAGCCGCTGGTACAACAGGAACACCTTATGATTGGGTACAGGAATTAGTTGAAAAGGGTTGCTACACGGATTCACCTAAAAAAACATTTGGTATAAATTGGGCGAATGAATTTGCCAAGACAATGATGCAGCAAGCCTACAAAAAGGGAAAAATCGTAGAAAGCTGGCATCGGAAGATTGTGTTTGTGGTGCAGGACTTGGCAATCGATTACTTACAACATACCTCAGATTGCTCTAAGTTAACGTCATACAATCCTGAATATCCGATAGACTTCTGTTCATTCAGTCTGTCATGGAAGGAGGAAAAAGGATGGACTTTGGCTTTTGAACAGATTCGGAGCACTACCATAGAGGGAATTAATGACATCCTTGGCGGCGCAAAGGTAAGTATGTATCCGACGGTTGAAGAATTTATCGGGAATATCGTTAAGAAAGGTATTTCGGATGGAGTACTTCAAAGCAACTCATATACCAAAAGCCTTATCGGTAAATAGAATCACAAATATCTCCGCATCTTAGCACCAGTAATCGGTCATAAAGGCAAAATGAATAATGTCATAATATACAAGACCCCTTCTTGGCTCACGGCTTTCTCTACGGGGAAGGACAGTGGGGTAGAGGCGCTTGGGCTTCGGCTTGAGGACTTGGCTTTGCCCAGACAGGTGCATTCCGACCATGTCTGCTGGATGCGAGAGGCGGGAAGACCGGAAGCGACAGATGCCGTCATCACGGACAAGCCTGGGCTTTGCGTCTGCGTGAAGACTGCCGACTGCATCCCTGTCTTGCTCTACGACACGCGGCAGCGCATCGTGGCTGCTGTTCATGCGGGATGGCGAGGAACGGTAAGCCGTATCGTGCAGAAGACCATCGAACAGATGAAGCCCGTAAGCCCGACCGACCTCCATGCCATCATAGGGCCGGGCATCTCGCTCGAATGGTTCGAGGTAGGCGAAGAGGTCTATGAAGCTTTCAGAAAAGAGGGTTTCCCGATGGAGAGGATTGCCCCCTCCAAAACTCCCCAAAGGGAGGCTTCCCATTCCACGCCCTTTAAGGGGGAATCAGCGAAGGTCTTTATCGACCTTTGGGAAGCAAACCGCTGGCTTCTCGAAGAGATGGGCGTCGAAGACATATATATACAAGGTACGTGTACGCGCGCCTCAATGGACTTCTACAGCGCCCGCCGCGAGACCATCAATACGGGACGAAACTATAATGGAATACTGATTAAATGAAGAATTAAGAATTAAGAATGAAGAATTTGCTACCGCGCTGTATTTATAAATGAAGAGTTAAGAATTAAGAGTTAAGAATTAAAGATATCCTGCCGCCCGGTATTTATGAATTATGAATTAAGAATTATGAATTAAAGATATTCTGCCGCTCGGTATTTATGAATTATGAATTAAGAATTATGAATTAAGGATATCCTACCGCCCTAAGAATAGAGAATCATGAATAAGAAAGTAATATCATTTTTCCTTTTGTTTCTAAGCTGCACTATGGCGCTGCCCCAAGGGGTGAGCGAGGAGCTGGCTGAACCTCCTGTTGACATCGACGAGTGGCAAGTGATGAAGGTGGAGGCTGCCAAAGACCCTTTCATCCACGGCGACCAGTTCACCATCAATTTTGCCAACTACACGGAGGAGGAATGGTGCTATCCCTTGCCGGGGGGCAAAGTCATCAGTCCCTTCGGAGGCAAGCGCCATCATGGCGGCACGGACATTAAGACGCGCGCTGGCGATACGCTGCGGGCTGCTTTCCCGGGCGAAGTCATACTTTCGGGACCTCATTACGGCTACGGCAACTGTGTCGTCTTGCGCCATGCCAACGGACTTGAGACGCTCTACAGCCACAACTCGCGCAACCTCGTCAAAGTGGGGCAGTGGCTCCAAGCAGGCGAACCCGTAGGCATAGAAGGGCGCACGGGCAGGGCAACCACCGACCACCTGCACTTCGAGACACGCGTAAAGGGCAAGTGCTTCGATTCCTCGCGCATCTTCGACCACGACAACAATGCCCTGCGCCGTCAGATATTCGTCGTCACAAGACAACAGAACGGCACCCTGAAGTTCACCTCCGAACAGATTAGATAAACCTTTTAACCACGAATTACTCCAATTTCACTATAAACCTTTTAACCACTAATTACACTAATTACACTATAAACCTTTTAACCACGAATTACACTAATTACACTAATTTAATTATGAAAAGCAATTCCATGAAGAAGCCTCAGTCTTAAAATAATTCGTGCAATTCGTGTAATTCGTGGTCGAAACACCTTCTTCCAGTTTAATTCATAATCCATAATTCTTAATTCATAATTCATAGACGCAGGGCGGCAGGAAATCTTTAATTCATAATTCTTAATCCATAATTCTTAACTCTTCACTCTTAATTCTTAATTCTTTAAATACAGTGCGGTAGCAAATTCTTCACTCTTCATTCTTCACTCTTCATTTATAAATACAGTGCGGTAGCAAATTCTTCACTATTCCCTTTTCCTTTTTAAATCCTTTTATCCCCTTGTCCGTTGACCGTCATTATAGCAAGACTTTGGAGCATCACCTTTTGCCTGTCGTTCAGGCGGGCGATGCAGAGGAACTCGTCTGTTTGCTTGGTTCTTTCTCACGAAGTGAGCAACGCACTGCAGGCTATATGCTTGGCGAGCGGCTGCTCACCGACTGCCATGTGGAAGTCTATTGGAAGCTGACCGAGGCACTTGTCCGTTACGACAGCCGTGCCTATCTCATCACGCTCATGAAGACCTTCCTCCTTCGGCTCGAGCGAGGCACAGCCAGCCTTGCGGATGCAGGTTTCGCCCGACTCTCGGCGACGTTCAACGAAGTGGAGCGCCAGAAGGTTGCCCTGCTCTTGCTGCCTGCCCTGGTTCGTCCCGAAGACGTAGAGCAGTTCTTTCATGTCACGGGCATAGCCAAAGGTCGCGAGCAGATGGTCTATCTAGTGCGCATCGATACCCGTCCCTGCCTCTTCCTTCTGCTCCGCTCGCTGCGCTACATCGAACACGACCGCACAGAACTCCTCAAAGTGGCCCGCCAGCTGATGAAGCGCGGCACAGGCATCAGCTTCAACCTTGCCAGCATCATCAAGGTCGCCTTCGGTCTCGACGAACTCTCCGGCACCTTCTCCCTCAGCCTCCAGCCCTATCAGATAGCCCGCCTCGAACAAAACTACGACGCCTTCTGCCAAAGCATTGGCTAAATGAAATTAAGAATTAAGAAAGAAGAATTAAGAATTGCCAAATGGAATTAAGAATTAAGAGAGAAGAATTAAGAATTAAGAGAGAAGAATTAAGAATTGCCAAATAGAATTAAGAATTAAGAGAGTTCCGCGACTATAATCGCGCCTTGGTTCTAAAGAATCCAAGAAGAATTAAGAATTTAAAAAAAGGAGTGAAGAATTTAACTACTTCAGGGCGGTAGCAAATTCTTCTTCGCAAAGCTCAGGCGCAGGCGGAACACTCTTCACTCTTCGTTCTTCACTTTCAGGGAATGGAGCTTACTCCATTCCCTGAATAGTTTCTTGGTTCGTGATGACCTTCTGCTCCTGTGCCTGCATTTCGCGGGTAGGAACACGGTTGAAGGTGGCTTCCTGACGGAGGTTCTTGAAGTCTTTGCCAGGCGTCCAGCGCACGTTGACCTGCTTGATGTTCTGTACTGTGAAGTCCTCTACGGTGACGGCACCCTCCGTCTCAAGTTCAACGTGGAATGTTCCGAGGTCGCCCAGCTTGACGCGCTTGCCCTCAAGCATAAGCTCTCTGAGACAGCTTACAGCCAGGGTGAGTACTGCTGCCACATCAGCTTTGTGATAGACAGAGCCGTGACTGGTGATGTGCTTTGCAAAGGCATCGAGGTTGAGAATCTCATTGCACTGAGCAGTGCCATAGGCCTTGGTTTCAGTGATGTCAGCCTTCTTCGTACCGGGCTGAGTGCCCATGATGGATATTGAATAGTTAATCATAATCGGCCCCCTCCCGTCCTCCCCAAAGGGAGGAGTTTTGTATTCCGCGGAGGGGATAGCGGTTGCAAAAGTGTTAATAAATTTGTTAATTCTCTCCCCTTTTCCCCTTTTCACTTTTTCAACTTTTCTTTTGGGGAGTTAGAGGGGGGTGCCGCTTCCGAATCGGAACTACTGCTGTAAAGTCTTTTGACTTCCCACGTGAAGTTGGCCAAGTTCACCTGTGAAGTCGGGTGACTTCCCCTGCCTTGTCGCGACCAAAGGCGTGCATGCGTTCCTCATCTTTCACGTTACAAGTCTGCAGGAAAGCGATATTTTTACCAGTGTTTT
>Ga0310690_10010075_pt1 | contig 11783 bp, 17 predicted proteins | sample AusTroGonzalo_MG_2_FD_207661 | JGI IMG/M metagenome (GOLD analysis project Ga0310690, IMG submission 207661) | Bovine rumen microbial communities from tropical cattle in Woodstock, Queensland, Australia - Gonzalo_04 (v2) (version 2) | ecosystem: Host-associated > Mammals > Digestive system >...
ACTTTCTTGCTGAAGCCAGTCCAATGCCGCTGGTTGCACCTGTAATTAAAACAATTTTATTCATGGATAATAATTATAAACAAAAGTTCTTATTGGATTTTATTTGACTTTGTAGATTCTCATACGAAGTTTTGTGCTTTGCCGTTCAGGAATGCTCGCACATTGTCTATTGCAATCTGAAGTAATCGCTCACGAGCTTCTGTTGAGGCCCAGGCGATATGGGGTGTTATAAATGCGTTGGGTTGTTTAAGTAACGGATTATCTGCCTTTGGCGGCTCCTCTGTCAGTACGTCTGCACAGAAGGCAGCAAGCTTTCCGCAGGAAAGAGCATCAGCTACAGCCTGATCGTCAATCAGCGGTCCACGTCCTGTATTGATAAGAATGGCGGTAGGCTTCATCTGTTGCAGTGTATCTGCGTTAATGATATGGCGTGTGCTTTCCGTCAATGGGCAGTGCAATGAAAGAATATCTGATGTTTTCAGTAATTCGTCCAAAGATACTTTCTCAATGCCTGCGGGTAGAGCATTTACTGATTTACTAGTTAAAGCCTTGACTTTCATGCCGAATGCGAGTGCTATTTGAGCAACTCGTAGGCCTATGTTGCCTAAACCTACTATGCCGAAAGTCTTACCTGCCAGTTCCATGTGTGGAAAATCCCAATAGCAGAAATCTGGATTATTGCTCCAGCGACTATGACGATTCTGTATGGCATAATATTCCGTACGGTTTGTTACGGTCAGTAAATGCGCAAATACCATCTGGGCAACGCTCTCCGTACTATATGCCGGTACATTTGTTACTGTAATACCATGTTCATGCGCTGCTTCGATATCCACAACATTATAGCCTGTTGCCAATACTCCAATGTATTTCAACTGTGGCAGTTGTGAGATGATATCTCTGTTGATGATGACCTTGTTTGTCAGAATAATTTCAGCATCAGCAGCCCTTTCCACGGTCTCGCTGGGCTTGGTACGATCATACACTATTACTGAGCCAAGTTCTTCTAGTCCTTTCCATGATAAATCGCCCGGATTGGCAGCATAGCCATCGAGTATTACAATTTTCATAAAGTCTTGTCCTTTTTGCATTTCTTCGCAAAGATACTGCTTTTTCTTTGAACATCAGCACCATTGGCTACAAAATAAAGTTAAAAGCCCTGACTTAGTAAGCCAGGGCAAGTTTTGCAGAAATCATATTACATTTATTCACTAACTTTCATCTTTACTTTTCCTCTAATTGCTCAAGAATACTCTTGGCAGCATTGACGGCCTTGCAATGGTAGTAATATCCGATGAGTGCTCCTATTGTACCACCAATGAATATAGGTAGTGTAAGCAAAAAGGGATTAACATCTTCAGAGGCGTTTTTCCATGCAAACTCATAGCAAGCCCAGGTTATCCAAGGAATTATGAGCGCAGGTGTAACGTAATGTAGCCAGTTGTCGTATTGCTTCTTGAATTTCGCCATTACATGAGCCACTGTGGACAGATTGCTTGTCATATAGTTCAGGTTTTCTACAGGGCGATGAATATAAAATGTTGCGATGAGACAGAAAAGAAGCATGAACCCAGTAACGGCAGAGAAGGTCCAACTCCATGTATGTGTAATAGAGTTGAAAGGAATGGTGATAAGCCCGATGACAGTAGCGACGATACACATGTTCTTTGTACTGCGTATGTCTTTTGTCTTTACTTTCATTATTTCACGAATGAGGTGGTCGCTGACAATCTCCTGCTTGTCAAGTTGCGCTTTGAGTGCTGCCATCTGCTGGCGCATTTCGTCAAAATACTGTTCTTCCATAGTTACATTTTTTTAAGTTGTTCCTTGATTCTGAATAGTTTTGTAGCCACATTTTGAGCAGTAATACCAATCACGGAGCCAATCTCATCATAAGTCATACCTTCAAGCCACAGCATCACAATAGCTCTGTCAACATAAGCTAATTGGTTGATGCGTTGGTGGAGCTGGCGAGCTTGTTTCGCATTGGCGTCATTGTCTTCAAAGAAGTTGACATCCATCGTTAAGGGTACACTCTTGACTTCACGCTTCTTCTTACGCTCCATTGTCAAACAGGTGTTCAGGGCCACACGGTAAATCCATGTGTCAATCTTGCTCTCTTCGCGAAAGCCTTTGACGCCTTTCCACATATTGATGAGTGTCTCTTGGAAGAGGTCTTGTACCTCATCCTCGTCTTTTGAGAACATATAGCACACGGTATAGATGGTGCTTTTATGTTCCCGTACTAAACGGGCGAATGTTTCTTCTTCTTGCTTCATTTTGGCTAATTTTTATACGTTAGACGTAGGAACAACTTAAAAATTACAGGAAAACAGTATTTTTTTATTTATTCTTAGTTTTTGATATCTACTCCACCGAGGAAATTATCGGCAATAATATGTAAACAGGGGGCGCTAGGGGCGATAATACGTGCAGCATGATTGCCTACACCACCAATGAAACTACGGCTTTTCACGACAACATTGACGGTCTTGGGAACAAAAAGTTCAATGCCTCCGCAGAAGGTATGAATATCTATCTCTTCATCCTCGGTGATGGTGGCCTCACGTAAGTCCATGCGAATACCGCCACAGAAGGCATTAAGTCGTGCACCGTGGAATGCTTCCCCATGAAAAATATACTCGTCGCCACCATAGTGTACAGCACAGTTGATACGTTTCCCCTCTTCGTTAATTGGTATGGGGCGACGCAACCATTGGTCAGGATCGCGTCGATAGCTATTAACAATAGTGCATACACCTATATATACTAATAGGACAGGGGTGACATATACCGTCCAGGGCTGACTCCATAGCCAGTCGTTCTCAACGACTCCCCACATGTTAGCCAGTTTCCATGCACCGGCTACAATCAACAGAATACCAATAATCGTTCTCATTTTCATAACTATTTTGATTTGAGATGTTACATTCAACGCTGCAAAGGTATGATGAAGTTCCTATACAAACAAATTTCTGGGATAAACAGCATTCTTTTGTGACGAATGGAAAGATATTTCATAATTTTTATCTACCTTTGCATTCCGTATGAGCAACGGAAGTAAACAAACAATATCAACCAGAATAATCAGCACCACGTTTGTGGTGATGGCTTTAGCTATATTTAAGCCTTTTGGACTTGATACATGGCAGTGGCAAGCTTTCATTCATTTGGCTGCTATGTGGGTCATCGGCTTTAGTACATGTATGCTGACGGATGTCACGCTGAAATATATAGTGAGAATGCCGCGTTCCTATGATAACGGTGTAAGCTATATCATTCGTCGTAACCTTTGGTTTCAATGTATCAATACCCCCCTTGTTTCGTTGATGCTCTGCCTGTATCGCCATTATGTGTTGAATAATAGGGTAGAGGGTAATCAACTTTCATTTGTCAATTTCTTGGAGACACTTGCTATTATTGCATTCTGCTCTTTTGCCATTGGCCTTTATTGGCGTTTCAAGTTCCGTAGTAAGTTTCTTGCTGCAGAGTTAGAGGAAACGAGACATCTGAATGAGCAATTGAAGAAAATGCAGCAGGAGGTAACGGAAAGTAAGGAGTCGGAGAATGCTCAGGTTGTCGATTCGACGTCGGCATCTGTTCCTTCGTCATCAATAACGCTTACGGGAAATACTAACGATTCTGTGACTCTTCAGATAGAAGACCTATTATATATAGAGGCTGTAGGTAATTATGTCAAGGTGTGTCATCTGCTCGATGGACAGGTACGTACAGACATGCTTCGTGTTACCTCCAAACAGATGGAGGATGTCTTGCATGATTATCCTATGATTGTACGTTGCCATCGTGCTTTCTTGGTCAACTTAAGACAAGTGGATCAGGTCGTTTCACACTCTGGTTCCATGCAGTTGCTCATGCGGCATAATCATGATTCACTTCCCGTCTCGCGTAGCAATATGTCACAAGTCAAGGAGGCTATCAAGTTAGCCTGAGTATATAGAATATAGTTTATTGGAAATCCATTACAAAAACCTAAAGACAATGAAGAAGTATGTGCTAATGGCCGTTGCCGTACTGACAATGAGCCAAACGACTAGTGCGAAAGACGTATTCGTAAACACCCCAAAGACCACGTTGATGCTGGCTGTGAATGAGGGGGAAACACCGCGAATTCATTATTATGGCTCACGTATCAAAGCCATTCAGGCACAGGAAGTGTATGATGCAAAGAGCATCAACTACGATGCATATCCCGCTTTCGGTCGTGATAGTTTCGATGAGACGGCTCTGAGTGTGACGCATAGCGATGGGAATATGTCAACGGAATTGGTTGTGACGGGATGCAAGCAGGAAGGCGACCTGACCATCATCTCCCTGAAGGATAAGAAATATGACTTCTTTGTGGATCTATATTATAAAGCGAACAATCAGAGCGATGTCATTGAGACCTGGACAGTGATTCGTAACGGTGAGAAGAAGGCAATCAAACTAGAACAGTATGCCAGTGGTGTGATGTCGCTGCGACAAGAGGGTGCGTGGCTCACGCATTTTCACGGCTCATGGGGACAGGAAGCTGGTATGACGGAAGAGCCCCTGACAGCCGGTCTTAAGGTGATAGTAAACCACGACGGTGTACGTACGGCAATGGATGACCGTGCAGAGGTTATGATTTCGCTTGACGGAAAACCGCAGGAGAATAGTGGGCGTGTGATTGGTGCTGCCCTCTGTTGGACGGGTAATTACAAACTGCGTATTGAGACACGTGGAAAGTATCGTCATACCTTATTGGCTGGTATCGATGATCTGCATACAGCCTATACCCTGAAGAAAGGTGAGCAGTTTGAAACGCCTAAACTGGCTCTTTGTTATAGTGAAGAGGGTAAGGGTGGTGTGAGTCGCGCCTTTCATCGCTGGGGTCGCAACGGACAGTTGCACAACGGAAAAGCATTAAGGGAAATCCTACTGAACTCCTGGGAAGGTGTCTATATGGATGTGAACCAAGAGGTGTGTGAGCAGATGATGGACGGCCTGAAGGAACTGGGAGGCGAACTCTTCGTAGTTGACGATGGCTGGTTTGGTCGTAAGTATCGTCGCACGTATGATGATAAAGCGCTGGGCGACTGGATAACTGATACTGTGAAGTTGCCGAAGGGTGTGCCTGCCTTGCTGAAGGCTGCTGAGGATCGTGGATTGAAGTTTGGAATCTGGATTGAACCAGAGATGACCAACAGTGCCAGTGAACTCTTTGAGGCACATCCTGATTGGGTGGTGGCTCATCCTGCACGTGAACTTTCGAAAGGTCGTGGCGGAACCCAGTTGGTGCTGGACCTCTCGAACCCTAAGGTGCAAGATTTCGTGGTGAGTATTGTTGATAACTTGATGAAGGAGAATCCACGTCTGCACTATATCAAGTGGGATTGCAATATGTCGATGCAGAACTATGGTAGCAGCTATCTCACTGCCGACAAACAGAGCCACCTCTTTGTGGATTATCACCTAGGACTACGCAGCGTTTTAGAGCGTATTCGTAAGACATATCCCGATCTTGTTATCCAACTCTGTTCAAGTGGTGGCGGACGTGTGAACTGGGGTGCACTGCCATATTTTGATGAGTTCTGGGTAAGTGATGATACGGATGCACAGCAGCGTCTCTTTATCCAATGGGGCACCAGTCATTTCTTCCCCACATTGGCAATGGCACAGCATGTAAGTGCCTCGCCAAATCATCAGACGGGACGTGTCATTCCTCTGAAGTTCCGCTTTGATGTGGCAATGACTGGCCGACTGGGAATGGAGATGAAACCCAGCGACCTGAACGAGCAGGAACGTGTATATGCAAAGAAGGCTATTGCGTTTTATAAGGAGATTCGCCCCATCGTACAACTTGGTGATCTGTATCGTCTGCTCTCGCCTTATGAGAACAAGGGCTTCTGTAGTGAGATGTTTGTAACTGAGAACAAGGATGAGGCTGTGTTCTTCTGTTATAAGTTCGAGAACTACATTGGACTGGAGACGCCACGTTGGCACATGGCAGGTCTTGATTCTAATGCCACTTATCGCTTGACCGAATTTGAAAGTGCAGAGCGTAGTCATAACTTTGAAGGAAAGACATTTAGCGGAAAATTCCTTATGGAAACTGGTATCGATGCTACGTTGACTCGTCAGTTTGCCAGTAGGGTAATCCGATTGAAGAAGGTATAAATCATAAGCCCTATAGCTAGGAGCGTTTTCTTCGTTGGAAAACATCGGTTTCCTCCAAGGAAAACATCGTTTTCCGCCCTAGAAAACGCACTTTCCAAGCGATAGCGGTAACTCTTAATAAAGGTGTACAGGAATGACAAAAGGTAAAAAGCATAGCATACTCTTCGTATGTCACGGAAATATCTGTAGAAGTCCGATGGCGGAATTCGTGATGAAAGAACTGGTAAAGGAAGCGGGACTCGAAAATGACTTCCTCATTGAATCTGCAGCCACTTCTACAGAAGAAATAGGTAATAGCGTTTATCCGCCAGCTCGCAGGAAGTTGGCTGAACACGGCATTAGCTGTCATGGCAAAACAGCCCGCCAGATGACACGCTTGGATTATAACCGTTACGACCTGCTGGTTGGCATGGATTCGTGGAATATCCGCAACATGCGTAACATCTGCGGGGGCGATCCTGATGGAAAAATCAAGATGCTAATGGATTACACCAATAGACCTGGGGATGTGGCAGACCCTTGGTACACGGGTGATTTCGAGTCAACATGGCGTGATGTCCTCGAAGGTTGTCAGGCTTTGCTGGCCAGTATTGAATGACTACTTTTCCAAAAATGCTTTTATTCGTAGTGTCTGATTCTTACATCGATACCTTCAGATGCTAGTTGCGATGGAATAGTAGTGACATCTGTTTGTCCATAATGATAGGGGAACAGAACTTTGGGCTTGATTGTCTTGGCAGCACGAACTAACTGCTCTATTGTCATTGTGTAAGGCTGATTGCAGGGCAAGAAAGCGATATCAATGTCCTTAATAGCAGACATTTCTGGAATGTCCTCTGTGTCGCCGGCAATATAGATGCGCAAACCGTCGAGGGTCAGGATGTAGCCATTATCGCGCCCTTTGGGGTGGAACTGAAGATGTCCCTCAGTTGTGTTGTAAGCAGGTACGGCCTCTACGGATAGGTCTTTCAGGCTTAATTTGTCGCCGTTTGCCATCACTTTTCCAGCACCGTACATGTCAGCACAGCGCTGGTTCATAATCAACTGCGTTTTTTCTGCCGACAGTAATTTGAGGGTTGCAGCATCGTAATGGTCACCGTGCTCATGGGTTACGAAGATATAGTCGGCCTTGGGCATCGCAGTGTAGTTAACCGTTCTGTCCCTCAGTTTTGCCACAGGGTCAATCTGAATCTCCTTTCCATTGTGTTCTATCCTTATGCATGAGTGCATCAATGCATGGAATTTAACGGTTTTTCCACTCTTTGTCTTGAATACATCTACCTCGTAGGTGTCAGTTGTTACAGCTTTACCTGCCTCTTTCCAGGCCATAATGCCTCCTTTCAGGTTTACGCATTTGTAGTTCTCAGCAGCCAGTCTTCCTGCCGCATTGGCTGAACGACGACCGCTTCGGCAATAGATGGCGATGGTCTTGTCCATAGGTAATGTGGCTTTGGCTTTCTCGATAAAATCGTCCTTTCCTTGGTCAATAAGGATTGCACCTTCTATATGACCTTCGGCATATTCATCGGCAGAACGCACATCTAACACGATGACGTTCTGATCTTCTGTCAGTTCCGCAAATTCCGTAACGACAGCATTCTCGTAATTCCCTTGTCCGCAGGCGGTAGTAAGGCCAAGCGCAGTCAATAAGCAAGTGATTATTCTTTTCATATAGTTTTTTGTTTTAGTCCTTATCTGCTTAGTTATTAATGAATGATAACTGGTGCAAATGTACAAAGAAAAATTGAAAAGAACTAACTTTGTACTGAATTTAATATGTTTTTTTGTGAGTAAGACAATACCTAAAAATGGTGAAACTGCATTAAAATGGCTGTTCTGCACGATAGGGACAGAGGAAAATACCTATTTATGATTATTGTACAAGTCGGAAAATATGATTACCTTTGCACCCGATAACAATTAGTTGGTAGTTAACGGTATATAGTTCGAGATGAAAAATCAGAAGTTGTATGAGGCCGACGACAAGATGATATCGCTGATTCGCGATAATTATGACTTGTTGCAGATGCTGGGTAGTTTCGGTATCAGTTTGGGATTCGGTGATAAAACGGTTAAGGAAACGTGTGAGAGCAATGATGTTGATACGTACACGTTCTTGGCTGTGGTTAACTTCACGGCTAATAGCTATGGTGAATTTGAATCAGACGAACAGTTGTCTGTTCCCACGCTGCTGCATTATCTGGAAGCCAGTCATGCTTACTTCCTTGATTTCCAGTTGCCATATATCCGTAGAGAGTTGCAGGAGTCGCTTAATGAGCATGATAGTTTGGCAAAACTGATTCTCCGCTTTTATGACGAGTATGCCCACGAGATTCGTCGTCACATGAAATATGAGCAGAAAACATTGTTCCCCTATGTTCAATCCCTCATAGATGGCCAGCCCATAAATGATTATAATGTAGATACATTTTCTAAGCACCATGGGGCCACTGATAAGAAATTGCGTGAGTTGAAACTGCTCATTATTAAGTATTTGCCTCAAGATGGACTGCATAATAACCAGCTTACAGCCACCCTTCACGATATCTATGAGAATGAGGTGTGGCTGCGTCAGCACGCAATGGTAGAGGATCAGATATTCGTACCTGCCATTCGTCGCTTAGAACAACAAACCAAGCAGAACGATGTGACTCGCAATATCTCTGAAATGGTATTTAAGGCTGGGGCAGGCCAGAATCCTGATGCACTGTCCGATCGTGAGAAGGATGTGATTGTGGCTCTGGTACAAGGTATGGCAAACAAAGAGATAGCCGATCACCTTTGTATTTCCGTAAATACAGTGATTACCCATCGCCGTAATATTGCGCGAAAACTACAAATCCATTCACCAGCAGGACTTACCATCTATGCTATTGTGAATGAACTTGTAGATATCTCCAGTGTGAAACTATAGTAACACGCAGATTACTTGCAGATTTCCTTAATATCCTTGCGTATCTTTTCTTTCGGCTCGTCAGCGGCATAGCCTATGGGAATCAGTACGGCAGGCTCTTCGTTGTCGGCAAAGGTGAAGTGCTCCTTGCATTTCTCTGCATTGAAGTTACATACCCAGCAGGTGGCAAGTCCCTGTTCTGTGGCTGCCAGACATAGATGCTCCACTGCAATAGCTATATCAATGTCACCATGATGCTTGCCGTCTTTGCGCACCCATTCCTCGTCGTGCAGGATGCTGCAGATGACGTACATCGGTGCCGTATTAAACCAGTCGCGGTTATAGCACTCACGCAACTTGCCCTTTTCGCTCTCGTCCTTCACTATGTAGAATTTCCACGGCTGCTTGTTGACTGCCGATGGTGCAAAGCGGACGCACTCCATCACGTAGTCCAACTTCTCCTGTTCCACACTCTTCTCCTGATAGCTCCTACAGCTATATCTCTGCTTGACTAAATCTAAAAAATCCATATCTTATTCTCCAATGATTGTTACCACCATTTTTTCTTAAAGTATTCAAATGTTTTGTGCAAAAGTACGAAAAATTAATTAAAATCCGTACCTTTACACGCAGTTTTAATATGTTTTGTGATATGAAGAGTTTCTCTGATGGCAAGAAACTGAAATAATGCCAAGGAACGGAACAAGGCTACCAGTCTGTGAATGGTTATTGCAATGAACATGGGTAAAAATGGTATAGAAATGACAGAAGCTCTGCTATATTGTCTGTTAGTCATCAACGTCGTGACCTTCTTGGTCTATGGCATTGACAAGGTTAAGGCTAAGCAAGGTAGCTGGCGCATATCTGAAGCTACCTTGCTGATACTTGCAGTTATTGGCGGTAGTATAGGTGCTTTTCTTGGAATGAAGGTTTGGCATCACAAGACGATGCACAAGAAGTTCAAGTATGGACTTCCGCTTATTTTGTTGGCCCAGATGTCACTTATATACCTACTATTTGTTAACTTGCTTTTGTAGGTCATAGTTGGTTCGTCGCTTGGCTAGTCCATGAATGCTTAAAAACACTCGTTTTTAGGTATTGCGCACCTTATTTATTTGCTGTATCTTTGCGCCCAGTTATTTATCGCAAATTGTTATGGGATTATTAAAATCGTTTTTTAGTCAATGCGCACGTCCAGAGGGGGCACTCGGACGTGTGATGCTTAGTTTTATGAATTATACGCATGCCCCGCTGACCAACTGGGGACTGACGCTTGTAGATGTGCAAGACGGATGGACAATGCTTGATGTGGGCTGTGGTGGAGGTTTTACTATTCGCCGTCTGCTGAAACGGAGCAAGGATGCGAAGGTCTATGGCATTGACATCTCTGAGGAGAGTGTGGCGAAAGCTAAGAAGGTAAATACTGACGTACTCGACAAACAGGTATTTGTCACTCAGGGTTCTGCTGAGGAACTGCCTTACAAAGACGAAATGTTCGACCTAGTAATGGCAGTGGAGACCGTGTATTTCTGGCCCAATCTTCCAAACTGTCTGCAAGAGGTGCGACGTGTATTGAAGCCCAGTGGTAAATTCGCCATCTTGGTTGAGGTAGTAGATAGTGATTCTAAGTGGACTAGCGTGGTGGAGGGTATGACTGCCTATTCGCCGGAAGTTCTGAGAAAGCTGCTCGATGAAGCAGGTTTTACCCAGACGGAAATTCACCGCAAGAAACCTACTTATGCCACGATTATCGGTGTAAAGAAGTAACCAGAAGCCGAGTCGTAACGAGACTCAACTTTTGTTAAAATCAGCCACAAAGGTAGCAATTATTATTCACTTTTTCGTACCTTTGCCCTCTGATTTAATAAGAATAAAAAATGGACTACCTGCCGAAAGATCCTGCTATACTTGTTTCGAGCGTGAATATGCTCCTGAGGGACGAGGAGTTTGATACGCTGGAATCGCTGTGCTATAACTTCGGCACAGAGCCAAAAGATATAAAGAATTACTTGCTCGGGCACGGATTCGTGTATAGTGAGAAGCAGAAGCAATTCCGTCCGATAGGATATGATACAGTAACAAGATGATAACAAAGGATAGTATCGAGACCGCCTACAGTTTCCTGCATCAGAAGCAGCGTATCTATGTTCATTCCACGCTCGACTGGCAGAAGGACGACATTGAGTTGGCCATTTCTGACTATGCCAATGATATGAGCAAGGAACTGTATGATGCCATTAGTGGCGACAGGGCAGACTTTCTCCGCGACCACAAGCACTTTCAGGAGGATATCACCAAGGCTGTGGAGGTACTTGAAAAGATGTTATAACGCAGATTGAGATAATGGAATAAGAACGATGTCCTTACGGATTGCCACTGTCGTTGGCACGCGCAAACAGTATGATAAAGAGGGTGAGGGACTCAAATGGGGACGAATGGATAATCAAGATTGGAAATGAAAATCGTTATTCTTTGTTTCGTAACTGCTTTCATTCTCCTGTGCCGTATCTTTTATGGCATCTTCATAGCCTGTCAATGCGGCGAAAGGCGCAAACTGGGTAGCACGGTTCCACATCGCCATCTGCGGGTGACGCTTCGATACGTGATGCGGCAAATCTATTATGTCTGCATATAGCTGGGCGGTAGCAAATTTTTCACTCTTCATTTTTCACTTAAGCCTTATGTCCTCCTATCTGTTTATTTCGTTCCTTGGCGGTGGCACCCTCCT
>Ga0310690_10010077_pt1 | contig 11782 bp, 9 predicted proteins | sample AusTroGonzalo_MG_2_FD_207661 | JGI IMG/M metagenome (GOLD analysis project Ga0310690, IMG submission 207661) | Bovine rumen microbial communities from tropical cattle in Woodstock, Queensland, Australia - Gonzalo_04 (v2) (version 2) | ecosystem: Host-associated > Mammals > Digestive system >...
CTCGGTCGTAGCAGCTGCTGTTGCACAGCGCAATTCGAACCTCTCGACGATCAACGCCGACCGACAGGCCTTCCTCGCACAGAAGGACACTTACGGAGGTGCCACCACCTTCAAGCAGTACCTCTGGCAGGTATGCGGCGAAGCGTACGACGCCGAGCATCCGCGCAGCTAAGCGCCAATTGAGACCCTTCGGGGTCTCTTTTTTTGCCCCTTAACCCCTAACCTCTAACCCCTAATCCGAAAAAATTTCATTTTTTATTTGCGTAAATGAAATTTTTTTTGTATCTTTGCGCCCGATTTGTATTTTTTTATATGAAAGAAGTAACGACAAAGAAACTGCTGGATACGATAATCGAGGGTATCCGAAACAGAAAAGGTCAGCGCATTGTGACCATTGACTTGCGCAAATTGAAAGACGCACCGGTAGAGATGATGGTCATCTGTGAGGGTCAGAGTAACACGCAGGTGAGCGCTATCGCAGATGAGATAGATGATTTCGTGCGCACGAACACGCATGTGCATCCGCTGAGTGTTGCCGGTCAGGAAAATGCCGAATGGATAGCGCTGGACTACGGTACGATCTTCGTGCATGTGATGCAACGCGAGCCGCGGGCGTTCTATGATATCGAGCATTTATGGGCAGACGGAAAGGTTACAGAACTGCCGGAAGTTCTGTAACGTTAAATGGTTAAAGAGTTAAAATGGTTTTGATTGCATCAAAACGTTAAATAGTTAGTAATGGCAGAACAAGCGAAGAATAAGCGGCGAGGGCCGCAGCAGAATAATAATCAACCGAGCGGACCGAGACGGTGGCTAAGCATCCTCTTTTATGTGGCTTCCTTCGCCATCTTGGGATATTGGATGTTCGGTGACAAAGAAGGTCAAGGGCTGAGCAAAGAACTCAGTTATACTAAGTTGACGGCTTATATCGACGCGGGTGCGGTGGAGAAGATCGACGTGACGGATGATCTGATAGCGAAGGCGACGGTCAAGCCGCAGAGTTACACGCTGGTCTTCGGTACGCAAGGAGAAGGCGAAAAAGCGAAAGGGATACTCAAAACCCAAGTGCCTTCGATAGAAGAGTTCGCCAAGTTCATGGACGGCGTCAACGCGAAGCGTAAGGCAGAGGGGCAAGCGGCTATCGACGTGACTTTCTCCAAGTCGCATGACTACTGGTATCTGATCTTGGTCAATGTCCTGCCTTTTGTGCTGATCGTCCTTTTCTTCGTCTATATGAGCCGCGGCATGAGCGGTCAGGGAGGTATAGGGGGCATCTTCGGTGTCGGTCGTGCCCAGGCGCAGTTGTTCGACAAGGACAAAAAGGACAAAGTGACCTTCCAGGACGTAGCCGGTCTGTACGGCGCCAAACAGGAAGTACAGGAGATAGTGGAGTTCCTCAAGAACCCCAAGAAATATACGGAGATAGGTGCCAAGATTCCCAAAGGTGCTTTGCTCGTAGGCCCTCCGGGTACAGGTAAGACCTTGCTTGCCAAAGCCGTAGCGGGAGAAGCGGACGTGCCGTTCTTCTCGATGTCGGGTTCCGATTTCGTGGAGATGTTTGTGGGTGTCGGAGCGAGTCGTGTGCGCGACCTCTTCCGGCAGGCGAAGGCCAAAGCGCCGGCTATCATTTTTATCGATGAGATCGACGCTATCGGCCGCAGCCGCAGCAAAGGAGTGATGACAGGCGGTAACGATGAACGCGAATCAACGCTGAACCAGTTGCTGACCGAAATGGACGGTTTCGGAACGAACTCGGGTGTAATCATCTTAGCCGCTACCAACCGTGCCGACGTGCTCGATGCAGCCTTACTGCGCGCAGGACGTTTTGACCGGCAGATACATGTCGAGTTGCCCGACCTGCAGGAACGTAAAGAGATCTTCCAAGTGCATCTGCGGCCGATCAAGTTAGACGAGTCGGTCGATGTCGATTTCCTGAGCAAACAGACGCCGGGATTCTCGGGCGCCGATATAGCGAATGTATGTAACGAGGCGGCGTTGATCGCTGCGCGTGGCGGGCGCAAGAAAGTGACGAAGCAGGATTTCATGGACGCGGTAGATCGTATCGTGGGTGGTCTGGAGCGCAAGAACAAAATCATGACCGAAGAGGAGAAACGTTCGATCGCTTACCATGAAGCGGGTCATGCGACCATCAGTTGGTTACTGCGTTGGGCGAACCCGCTCGTCAAAGTGACCATCGTGCCGCGCGGTATGGCGTTAGGCGCAGCATGGTACCTGCCCGAAGAGCGGCAGTTGACCAACGAGGAGCATATACTCGACGAGCTCTGCTCGTTATTGGGCGGTCGTGCTGCCGAGCAGTTGTTCCTCAACCAGACCTCGACGGGTGCGCTGAATGACTTGGAGCGCGCCACCAAACATGCTTACTCGATGGTAGCTTACTACGGTATGAGTGACCAACTCAAAGACGTCAGTTTCTATGACTCGACCGGACGCTATGATTATGGTCTGGTCAAACCCTATTCGGACGACACCGCTAACCTCATCGACAAAGAGACGCAGCGTATCATCGCCGACCAGATGGCACGCGCCAAACAGATTCTGAGCGAACATGCGGAGGGTCATCACCAGTTGGCTGAACTGCTCATTGAGCGCGAGGTCATCACAAGCGAAGACGTAGAACGCATCCTCGGGCCGAGACCTTGGAAGAGCCGCGGGGATCAATTGTTAGAAGTCAATGCGGCTATCGCCGAAGCGGAGAAGCCCAAGAAAAGAACACGTAAAAAGAAAGAAAATAATGAAACGACTACTGCTTAACATCGCTTTGCTGTGCGCAGCAATGACGATCACGGCGCAGGACGCGCCGGAGAAACTGCCGATGGATCCGGACGTACGGTACGGTAAGTTGGACAACGGCTTGACGTATTACATCCGTCATAACGAACAACCCAAACAACGCTGCGAGTTTCATATCGCGCAGGCGGTAGGTGCTATCCTCGAAGAGGATCATCAGAACGGCTTGGCGCATTTCTTGGAGCACATGGCGTTCAACGGTACGGAGCATTTTGCCGGCAAAGGCATCATCAATTACTTCGAGTCCGTGGGTGTCAATTTCGGAGGAAACATCAACGCCTATACCTCCATCGACGAGACCGTTTATCGTCTGAGTGACGTGCCGACCTACCGCGAAGGCATCATCGACAGTGCGCTGCTCGTGATGCACGACTGGAGTTGTGCTTTGTCGCTCTTGGACGAAGAGATAGATGCCGAGCGCGGAGTGATCCTCGAAGAATGGCGCACGGGTCGTACGGCGCGCAGACGTATATGGAAAGAGATGCAGGCGAAGATGTACCCGGGTACGCAATACGCCAAGCGTGACGTGATCGGTGACACCGCTGTCATCAATAACTTCGAGTACCAGGCGCTGCGCGACTACTACCATAAATGGTACGGTCCGGATAACCAAGCCATCATCGTAGTGGGTGACATCAATGTCGATACGATCGAAGCGAAGATCAAAGCGCTGTGGGCGAACGTGCCGCGTCGTGCCAACTACGGCGAGCGGCCTATCTACACCGTTAACCATAACGACAAGCCGCTTATCGCTATCGTCACCGACCCCGAAGCGGAAGGCAGTCGTATCACGATGGAGTATAAGTTCGACCAACTGCCCGAAGCGCTGCAAGGAACGGCGCAGGAGTACATGCTGAACCTCGTGCGCGAGTTGGCATGCGACATGCTCAATAACCGTTTCAGCGAGTTGGCATTGGACCCCAAGGCATCGTTCACCGGCGCCGGATGTCAGTACGCCGAGGCAGCGAAGAAGATGGACGCATTCTACGGCGTCTCCATCCCCAAAGAGGGTCGCGAGACGGAGGCGTTCAATGACCTGCTCTTCCAGTTGGAGAAGATGCACCGCTACGGTTTCACACAGAGCGAGTTGGACCGCGTGAAGAGCGAGAAGATGAACTCGATGGAGAAATACTACAACGAGCGTAACACGCGCAAGAACTACTCCATCGCCCGTGAGTGTATCCGTCATTTCGAGGACGGCGAGTCGATGCCCGGCCCGCAGTGGGAGTACGAGTTCATTCAAGCCGTGCTGCCGATGGTGAGCCTGGAGACGGTTAATAACGTAGCGAAAGCGCTTGTTCATGCTAACCCGACCGTGGCTATCTCCGGCCCGCAGAAAGAAGGCGTTCATATCCCGTCCGACGAGACGATTCTGGCTGCTTTGGCAGGCTTGGGTGAGTTAGCTATCGAAGCGCCGGCAGAGGAAGCGTTTGACAGCGAACTGGTGAAGAAAGCCCCGCGCAAAGGCAAGATTAAGAGTATCAAACGCGACGAAGCGATAGACGCCACTGAATGGACGCTGAGCAACGGCATCAAGGTGGTGTTCCACCCGACGGAGTTCAAGGCTGACGAGATCCTGATGCAGGCGTTCTCCAAAGGCGGTTACAGTCAGGTCAAGACCGAAGACTTGGCTTCTGCCGAACTGGCGACGTACATCATCGAGATGTCAGGTATCGGTCGGTTCAACGCTACGCAGTTGGAGAAAGCGCTGACGGGCAAGACCGTCTCGGTAAACCCCGAGATCGCGGAGAACACGGAGCGCATGAACGGTGGCTCATCCGTCAAAGATCTGGAGACGATGCTGCAGTTGACCTATCTCTATTTCACGGCTCCGCGTCGTGACGAAGAGGCGTTCCAGACCTTCAACGGCATCATGTACAACCAGTTAAAGAACCGCGACAAGAACCCCAAGACGACCTTCTCCGACTCGATACAGATGATGAATACGAACCACTCGGAGCGTACGCTCATCTTCGATACCCTCATGCTGCAACGCGTCACGCTCGACAAGGCACTCGAGGTCTATAAAGCTCGCTTCGCGAACCCTGCTGACTTCACGTTCTCCTTCGTGGGAAACATCAACCCTGAGGACCCGAAGGTGCAAGAGTTGATCTGCTTGTGGCTTGGCGGGTTGAAGACAAAGAAGAACAGTCACGAAGGCGTTATCGACCATCACGAGACCGTGGCATTGGGTCAGCAGAAGAACTATTTCAGTCGTCAGATGGAGACCACAACCGCTTCGAACCGTATTCAGTACACGTCCTACGACATGCCGTACAGCATGGGCAATGACCTGAATATGGAGATCATCGGTCGTATCCTGAGCACCCGTTATCTGGAGTCCATCCGTGAGCGCGAAGGCGGTTCGTACGGCGTAGGTACCTACGGATACATGACCATGCTGCCGAGTCCGCGTGCAGGGCTCATCATGCAGTTCGACACCGATCCCAAGAAACAGACGCGTCTGATGGAGATCATCCACGAAGAGGTGCAGACCATCATCGACAACGGTCCGCTCGCTTCGGATCTGCAGAAAGAGAAAGAGTCGATGCTCAAGGATTATCAGGAAGACCTGGAGAAGAATAGTTGGTGGCGTCAGACGCTGTATATGTACTATATGTACGGCGAGAACAACGTACGCGACTATAAACCGGCTGTAGAAGCCATCACCGCCGAGACCGTACAAGCAACACTCAAGCAGCTTGTTTCGGCAGGAAACATGTACGAGGTAGTAATGTTCCCGGAATAAGGGTTAGTGGTTAGAGGTTAGTGGTTAGAGGATATTTTATCATAGCAGGAGAGGCGTCGGGTGATTTGCATGCAGCGGAACTGGTAACGCAGATCCGTCAGCGCGATCCCGAAGCACGCATAACAGGACTCGGTGGTGACCGGATGGCTGCCGCCGGGTGCTACTTGTATCAGGACTACCGTAAGATGGCGTTTAACGGGTTTATATCCGTGATGGCGCATTCGAGGCAGATCCATGAGAACTTCCGCATTGCTCGCGAGGCGCTGTTGAAGGAGAGACCAAATGCCCTTATCCTCATTGACTACCCCTCTTTTAACCTGCAGATGGCTAAGTTCTGCCGTAAACATCTGCCGGCTACCAAGATCGTTTATTATATCCCGCCCAAGGTATGGGCATGGAAACGCAGACGTGTTCATGCGATAGCGCGCCTATGCGACGAGGTGCTCGGTATCTTCCCCTTCGAACCGCCTTTCTACGCCAAGTACGGCTACCAATGCACGTATGTGGGTAATCCCACGGCAGAGGAGATTAATAAAGGTGAATGGTTAAAGGTGAACGGTGAAAGGGAAAAACTCATTGCCCTCTTGCCGGGTTCGCGGCGTACGGAGATCGTATCCAGCCTGCCGCGTATGTTAGAGGCAGCGCATGCTTTTCCGGAGTACCGGATCGTCGTCACGGCTGCTCCGGGAGTGGAAGATGCCTTCTATGCTCCTTATCTGAAACAAGGTGAGACGCTCACGCGGGATACATATGCTACCGTTCGCTCGGCGCGGGCGGCTATCGTCAACTCCGGTACGGCAACGCTCGAGACGGCTTTGCTCGGTTGCCCGCAGGTGGTCGTTTATCATGCCCGACCCGCTTGGCTCATTGGCTTGTTACGTTGGGCGCAACCCCTGCTATTCACCGTCCGTTGGTTCACCTTAGCCAATATCATCTTGGACAAAGAGGTGATCAAAGAGTGCATCGCCAATGAGTTCACGGTAGAGAAGGTGCGCACCGAATTAGGTCGTTTGCTGACGGATGAGGCGTATCGAAAAGAGATGCTCGCAGCATACGAACATCTCTCATCTGTTTTAGGCACTTCTGCCGCATCAGCCAAAGCGGCTGAGATCATCACATCGAAACCATAAGCGCTGCCAGAATATACGGCATTGCCCCGATGAGTACGCCTTTCGCCAGGCGCCATGTGTCCGTGGTATAGAAAACGAACAACAATGCCAGATCCGGGAAAGCGCTGACCAGCAGCAGCTTGCTCATCACACCGCCTGCTTCGAACTGCAAGGTCTTGAGCGGGTACCAGAGGTTCATCACCTCGATATAGGTCAAGCCGAACGCAGCCGGCAAGAGCAGGCCTATGACTATTCCTATCCAATAGCGGTCAAAGCGATCCATAAGCGGTCCAGTCGATGGTAAGCGGAGTGATGGCTAACAGTTGATGCTCCATCGCCCATATGTCGGTATCGGTAGCCGAAGGTTCATCATTGACGAACTCTCCTGCTAACTTCCATCCTTTGAGTACACCTTCGGGCAGGGGTTCGTTGAGCTCACCCAACTCATTTGCCCAGTGTCCCCTGCATTGCCGCGCCCAACGGATGCCTTGAATCTCCCCTATCGGCGCGTTGATGTTATATACCGTCTGCGGCGCGATGCCTTCTTCGTATAAGTGCTGCGTCACCTCTGTCAGGAAAGGTTGCAACCAATGCAGATCAACGTCCGGTTCATGACTGTTGATGGACCATCCGATAGCCGGAATGCCTTTCTCTGCCGCTACGTAACAGGCACCCATCGTGCCGGAGTAGAGAGCATTGATAGCGGCGTTGGAGCCATGGTTAATGCCGGACACTACGAGGTCGATCGGTGTATCGGGGAAGAGGTACTCACGCGCTATTTTGATACAGTCAGCCGGCGTACCGTTGGTCACATAGACCGCAGCCCCGTTCAGGTCATGCTCTTCGATCCGACGCAAATACATAGGCGTGGTCACGGATATCGATGCCGCATATCCGCTACGCGGTCCGTCCGGACAGATGACCGTCACCTGACCTAACTTCGTCATCTCGCGGGCCAGCAGACGAATGCCTGCCGTTCCCCATCCGTCATCATTGACTACAATTATGTTCATATCATCTTTATCACTTTCTGCGCGAGTGCATTCGCTTCGTCCATCGTGGCGGCTTCCGAATAAACACGGATGATGGGTTCGGTGTTGGACTTACGCAGATGAACCCATCCGTCTGCAAAATCAATCTTCACGCCGTCGCGGTCGTTTACTCTCTCGTTCTTATAGAGCTCTTTAACGCGTGCGAGGATAGCATCGACATCGGTGTCGGGCGTCAGGTCTATACGGTTCTTACTGATACAGTAGTCCGGATAGGTACGACGCAGCTCGCTCACTTTCTTGTCTTCGTGTGCCAGAAGGCTGAGGAAGAGGGCGATGCCTACCAATGCATCACGACCATAGTGACAAGCGGGATAGATGACCCCACCGTTACCCTCACCACCGATGACCGCATTGACACGTTTCATCTCGGCTACGACGTTCACCTCACCTACCGCACTTGCGCTGTACGTACCGCCATGCTTAGCCGTCACATCCGCCAGCGCGCGAGTAGAGGACATATTACTTACCGTATTGCCCGGCGTATGACGCAGCACATAATCGGCTACGCTCACCAGCGTGTATTCTTCGCCGAACATATCGCCGTTCTCGCAGATGATAGCGAGACGATCGACATCAGGATCGACTACAAAACCCACATCCGCCTTACCGCTCTTGAGCAGGTCGCTTATCTCGGTCAGGTGTTGCGGTAGGGGTTCGGGGTTGTGCGGGAAACGACCGTTCGGCGTGCAGTTCAGTTCGATAATGTTCTGTACGCCCACCGCACGCAGGATAGCGGGGATAGCAAGGCCGCCTACCGAGTTCACGCAGTCGATAGCAACGGTGTAGTTCTTGCGCTTGATGGCTTCTACATCGACGAGCGGCAATTGGAGCACTTGCTCCACATGGTAAGGCAGGTAGTCCTTGGTCTCCATATGTCCGAGGTCATCCACTTCGGCAAACGTGAAGTCTTCGGCTTCGGCGATCGCCAGCACCCCTTTGCCTTCGGCATCATTGAGGAACTCTCCATGCTCATTGAGCAGCTTGAGGGCGTTCCACTGTTTGGGGTTGTGGCTGGCGGTGAGGATGATTCCGCCTGCTGCCTGTTCGCCGGTAACAGCCAACTCGGTGGTCGGCGTAGTAGCCAAGCCGATATTGACCACGTCATAGCCCATGCCCATGAGGGTACCGCACACGATGCTCTCCACCATATGTCCGCTCAGACGGGCATCACGACCCACTACAATCTTGTTATTATTCGGCATGGCAGCCCGACGTTGCGTGGCATACGCAGCCGTGAAACGTACGATATCAACGGGGTTGAGACCCTCGCCTACGCGACCGCCGATAGTGCCGCGGATACCGGATATACTCTTAACTAAACTCATATTATTGTTTTACTTTGATTTTCAGGATATACATATACGGCGTCACCGAACTCTGTTCATTGGAGAACCCTAACTTACTGGGACATAATATCTCGCATTGCGCATCCCCGTATTTCATTAGTTTGATCGCCAAATGCCATCCGACAGCATCGCATTCGCTCGTGTTCAGGTAATGGAACTCAGCCGGATAAGCCTGGTCGAGCGTGGTCCAATAACTGAGCGTGTCAGCGTTCTCGGTCAGGGCGAATTGCTTATACCGCATGATGATCATGTCGTTGGCGACGATCTCTTGGGTGGTATCTCCCTGCTCTATCAGGTGGTAATAGAAATTGTCATACCCGTGCACTTTATAGTACTCGTTCTCTGCCCATACATGGTCCTCTTCCGGCTCTTCGGTGAGGATTTTCCAGTTATTACGACTGATATAATTAGCTATCAGTTTGTCCTCTTGGTCGCGCAGACGCGAATAGGTGTTGTTCGTACAGCCGGCAAGAGCACAAGCGATGCCGATCAGTCCTACAATAAAAAATCGTTGCATTTATTTTAATTCTATTTCAATGATTACATTTTCGTATGGTGGCACATGGTCCGTTCCTTTGAGTCCGTAGGCGGCATACCAAGGTGCGACGAGTCGTGCTTTGGCACCGTGATGCAGCTCGCGTATGTTCTCATCCACCGCCATCGGCAACTCACTCTTGCCGATTCGGTATGTGCCTTCGCTATCAAGGAGCAGCCGCCCGTTCAAGTCCATCGTCCGCATGTGGACGGTCCATTCGTCGTTGGGTTGCGGCGTTGGGGTCGTTGGGTCTCCGGGGTCGGTGACAAGCATCCATGTGCCGGCATCATAGAGGGCGTAGGTCTCGTCCTGTTCCTGCACATAACGGATCAGTTGCTCATCGGCAGCGCTTGCCAACTCGCGGTTGAAGTTCATCCGCGCCATGAGTGCACTGTCCGGCTTGGGTCCTTCTCCCATGCGTTGACTCGGTCGCTGCGGAGCCTGATGCCCGCATGCCGCGAACAGGAGCACCACTAACCCGCTAACCACTAACCCGCTAACCCTTTTCATTCTCAAACACATTACGCCGATACTCGGTCGGAGTGACACCATAGGTATTCTTAAAGCACTTGGCGAAATAACGGCTGTCGTTCATTCCCACCATGTAAGTCACCTCGGTGATATTATACTTACGTTCCTCCAGCAGTTGTGCCGCCCGTTTGATACGCATCTCGCGGATGAACTCTACAGGGCTGAGTCCGGTCATGCTCTTGAGCTTATTAAAGAACACGGTGCGACCCATACCCATTTCGTCCACCAGTTCATCAACGGTCAAAGTGTTGTTATCCATCTGCCGCTCCATCACGTCGAGCAGCTTGGCGAGGAAGGCATCGCCCGGCACTTGTTCATCGCTCTTCTGCGGCTCCAGACGCATGAGACGTTGGCGGTAACTCTGCTCCAGTTGCTCGCGTTGCGTAAGTATATTATGAACGCGCGCGCGTATGTACTCGGGTTCGAAGGGCTTGGTCACATAGTCATCCGCACCTAACTGCAATGCCTGCAAACGACTCTCGATAGCTGTCTTGGCTGTCAGTAAAATCACAGGGATATAATCCAGTTCGGTGTTCTTCTTGATGAACTGCGTCAGCTCCAGACCATCGACATTCGGCATCATGAGGTCGGTGATCACGAGGTCGATGGGTTTCTCGCGCAGAATACGTTTGGCTTCCGCACCGTCGCAGGCACTCACCACATTATAATCGCGGCTCATGACGGTGGTGAGGAAATTACGCATGTCTTGGCTGTCATCTACCACCAGAATCGTCCGTTTGCTGTCTTTCTGTTCCTGCTCGATCGAATTGAGTTTGTCTTCCAGCGTAGGCTCCGTAAACGCCTGCGGCGCCGCATGATCGTCGGTCAGGAACTCGACATCACTGTCGAAATGCTCCTTGCCTGTATGCAGCAGCACGGTGATGGTCGTACCCTTACCCACTTCGCTCTCCACCTCTATATAACCGTGATGCAGGTCCACCAGTTCTTTGGTCAGGTTCATACCGATACCCGTACCCGTCGCATTCGAGTTATTGAGTTCGTTATTGCTGGCGAAGCGCTCAAAGAGCACGCTTCGTTTCTCGGGTGCTATACCGATACCTTCGTCTTGCACGGTCAGCATGACAAATCCGGGTTTGTCGGAGATGATGACGCGTATGTTCTTACCGGCCGGCGTGAACTTAAACGCGTTACTGAGCAGATTCCATAAGATCGTATCCATGCGTTGGCGGTCCACCCATACGGTCGAGTCCGATGCGTTATTGATTATCTCGAAATGAATATGCTTGTCGTATGCCTCTTTCTTGAAGTTCAGGCTGGTCTCTTCCACTAACTCGCTGAGCAAGGTCTGTTGCACTTTCAGTTTCATCTTCTGGTTCTGCACCTTACGGAACTCGAGCAGTTGGTTCACCATACGCAGCATACGCCGGCTGTTACTCTGCACGATCTCCAGTTGGCTGCGTACGTTCTGACTGATGCGCTCGTTCTGCAATATGTTCTCCACCGGCGCGATGATAAGCGTCAGCGGCGTGCGTAACTCATGACTGATGTTCGTAAAGAAACGCAGTTTGATGTCCGTCACCTGCTGCTCCACTTTGACGCGTTGCCTCAGGCCGTTATAGGTGGCAATGACCCATACGATCAGCATGATCATCAGCGCGATGCCTAAGACATAGAGGCATATAGCCCACCAG
>Ga0310690_10010078_pt1 | contig 11782 bp, 9 predicted proteins | sample AusTroGonzalo_MG_2_FD_207661 | JGI IMG/M metagenome (GOLD analysis project Ga0310690, IMG submission 207661) | Bovine rumen microbial communities from tropical cattle in Woodstock, Queensland, Australia - Gonzalo_04 (v2) (version 2) | ecosystem: Host-associated > Mammals > Digestive system >...
CAAATGGCACCGGTGGTCTTCACGTGGCGCACAATGGCTCCACGCAGACAACCGAAAGGCGCGCTGGCCTCCTTGGCAATGTTGTCGCCACCGCCTTCTCCAACGGTAAACTTCAGCGTGTGGTTGTCACCGTCGAAGACACCGCAGAAGGGTCTCTCCAATGAGCCTACTTGTATTCCCTTTGTGTCGATGTCAGCCGACAGTCGGAAAAACTGATTCTGGAAATTCTTGCCCTCAGCCACTTGTTTGGCCAACGCCTCCCATTCGTTGCTCGACTTCAGGAGGTAGGGGTCGGTACTGTTACCGCTGCCGAGCCACGTCTGTGCCCAGCCTGTTGTTGTAGTGCATAGCAGCACTGCCAGCAGCATGAATAGTCTAGATTGTTTCATATTCATTTGTTTTGTTGTTTTAGATTGCTACATTAATTAATACGTATCTAGGGGACAATGTCCATTATTTCCTACTTGACAGTTGCTTTTTCAGCTTCAGGATACGGCGGACACTCTGGTTGATGCGCTCCTCTGTGATAGTGCCGTCCTCTACACTCTTAACAACGGTATTGAAGGCCTGTATGAAGTCCTTGGAGCAGAGTACAATATCGGCACCAGCCTGGATGCAGCCCACGATGGCCTCGTCAACAGTGTACTGTTGCGTGATGGCTCCCATATCCATGGCATCGGTCACGATGATGTGCTGATAGCCCAGTTCGCTGCGCAGTTTGTCCTGCAGGATGACAGACGACATGGTGGCGGGAATGTCCTCTCCTGTGACATTGGGTGCGCTGATATGAGCCGTCATAATCAGCTGACAGCCCCCCTGGATACCTGCACGGAATGTCACAATCTCACACTCGAGCATCTCGTCCCAAGTCTTCAGCGTCTGCGCATAGCCGTAGTGCGTATCAGCCTTTGTGTCGCCATGACCGGGGAAGTGCTTGATGCAGCCAACGACGCCGGCATCCTTCAGTCCCTGCAGATAGTTGGTCACCATGGGTGCAGCAACGGCAGGATTGTCGCTGAAGGCACGAGGGCCGATGACAATGTTCTCAGGGTTGGTGTTCACATCTGCCACTGGGGCGAAGTCGATGTCGAAACCGTAGCGGTTCAGATAGGTACCGATGGTGTTCCCGCATTCGTAGGCGTTGGCAGGGTCGCCGGTAGCACCGATGGCTGCCATCGACTCGTACTTCTTGACGTGAAAGTTATCGTTGTTGGCGATACGGGCAACGCGGCCGCCCTCCTCGTCTATGCACATCAGGGGCTTCCCGTTCAGTGCTTTCAACTGTGGCATGAACTGCGCCAACTGTGTCTCGTCCTTGATGTTCCAGGCATAGAGAATAACGCCGCCCACAGGGTATTTCTGGTTTACACCCTTCATGCAGTCGTTCACCGTCTGCAGTTCCAGCGGCATCAGGTCGTCATACACATTCCAGTGTATGGTAGTGTCCAGTGCCTCGGGACGAACAAAGAACATTTGCCCGACCTTCTGGCTTAGCGTCATCTGCCGCAGCTCTTCCTCTATCTCATCTGGAGGCCCTGGTATAGGTGTATCTTCGTCAGAGCAAGCGGTAAACGTGGCTACCATAACGATAGCAGCCAACAGGCCAATGTTTTGCTTAAAAAACCGATTTTGGCAGACCTCGCGCACTATGACATCGTTCTTTTCCCGAAGGTCATCATTTTGACGAAGTATTCGCCAGATGAGAACGGCTATGAGCAATACTAGTAACACGATGGCTGCCGAAAGCAGGATAATGATGGTAGTAGTCATAGAAAGTGGAAATAATGTTATTAGTTTGGTGCAAATTTATGTAATAAATAAACTAGATGCAATAGCTCAGACAAGGCCCAGACAAGATTACCTATGTTTCCAGACAAGATTGCATATCGACAGACAGGATTTAGTATGCCCTCGACGAAAATTAGCACCATAACAAAACCGGGGAAACCTCTTCTGTAGGCTTCCCCGGCTCTCTTGTTATATCCCCGATGCTGATTACTGATTCTGCGAGGCAGATATGCGGAACTCTGTAGGCGTCATGCCGAACCGGCGACGGAAACACTTGTTGTAATAAGCATAACTGCTGAAACCACAGTCGAGGGCTATCTGGGAGATACTCATATCAGGATTGTTCGACATGAGGAGCGTAGAATACTCCAGGCGGAGCTCCTGCATATAGTCAGTGAGCTTGGCATACTGACTGCCCTTGGAGAAAGCTGCACCCACGCGCTCCTTAGACAACTGGAAACGGTCCATGATCGACTGGCGGTCGAAATTAGGAGCAAGGAACAGGCGCTCGCGTACGATGATGCTGTCGATATACTGGAATAGCTGCTCGTCGGAGAGTTTGTCAGGGTCTGTCGTCTCGCTCGCAGGGAGCGTTTTCTCTGCCATCTGCTGCAGATACTTCTCCTTGTAGATTATCGCCTCGGTAATCTGGTTAGCCAGCGACTGGTTTTTGCGACTGATGATGCGGTTCTTGCGGATCACGATGTCGGCAAGGGCTACCATGGCAATCAGCACAATGAGTATAATCAGGATGATGGCCTCTTGTACGGTGTTCTCGGTCTTCTGCTGCATGATGGTCTGCTGCTGCTCCTTGTCATGATAGACGGCAGCCAGCTCCTGGGCTGTGTTCCTGGCCTTGCGGCTTTTCAGTGTGTCCTGTATCTCCAGCACTTGCTCGTAGAGGGTGGCGGCTTGCTCGCCGTTACCCATCTGATGATAGACATCGGCCAGACCCCACTTGGCGGTGTTCATCATCTCGCCGAGTGTGTCGCCCTGTAGGCGTATGCGCTGAATGAGGTCGTTGTAGATGTTGACGGCCTCGTGATAAAGACCGCGCCGCTTCATGTAATCCACGATGAAATAGTCGCGGGTGTGGTTGCCCTCGTACTGCACAGCTTTCCATGCAGCGTAGGCCGAGTCAGCGCGATGGAAATATGTGCTCTGCTTGCTGCCGGAACTGTTAATTCCCATCCTTGCCAGCAGGGCAGCCATCTTTGCTAATGCCATACGGCGGTCGATGAGTTGCTGATTCTGTGCTGCTCCCCAGCGCGTGCCCTGCATGGTGAGCTGCAGGTTGCGCTCGTTGGTTTGCAGCGCGCTATCGTAGTCCTTCATTTCGCTATACAGGCTTGCCAGCAAGTTCAAGAAGCCGTGGGTTAGGTGGTCAGCATTGCCGCGGTCGGTCTTGGCAATGAGGTCAATAGCCTCGTTGACGTACTGGATTCCCTTCTCGCGGTCGCCCTCGAAGAAAATGTTCTGGCCCATCGATGTTAGTGCCATGGCGTGGTAGTAGTCGTTGCCCGTCTCCTTGGCCAGGTCGAGCTGTTGCTGCAACCACTTGGTCTCTTCGGCCTTATGACCGGAGAGTTCGCTGGCATTGCAGATCGAGCTGAGCACGTGGAGCTTTGTCTCGCTGTCGGCTTCGGTCACAGGATTGTCCAGCAGTTGCAGGTACAGGTCGTAGGCATCACGGAACTGCATGCAATTAAAAAGCGAGTCGGCCACACGCATGTTTTGGTCAAAGTCTGCATTGCTGGAATTACCAGCCACCCCGTCCTTCATGTCAGGGCATCCAGAGCAGCCTATGGTTAAAGTGGCTAAGGCTATAAAAAAGCCAAGGATTAAAGTCTGTCGCATATGTTCGCCAAACATCGTTTCTTTAACTAAATTGTTCATTTCTGCTGCAAAGATACGATTTTTATGGTAAAACAATGCAATCTGCATCAATAGTCACTATTTTTTATGTGAATTATTTTGATTCTGCCACAAATTTGTTGTATTTTTGTTGCAAAAAGGACTCTCTTTTTTGTCAGAGAAGAATAGATATGTTTGAACACATTGCAGAATTTACGGCGTGGCCGATACTGACGGGCTTCTTTATTGGATACGTGGCCAACCGCATTATGAGTGGCGAGGGCAAGGGCTGTTGCATGAACCTTATCGTGGGAATCATCGGAAGCTATGCCGGCACCTTTATCAGTCACCTGTTGGAAATCGACCTGTTTGGCAAGGGCTACCTTACCAACTTTGTATTCTGTGTCGTGGGGGCTGTCACGGTTTTGTGGATTTGGAAGAAACTGTTTGACTGACGGCCCATTTTGCCGTCAATGGTTGACGTAGTCACAATCGTAAAGTGAGCTTCATCAGATAGGAAATAAGACAATGAAGAAAACATTATTACTTTACTTGCTGCTGATATCTGCTGTGGTATTGGCACAAAACACCGAGATTCGATACAATCAGGTGGGCTGTTATCCACAACAAGAAAAAGTCATTGTGGTGGAGGGCATGAATCCTATAGGTAAAGTTCGATTGACGATGCCCGATGGTAAGACGATAAAGCCCAAGCTTCAGGTTCACAAGGCTTTGTCTTCATGGTCGGGTAAGACACGCTATGTCGTCGATTTGGGAGATTTGACTGCTACAGGAAACTATCACATAAATGTTGGTAATGCAACATGCGACCTCAATGTGAATGAAAATCCTTTCTGCGATGTCGCAAAGGCGTCGCTGCGACTCTTCTACCTAATCCGTTCTGGTGTAGCAATAGAAGATGTTGTATATAGTCGTCCTGTAGGACATCCCGATACGAAGGTTCTTGTACACAACTCTGCTGCTTCCCGATTGCGTCCGGCTGGGACGGTCATAAGTTCGCCCTATGGCTGGTATGATGCAGGTGACTATAATAAATATGTAGTGAACTCGGCATTCAGTATCGGCTTGATGTTTGCTGCCTACGAAGCCCAGCCCAACTATTTTGCCAAACTGCAAACAAACATTCCTGAGAGCGGGAACAATACGCCTGATTTGCTCGACGAGATGATGTTCAACTTGCGTTGGTTCCTTACTATGCAAGACCCCTCTGATGGCGGCGTTTACCACAAACTCACCACACCTCATTTCGAAGGCTTCATCATGCCAACAGAATGCCATCAGTCTCGCTATGTTGTAGCTAAGAGTGTAACGGCGACTTTAGATTTTACTGCAGTGATGGCTGATGCTGCTCGTATCTTCGAACCCTTCCAAGATGATTATCCAGGCTTTTCAGCTATAGTAGCAGGAGCCAGCGAACGTGCCTATCAATGGGCAAAGGAGCATCCGAAAGATTTCTATCGTCAGGAACAGTTGAAAGACCCGACAGTCAGTACAGGTGGTTATGGCGATGGCAATGCTGCAGATGAATTCTTCTGGGCTGCTTCGGCTCTTTATCGCCTGACGGGCAAGCAGCAGTATCTCGACGATGCCCGACAATATCAGCCACAGCGTTTTACGACTCCAACATGGGTCAATGTGGCTTCACTTGGTGCTTTTGAGTGGCTTGCTGCAGGTGAATCACCACTTCGCGAAACGATGCTCGGTCAGCTGACGGCTTATTGCGACGAAGCCATCAAGAGTGTTGATGGTTCTTGCTTTCAGTCTCCATTCGGCAACAAGCGTAGCGACTTTGGTTGGGGCTGTCTGGCCGAAAACTGTTGCTGTCAGGGACTAGTGTTGCTCTATGCAGACAAGATGTTGGGCAAAAACAAGTACAGTCGCTATGCTCTCCAGAACGCTGATTATCTGTTTGGTCGTAATGCTACGGGCTATTGCTATGTAACAGGATTTGGAAAAAAGAGTCCCATGCATCCTCACCATCGCATCAGTGCTGCAGATACGATAAAGAATCCCTTCCCCGGAATGCTTGTTGGTGGACCTAATCCAGGACAACAGGACAAGAAAGAATTGCCTACGCCTTATCTTTCCGACTATCCTGACGAATCTTACCTGGATATCACGCAATCTTATGCCTCCAACGAGATTGCCATCAACTGGAACGCCTCTCTTGTAGCCTTCCTCTGTTGGCTTGATGCGGAAAGTTGTAATTAACCGAGTCCATTATCCTATCAAAAAGAAAAAGAATATGAAAAAGAATTTATTTTTAATTTGCTTCTCTGCGTTGCTGCCCCTTTCTTGCAGTCAGAAGAAGATAGCCCTTTTCAACGGGCACGACCTCTCTGGCTGGGTATTTGTAACAGACTCAACTATTCAGGAGGATGCAAGCCAGACCTTTACGGCCTCAGATGGATTGATTCTCATCTCAGGTCAGCCTTTTGGATATATGAGGACTGAGCAGAAGTACTCTAACTTTGTACTTCATACGGAATGGCGCTGGAGCGGTGAACCTGCTGATGGAGGCATCTTCGTTATGCTTCAAGACGGCGATAAAGTATGGCCTACGGGTTTGCAATGCCAAATGAAGGGAGGCGATTTGGGTGTACTGATAGGTGGTATTCCCTTAGCAGATGTGGAAGCTCCTAATAGATTCTACAAGAAGGAACTCATGGACGAGACCCCAGTCGAGAAGCCTGCAGGAGAGTGGAACGAAACGGAGATTATTTGTAAAGATAGTCATGTCACAGTAACGATAAACGGAGTGATGGTGAATGAGGCCTATTGCGAGGCTCATGAAGGCTACATTGGATTCCAAAGCGAAGGCGGTCCACTGGAGTTCCGCAATGTCTATCTGACTCCGATAACTGCTGAGTAGGAAATTCCCGATGCATTTATAAATACAGATACACTAGGAATACAGGATAACCATTGAATGAGCAATATGGATTCACAGGCATTGAAAGATTTCTTTCTGCGCGACGAGTTTGCACGGCAGAATTGCATAGAGATAGTAGAAATTGCTGAGGGTTATGCCCACACACAAGTCAGGATAGAACCCCGTCACCTGAATGCAGGAGGTAGTGTACAAGGTGGTGTCCTCTTCACGCTTGCAGACTTGGCTTTTGCAGCAGCGACTAATAGTCATGGAACTCTGACTGTCACATCTACAGCCAACATTACATTCATACGTGGAACAAGTGCAGGCATCATCTCAGCTCAGGCACAGGAGTTAATCAATCATCGACATTTGCCTTTCTGCGAAGTCCGCATCAAAGATGAATCAGGCAATCTTCTTGCTGTTTTTACTGCAAGCGGCTATCGTAAAGAAGGATTGAGTGCCATATAGAAATTAGGTGCATCTGCACCATGGCATATTCTTAAGAACTATAATTCATATAACAGGTATTTCTGCCTCTTCTGCTTGAACTCTTCCACCTCGTCCTTCCAGCGGGCGCGGATTTCTGCTTCGCTGTACCCATCTTCAATCATTTCACGGACGTAGGTCCGGCCCAGCAGTTTGTCGAAGAAAGAGGTAAAAAACTTATCTGTCTTGCTCTCACTCTTCATGCATCGGTAGGCATCTATGACATACGCCAGATTCATTTGCCTGTGCCATATCGTGTCATAGGGTAGGGTGGAGAGGTCCTCGCCGTAGCACTTTTCTCCCAGCAGCACGGGGTTTGTGGCTCCTGGCATGCTCTGCGGGGTGAAGGAATAGCTGTGGCACGCCTGCAGCCCAGGATGTCCGTACTGCTGGAAGGGCTTGTCCGTTCCGCGTCCCATGCTGACCACCGTGCCTTCGAACGGGCAGAGCGAGGGGTAGAGGTAGATAGACTGCATGTTGGGCAGGTTGGGCGATGGTGCCACAGGCAGGGTGCAGTGCGTCTGGTGGGTATAGTTCTGGCAGGGGATGACCGTCAGCCTGCACTCATTGCCTTCGTTCAGCCACTTCTCTCCGACAGCCATTTGTGCCAGTTCGCCCAGCGTCATGCCGTGTACGACGGGGATGGGGAGATATCCGACTCCGCTACGCAACGACATATCCAGGATGGGCCCGTCCACATAGTGTCCATTGGGGTTCGGGCGGTCTAGTATGATGACCTCGCGTCCGTATTTCGCACAGGCATCCATCAGGTGGCACATGGTCACGTAGTAGGTGTAATAGCGCAGACCAACGTCCTGGATGTCAACAAGCAATACATCGAACAGCCTCATTGACTCCTCTCCGAGGTGCTTCTTGCGGTTCTGTCCGTACAGCGAAAGGATAGGAATACCTGTCTGCTCGTCCACTTCGTCTGCTACTACAGCTCCGGCATCGGCATGACCACGGAAACCGTGTTCGGGCGAGAAGACGGCTGTCATCCTGACGCCCTTTTCCACAAGCAGGTCCAGTACATGCCGGTGCTCTTCCCCCACAAGGCCCGTCTGGTTGCTGAACAGCGCCACACGCTTTTCGTCCAGAAGCGGCAAATAGAGCCCTGTCCGCTCATCGCCTGTTATGATGCGCTGCCCGAAATCGGAGCAGTAAGCTGGGAGGAGAGCTAATAACAAAGCTATTATTCTTGTCTTTGTCATACACATTCTCTCAGGCCAGTTCGATGGAATTGTCCTTGTTGATGCGCGTGATGTTGGCGAGGGCATGGTAGGGGATGTCGTGGTCGCGCAGGAACTGTCCGCCGCTAGCGAAACTTTTCTCCACCAGGAAGCCCATACCTACGATCTGAGCACCCGACTGGCGGCACAGGTGTATTACACTGCCTGCGGAATGGCCGTCTGCCAAGAAGTCATCAAGGAAGAGTATTCGGTCGTTTTCCGTCAGAAACTCTTTGCCGATGCACACCGTCGTCTCGCTGTCGCGTGTGAACGACCATACCCACGATTTCCAGGAGTCATCCACCGTCTTGGGTATTTTCTTCTTGATGAACACCACAGGCAGGTGCATCAGGTAGCCTGTCATGATGGCCGGTGCAATGCCCGAAGCCTCGATGGTGACAATCTTGTTGATGCCCTGGTCTTTGAATAGTCGGGCAAACTCCTCGGCACAATGCATCATGAGTTGAGGGTCTAGTTGGTGGTTCAGGAAGCTGCCAACCAGCACAATACCGCCATCAACCTTTGCACGTCCCTCTTTCTGAATCCGTTGTTTCAGTTCTTCTAACATAATTATAAACTAATGTAATGGTGTTAACGGATACACGATGTTGACGATGAAGATGTTGGCGGCGAGGATGATGATGTTCATCAGCAGACCGATGCGCATGAAATCGCTGAAGCGGTAGCCGCCAGGGGCATAGACCAGCATGTGCGTGGGCGAGCCGATGGGTGTGGCAAAGCTGCTGCTCACACTGATCATCAGGGCAATGAGGAAGGGGAAAGGTTCGTAGCCCAACTTTTCGGCGGCATGGAACATGATGGGGAAGAACATGGCACCGGCTGCGGTGTTCGAGATGAACTCGGTGGCGAAGGTGCCGACCAGACAGACGGCAGTCATCACCACAATCGGGTTGGTGCCGCAGACGTCAAGGATGCCGTTGGCCAGCCATTCGGCGATGCCCGTCTTCTGGATGGCGAGGCCGAGGACAGCACTGCCGGCAAAAATCATGAGGATATCCCAGTTGATGGCCCGCATGGCCTGCTCCATGTTGCAGCAACGGCAGATGAGCATGGCAGCAGCAGCCAGGAAGGCGCACTGCAACAGCGGCATGATACCCAGGGCCGAAACCACCACCATCGCAATCATAATGAGGGTGGAAAGAATCGTGCCGTAGCCGAAGTTGGGCACATCGTCGGAGTCGAAGAAGTAGAGGTCTCTCTTCAGGGAATCTGTGTTGACGTTGAAATGCTTCGGACATACGAACAGCAGCGTGTCGCCCACCTGCAGCTTCACATTTCGCGGTGCCTCGTTGATGCGTTCTCCGCTTCGGGCAACAGCCGCCAGCATAAAATTATTATCCTTCTCAAACGAAGTGCTGCCGATGGTTTTCCCTATCAGACTGCTGCCGATGTTGACGTATGCCGTACGCAATTTGCTATATTTATCCAACTCCTTTATGGAGAAGACATGGTGGTCGGCACTCACCAACTGGTGGCTGTACGCCATCACAATCAGCTCGTCTATCTGTCCGGCATAGACCAGATGGTCGCCGCCCATGATGGGCTCGTCCTCCGTGATGGGCAATGGGGTATCGTCGAAGTGATGCATTTCTATCAGACTGCCGCCTTTCACGTGGAAGAGGCCAGCCTCGCCCAGCGTCTGGCCGATATAGGGGTTGTCCGACGGCACCTGCAATTCCACGGTATAGTCGCCCGTCGATTCAAAGACACTCTCAGGAGCCTTGCGGTCGGGCAGCAGCCTGCGCATGGCGATGACCGACAGCACGCCGATAGCCAGGCAGAACAGTCCCGGGATGGTCGTGGCCAGAATGTTCATAGCCTCACCCGTCCGCTCTTCGTAGAGTCCGCTGATAATCAGGTTCGGCGGGGTGCCGATGAGGGTACAGATACCGCCCATGCCCGAGGCATAGCTCAGAGGGATGAGCAGTTTCGAGGGCGATATGTTCAATTTCTTCGACCATATTTTGACGATATTCACGAAGAGTGCCACCACCGTCGTGTTGCTAAGGAAGGAACTGAGTGCGGCAACGGGCAACATCAGACGTGTCACCGCCTTCGTGTAACTGTCGGGCGAGCCGAGCAGATACCTCACAATACATTGCAGCACGCCTGTATGCATCAGGCCTGCCACAACTACAAACAGTACCCCGACGGTGACGACCGAGGTGCTGCTGAAGCCCGAAAAGGCCTCCTTTGCATCGAGAACGCCTGTGACAAAGAGTACACCGATGGCACCGAGGAAGACAATATCGCTGCGCCACTTGGTGAACAGCAGAATGGAGAACATCCCCAGCACCGTTGCGATGGTTATCCACGCATCGAGACTAAAACCCCAGAAAAGAATTGTATCAGCTCCCATATTTATGCCGATTTACATGAATTCGAGACACAAATTTACAACTATTTTCAATTCCAAACAAGTAAATGGGAGAAATTAACATATTAATCTAATGGTATCTCCGGGTGCTGCACTGCCAGCAGCGAGTCTTTTTGCGAGAGGTAGAACATGTAGAGGATGGCGGTCTCCTCGCCTCGGTTCTCGCCGTGATGGATGGCATTCACCATCTCCACGACGGGTTCGCCCTCATGCACCACCTTCTCCTTGCCGTCCAGCCCGATGATGGTCAGTTCGCCCTGCACCAGGATGCCGTAATTCATCACGGGATGGTGGTGCCAACCCAGCTTCTTACCAGAGGGGAACTCGTACTTCACAGCCACCAGTTCCGGGCGCCCTTGCAGGTAGTCGGGCAGTTCCGCACCGTCCCAACTCTGGCTGGTGCGTATCAGTTCGGTAGATACCACCGTCGCTGGGGTATCGGAATTCTCATCTTTAGCTTTAGCTTTTTTACCGAATATCACGATAACCGCCAAGCAAATGATGGTGATGATTTCGGCAATCGCCCAAGGGGAAATCTGTCTTTTCGTTGCCATGTTTATTCTATTCCTTCTTTTTAGTAACGGTAGCGGGAGTCGCACCCGCTACCGCTTGGGTTACATTTTCACTGCATTAGGGATGGTGTACATGACTCCCTTTGCTGCGTCAAAATATTTCACTGTCACAGACTCACCTACGTTGCGGCCGTAGATGACGAGCTGTGTGCTGCCGGATGCTGAGAGCGTTGCCGTACCACGGCACTCATCGCCCACGAAGGCACCCACCAGATAGCCAGGGGCAGGCGAGATGCCGACCTTTTTCAGGATGTTCTCCACTTCCACCGACTTCACCACGGGATACTTGGCCGAGCCGAGCGTGAACTTGGGGACGTATTCCTCGTCAATGCCGATACTCTCTTCCGAGTTCAAGTTGATATTGTCGGACAGGGTGAATATCTGCTTCAAATTCTGACAGTAGTATTGCAGCGACATGCGCACTGTTTCTGTGCCCGTCTCGTTGCCGTAGGCCTTCATCAGGAACTTGCCCGTGGCCGTCCCGCCGCCCACGTTGACGGCAGGCTTGGCCAGTGCGCGTATCTCGCCGTTCACGAAGAGCGCCATCAGGTCGCCGTCG
>Ga0310690_10010079_pt1 | contig 11782 bp, 11 predicted proteins | sample AusTroGonzalo_MG_2_FD_207661 | JGI IMG/M metagenome (GOLD analysis project Ga0310690, IMG submission 207661) | Bovine rumen microbial communities from tropical cattle in Woodstock, Queensland, Australia - Gonzalo_04 (v2) (version 2) | ecosystem: Host-associated > Mammals > Digestive system >...
CCCGCTCTGGCTGAGGAAGGCAAGAACCCATTCTCACTCGACTCTAAGGAGCCTAACTGGGAGAACTTCCACGACTTCCTGCTTGGTGAGGTTCGTTACCTGTCAGTGAAGAAGGCTTATCCTAACGAGGCCGAGGAGCTCTTCGCTGAGGCTCAGAAGATGGCCCAGCTGCGCTACAAGTCTTACATCCGTAAGGCAGCTGAGAATTGGGAGGAATAATCCCCTATCCTATTATATTAAGGAGGTGGAACCGCAAGGCTCCACCTCTTTTTCATTTCACAAATTCATAAGTCTAAGAGATAATTTCATAACTCTAAGAGTTATTTTCATAAGTCTAAGAGATATTTTCGTAACTCTAAGAGTTATATTTTTGCATCAATACGAAAATACTGCCCCACAAGTGGCCAAGTTGTGCCTCACAAGTGGCCAAGTTGTCCTGCACTACTTCCGAAGTTGTGTCGTTCAAAGACGGAAGGCGTCTCAAGCGCCTCAAACGTCTTTTCTGTTTTTCTGAAAATGCACAAAACGTTCAGCCGAAGACATCAAAGCTACGCGTACCTTATATATAATATATAATAATATATAATTAATATAATATATATATTGTCTATACCTCTCTGCGTATGTGTGTTTATGGAAAAAGACGCTAAGACGCTTGAGGCGCTTGAGACGCCGGAGAAATATTTGTGAACATCTTTTTCTGAAAGTTCCAACATTTTAAAGAAAAAATCAGTAAATCCTTTTCATTATCAAAATCTTTTTGTATTTTTGCAAAAATAATCCAAAAGAATTTTAATCTTAGGATACTTTAATGTATAACCCCCAAAACCGAAATGCCTATGGGCTGAAGAAAGATATTACTTAAATTAGGACATATAGGATGAATATCCACTTTTAGATTCTTGTTTCTGAAAATCGGCAAAATTGACAGAAATCTATCAAGAACAGAAGTAGGAGTTCACGCCAAATGGCGTGGGCATTACTCGTTTAGGATAGATAGGTGTTTGCCGATACCTCAGAAACGTAGACGAAGTAAATTGTCCACGTTTTCTTTTTATATAATTCTAAACTAAAAACCTATATGATTATGAAGAAAAAATTATTATTACTCGTGATGGTATTACTGCCAATTGTGGCTAGTGCAAATTCTGTTGAAATCAATGGCATCTACTATAATCTTAATTCTGATGGTAATGTTGCAGAAGTAACGAGAAATCCTAATCAATATACGGGAAAAATAGTAATCCCCGAGTCTATTAAATATAATAATGTAACTTATAGCATAACGAGTATAGGAGATCACGCATTCAGTGAATGTCATAGTCTTACTTCCATCACCATCGGCAAAAGCGTAAAAAGTATTAAAAAGGGTGCTTTCTCTGGCTGTTCTAGTCTTACCTCAGTCTCCATCTCGAATAGCGTAACGAGTATTGATGATTATTCTTTTTTGGGCTGTTCTAGCCTTACCTCTGTCACCATTGGCAATAGCGTGAAGATTATAGGCATCGAGGCTTTCATGAAATGCTCTGCTCTGACCTCCATAGCCATTCCTAACAGCGTAACGAGAATTGAAGCTGAGGCTTTCCGGGATTGCTCAGGCCTTATCTCCATCTCCATACCTAACAGCGTGACGAGTATTGGCAACAAAGCTTTCCTGGATTGCTCAGGTATAATCTCCGTCATCATCGGCAAAAACGTGACGAGTATTGGCAGTGGTGCATTCGCAAACTGTATTGGCCTTACTTCAATAAATATTGATGCAGGTAACTCTAAATACGATTCTCGCGACAACAGCAATGCCATCATAGAAACTATAAATAACAAATTGCTACAAGGTTGTAAGAATACCATCATTCCTAACAGTGTGACGAGTATTGGCAGTAGTGCATTCTCACACTGCACTGGACTTAACTCCATTACCATTGGCAACGGAGTGACGAGTATTGGCAATAATGCTTTCTATGGTTGTTCGGACCTTGCCTCAATCACTATCCCTAATAATGTGACGAGTATTGGCGACGAGGCTTTCTATGGTTGCTTTGGCCTTAACTCCGTTACCATTGGCAACGGAGTGACGAGTATTGGCGACAATGCTTTCTATGGTTGCTCTGACCTCACTGCAATAAAGGTTGATGCAGGTAATATTATATACGATTCTCGCGACAACAGCAATGCTATCATAGAAACTACAAGTAACAAATTGCTGATAGGTTGTAAGAATACCATCATCCCTAATAGCGTGACGAGTATTGGCAGTGGTGCATTCTCACACTGCACCGGCCTTAACTCCATTACCATTGGCAACGGAGTGACGAGTATTGGCAATAATGCTTTCTATAGTTGTTCAGACCTTGCCTCAATCACTATCCCTGACAGCGTGACGAAAATAGGTAATTATGCTTTCGCTCACTGCACTGGCCTTACCTCTGTCACAATCGGAAATAGCGTGACGAGTATTAGCGACAATACTTTCTATGGTTGCTCTGGCCTTAACTCCGTAACCATTGGCATCGGAGTGACGAGTATTGGCGACAATGCTTTCTATGGTTGTACTGACCTTACCTCAATCACTATCCCTAATAAGGTGACGAGTATTGGTGATAAAACTTTCGCTAATTGTACTAGCCTCACCACCGTCACCATCCCTGACAGCGTGACGAAAATAGGTAAATATGCTTTCGCAAACTGCACTGGCCTTACCTCTGTCACAATCGGAAAAAGCGTATCAAAAATTGGCAGTAATGTCTTCAGTGGAGTTGATATCCCAACTATTATTTCACTAATAGTGAATCCATTTAAAATATACGGTAGTTTAACAATAGAAAGAACTTTTACATCTAAAACATTCGAAAATGCCACGTTGTATGTACCAAAGGGTACTATAGGCATGTACAAAGCAACGGAGGGATGGAAGGACTTTTCATTTATAAAAGAAGGAGATTATGCAGGAACATATAAATTAATTTATATAGTTGATGGTGTAGTTATTAAATCTTTTGATGTGAAATATGGTGAAACTATCACTCAAGAACTTACTCCTACAAAGGAAGGGTATACGTTTTCAGGATTGAGCGATATACCTAAAACAATGCCTGCCCATGACGTAACAATAACAGGAACATTTACAATCAACAAATATAAACTTATCTATAAAATTGACGGAGTTGACTATATGACCTATGAGTTGGTATATGGAGCAGAGATTCAACCTGAGCGCGTACGTGCAAAGGAAGGCTATTCGTTCTCTGGATGGAGTGAGATACCTGAGACAATGCCAGCGCATGACGTGACAGTATCAGGAACATTCAATATTAACAGCTATAAGCTGACTTACATGGTAGATGATATAGTGTATAAGGAAACTATGTATAAGTATAGAGCAACCATTACTCCCGAACCACAGCCAGAAGGTGACTATGTGACTTTTGTGTGGATTGATTTGCCTCAAACGATGCCTGCCCACGATGTTGTGGTATATGCTAGTTACACAACTGGAATCATAGAAGTCTTGATGGGAACTAAGCGCAATCTACACATATATTCTCCTGACGGCAAGAAACTAAAGAAACTGCAAAATGGAGTGAACATTGTGGTACTGGACGACGGAACTGTGAAGAAAATCGTAATGAAATAATAAGTTAACAAATCAATTTAAAACAATTCGTTATGAAAAACGTGCGTTTTGAACCATGGAAAGGTAAGAATTACCTGACGAGTGGATTTAAAGGAAAAAAGATTTTGGTTATTGGAGAAAGCTTTTACTGTTCAGAGGAAGAAGCTGTAGCTACATTGACAGAAAAAGTTGTAACTGACTATCTTGCCATAAGAAATGGTGAGTATCGCGAAAATAATGGCAGATGGACTAACACTTATTTAAAATTTGAGCGTTCCCTTGAAGGCAACTGGACTAACTCAGAAGACAGTAAGAGGATATGGAATTCCATAGCTTTCTACAATTATCTTCAAGTCCCAATGTCGGGACCAAGAGAATCTGGAGCTCCAATAGACTACAAAAATGCTGAGCAAGCCTTTTTTGAAGTAATTAATGAATTGCAGCCAGAATTAATCATTGTATGGGGCGTTGGTAAGCTATTTTGCAATTTGCCAGAGGATAGATGGACATGGGGTAATCTGTTAGAAGTAGATGGATGGGAAATAAAAAACGGTTATTATCAATTGGATAATATGAAACAAGTTCGCTGTATTGCCGTGTATCATCCATCTACTGGCTATCAATGGGATTGGTGGCATAAAGTGATAGAAGGCGAATTATAACCTAAGCATCTCATTAAGGATAAATAGGAAGGTACAGTTAAACACATTTTACAAATCTTCATTTCCCGTTCATTATTTGATGAGCGGGAATTTTTTTATCTTTGCAGGAGGACAACGAGTGGTGAAGAGTAAATTAATGGCTGGAAAATCTTCATGCATCTTTAAACCATAAGACCTATAGTGAGTCTATAAAGTAGGAAATATTATTAACTAATTTAATCAATTAAAACTAATGAAGAAAATTTATTTAGCAGCTATGCTGTCACTCGCTATGATGACAGCTAATGCACAGGAGCCGAATATCCCAAGAGGTATGTTTGGCGCACCACAGATCGACGTAAAGTTCGATGAGTACAAGGCTGCTCCCGATGGTTTTGACAAGGAGCGCGACGGTATTGCGAAAGGCACAGTACAGCTCATTGAGTATCAGTCGGAATCAGTAGGCACAGTCCGCAAGGCCAATGTCTATCTGCCGCCAAAGTATGATGCCAAGAAGAAATACAGCGTGCTCTATCTGCTTCACGGCATCGGTGGCGACGAGAACGAGTGGTATCGCGACGGTGGTGTGCCCAACATCATTATGGATAACCTTTATGCCGACGGTAAGGTGGCCAATATGATTGTGGTGATGCCTAATGGTCGTGCCCAAAAAGATGATTCACGTGCCGGCGGCATGGGTTCTTTCCGCGCTTTCGGCGATTTCGACAAGGACCTCATCGGCAGTCTGATTCCTTATATTGAGAAGAACTTCAGCGTCTATACCGACCGTGAGCATCGCGCCATCGCAGGTCTGTCAATGGGTGGCGGCCAGTCGCTCAACTTCGGCCTGGGCCACATGGATGTCTTCGCCTATGTAGGCGGCTTCTCTTCAGCCCCCAACACCATGCGTGCAGCTCAACTGATTCCAGATGTAGATAAGGTAAAGAAGGAGAACAAGCTGCTGTGGATGGTATGCGGCGGTGCCGACGGTCTGATGAACAACAGCGCCCAGCTCAAGGCCTTCTGCGATGAGAAGGGCATCCCCTGCACCCTCATCAACTATCCCGAACAGGGCCACAACTTCGTAGTATGGAAGTACGGTCTCTTCAACTTCGCACAGTTGATTTTCAAATAATCATCCATACTATTAAGAAAAAAACAAGAGACGGAACCGCAATGTGGTTCCGTCTCTTATTATATTATAACATTCATATTATTTCATTTCGTTTATTTATTCCAAGTCATTCGAATATGAGGGATGCCGTCGAGCATGAAAGTATCGGACGACTGACTGAAGCCTACGCCCTCATAGAAACCTTTGGCATACTCCTGTGCCTCAATATCGATGCGCGTAGCATGAAAGTGCGCTATGGCGGCATCAATAGCGTGAAGCATAATTTGCCTGCCATAGCCCTTGCCTCGCTCGGTGGTAATTACTCTGCCGATAGAGGTCTCCTGCATATGAGTGCCAGCGGGACAAACACGAGCCAAGGCAACCACCTTTCCTGCGACGGTGAGCCAGAGGTGAATAGATGCTTGGTCGTCATAGTCCATATCCTGATAGACACAGTTCTGCTCAACCACAAACACCTCGCTGCGCACCCTGAGGAGTTCGTAGAGCTCAGCCGTAGTCAGTTCTTGGAAGGTTTTCTTGTGGAGGACAACCTCGCTACTAATTTTTTGATAGGCCAGACGCTCGTCACCATTGGCAAGGTAGATGATGCCACAATAGGTGAAGCCGTGCTTCTGAATATTGTGTTGCATAATCAGGTTGTCCTTATGGGTATCAATGCGGATGTTGGTATCACGCGAGAAGCAAAAGTCCATGATGCTACTGAAGATGTCATGAACATCGGGGTAACTGGCAATGCGATGGACAACATGATACGGAAGAGTATCATCCACCCACTCTCCTTGATAAATCTTCGCATAGGTGGGTTCGGGAGAAGGCAGGAAAGCGAAATAGGCAACGATACGTCCTTCGTTCTCGATGACAAATCCCCCACCCTTATCCATGTCGCTGAAGATGGCTGCGTCAGAGGGATAACCATCGGTCCATTGGTGCATGTTGCCTGACTGCCGCATAATCTTCTTTGCGGCCTCCATTACCTGCATGATATCCTTGATGTCTGTTGGTCTTGCCTCCCTAATGTCTGTCATAGGTTCTAACATATAATTACTATGACAGAATGATTATCGGATAAAGTTCATAAACTGCGGACGCTCATCACGCTTTGGCGCAGCATCGCCGTCGGCATGAATCTTCTGCAACAAGAAGGCCATATTGGTAGCCAAGGTACGCATGGTCTGCATACCCTCGGTATCGAGTTTCACCTCGCCCTTGCCAGCACCATAAGCGATGTTCCAGTATTGTGAGGTGACCACTGGCATATTCATCATCTCGAACATCATGTTCATTGTCTGCAGTGTGGCCGTAGCACCGCCTCGACGACATACTGCCAAGGCTGCTGCGGGCTTGTTCTGTACTAGTCGGCCCGATGAGTAAAATAGTCGTTGCATCAGAGACAGCACACCACCGTTGGGCTGTCCATAATATACGGGCGTGCCTACGATGAGGGCATCAGCTGTGGCCATTTTCTCAGTAATCTCGTTACAAAGGTCATCATCAAACACACAACCCTTTCCGCCGTTCTGGCGACAGCTACCACAATTGATGCACATGCGAACGGGCTTCCTACCTATCTGGACGATTTCCGAGTCAATACCGTATTTCTGTAATGTTGCCTCTATCTCTTGCAGACAGCAGAACGTGTTACCGTCAGTTCGTGGACTGCCGTTGATCATGAGTACCTTGCACTTCTTACCCGTCACCTCATTCATCATCGCCGATACGGGTGACACAACAGTTGCACCTGCTGCCACCATCGTAGCTTTCTTGATAAAATCTCTTCTATCCATATTAGTTTTTGTTTTTTTATAATCTCACATCATAGAAACAACATATGGGCGGTCTATTCTGTGTCAGTCTGTTTAATTTTTGTTAGAAAAATCCTTCTTGTTTTGTGGGGACAAAGATACTAAAAGTTTTCAAGTCAGGCAACTTTTATTGTTAAAAGTTATGGTAGAGGTGGTTCCCATAGATGCTTTTGCATATCTACATGACCGTTGGGTTTGAAGGTAACGCCTTCTGATTCTAACAAGGGGCGCTGGCGACTCCAGCCAGGAGCGGTGCGACCTGCCATATTGACTACACGATGACAGGGTAAAGACTCGGCGCCAGGAGTGTAGCGTAGGATGCGACCCACCATCCGCGAATGACTGGGCCACCCTGCAAGAGCGGCGATATGACCGTATGTGGTGACATAGCCACAAGGAATCTGGCTAACGATGTTCAGCACATCGTCACGAAAAACACGTGCCTGTTCTGGTGTCATAATAAGCCAACCTCTAAATTAGTTTATCGGCCTGCGCATTTAGCTCTGCTTTCTGCTCGTCGGTGAGGATGAGGACATCCGTGCCCCAAGCCTCAGCAGGAACGGCGATACCTGTCTGCTCCGCCAACACATCTGCCTTCATGAACGTGAGCAATTCGGTGAGTTTAGCACGACTATTTGCGGTGGCAGCCTTTCCACCAGCACCACTGATAGCTACTCGTTTGCCGTTGATGCAGGTAGGCGTAGCATAATCCATGGGGATAACAGGGCGTGAAAGCCAATCGAGCAAGTTCTTCAAATGACCAGGATAGCTGAGGTTGTATTCTGGTGTGAAGATCCAAAGTGCATCAGCCTCACTAACAGCCTTGCGGATGCGAGCCACAGCGGCAGGCTCTGGTTGCTCAATGTCTTGATTCAACAAAGGCAGATCACTGTAATCCAGTTCTGACACTTCGGCACTATTGCCGATAATCTCTTTAGCCGTGTTAGCCAACTGGCGGTTGAATGACTTTTTCCTCAACGAGCCGATAATGAATAGAATTTTTTTCATAGTTTTGGGTTTTAGTACGGCAAAAATACGAAAATAATTCAAGTCAAGCAAGTTTTTACAGCAAAAAGTATTTTGTTAGAAATGTTAAGTACCATACTTACGATAGCTAAGTATCATACTTACGATAGCTAAGTACCATACTTAGCACCCATAAACACCATACTTACGAAGCCTAAGTACCATACTTATGAGTACACAACGACTGATGAAAAAATAAAAGGAAATGTTTGGACAATAATGTAAAATAGGCTATCTTTGCAACACAAAAGAATGATGCGATATTGACAATTAAAGAAAACATATAACGTTGCGATATGATTAGCAAAAACCAAATAAAGTTCGTGCGCCAATTAGAGCAGAAGAAATACCGCAGGAAAGAAGGACTTTTCGTGGCAGAAGGCCCCAAAGTGGTAGGAGACTTGCTGCGTGCAGGTTTCAATGCCCAGGAGATCTATGCTACGAAAGAATGGAATAACAACGGAATGCACGCTCAGGAAGTCACCGATGAAGAACTGCGAAAGGTGAGTTTTCTGCAACATCCCCAGCAAGTGCTGGCCCTCTTTGAGATTCCGACAACAAAGATTTCTTCAGATTCTGCCCTTTCGCTGGCACTCGATGACGTACAAGATCCAGGTAATCTAGGCACTATCATCAGAATTGCCGACTGGTTTGGTATCAGCACCATCTACTGTTCGGAAAACACGGTGGATGCATGGAGCCCCAAAGTGGTGCAGGCCACAATGGGCAGTATCGCACGCGTCAATATCGTCTATACAGACTTAAAGGAACTCATAAGGAATGCAAAGGTACCTGTTTATGGTACGCTGCTTGACGGGCAGAATATCTATACCCAGGAACTATCGCAGGATGGTATTATCGTCATGGGAAATGAAGGCAACGGCATATCGCAAGCCATACGCCCATTGATAAACAGAAAGCTATTGATTCCTCAGTTTCATGAAGGTCCGGAGAGTCTGAACGTTGCTATTGCAACAGCAATCACCTGTTCAGAGTTCAGACGCAGGAATTAGTTACAAGAGGCACTGAAGCAACAGGGCATCATGATACACCTGCCCATCGTATAGCCAATCAGACAAACATCCCGTCTGGCGATACCCCATCTGTTTGAACAGTTGTTGGGAAGCCTCATTATCCTGAGCTATGATGGCATACAACTGATGCAGATGAAGGGTTTCTAAGGCATATTTGTGAATATAGGAAAGGGCTGCTTTGGCATATCCTTTCCTACGATACGGACAACTGATAACAATGCCCACCTCGGCCTTTCTGTTCTTAGGGTCAAACTTCATGATATCGGCAATACCAATAGACTGGTGATTCTCGTCTTCAACAATCAGACGAACCTGCTTATCAGTATAAATATCACCAGTAGTCTCTGACATAAACTCATGGAGGACGAAACGGGAATAAGGCACATTAGTCAGACCAACATTCCACATCGTCTCATCATTCTCAATATGATAAAGCATATCGAGATCCTCTGGCTCCATAGCCCTAAGATATACTTGCGGCATCATCTTCATCCTATTATTTCTTGCGGGGTAATAATGATATGACTCTTCACCCTATAAGTACCTAATTTACGACCAGAATGCTTAGCAGCCTCGGTAATGACATCTTCAAAAGAGTAAGAGCTCATATCATAGACAATACAGCTTGCCTGACTCTCCTTCGCTGTAGTCAGTCCCTTACGCAAAGCTATAGCCTTACATTCCGTCACCATCTTCTTCCTTCCCTTAAAATGATAGGTCATATTGGCCATACTCTTCGGAAAAAATCCCAGGTATTTATGCGTACGGGAAGAGAGCATCTGAATCAATGCGATAAAGGCACGGAAATAGATAGCTACTTTGATGGGAAGTGTTACCAGGAAGGTCAGATGTCCATAGTGCTTACGGAAGAAAATCAGCATGGCCTGATAGAACACATGCACATAGCGGAAACTGGTTTTCTGAGTTGACTCGCCCTTATAATGCACTATACGGGCAGGAATATACCAGTTTTCAAAACCCGCCTTCAGGATTCTATACGACAGATCGATATCTTCTCCATACATAAAGAAATCCTCATCCAAAAGGCCTATCTTGTCCAATACCGAGCGACGTAACATCATAAACGCACCACTCACCACCTCAATACGTTCGGGCTGGTCCCAAGAAAGGTGGCTCATGTAATAGCGCTTCGTAAAGCCCAGCATCTTAAGGAATGAGACATAAGGCGTAGGCAACCCGCGTCGCGATTCACGTGCCACGTTGCCATTACCATCATACATCATAACGCCTGCCCCACCCGATTTGGGATGAGCATCCATGAACTCAAGCACCTGGCGGATACAGTTCTCTCCTACAAAAGTATCTGGATTCAAGAGTAAGACATACTCACCCTTAGACTGTCGGATAGCGATGTTGTTGGCCTTAGCGAAACCAAGGTTATGGTTACTGTCAATCAGAGTAATACTGTCGCCGAAATGCTCTTTCAGATATTGTACCGAACCGTCACTAGAATGATTGTCAACTACCAGAATCTCGTAATCTATGCCTTCAGCAGCCCGCCGAACGCTATAGATACACTGCTCCAGATAGTAGCGAACATTATAATTGACTATGATGACTGACAGTTTCATGCTTCTACTTCCTTTTCTGCTTCCTCCACCTTCTCTTCCTCTGTTTCAGCCTTGCAACGACTCATTGTCGGAAAGACAAAAGGCATCGTCAGCAGTACCATCACAGCCAGATAGCCAAAGGAAGGTTCAAAACCGTATATATAATATAATAAGGTGTTAGCCACCAATAGTAAGCCTAACACAAGAATGCGAACGATACCCCATTTCAACAATGCCGTAGCAGGACTGGCTAACAAGGATGCGTGAATCTGCTTAAACTTAAACAGGCGCAAAGCCAAGGGTACCAGACTGAGTGTCAGGAGTATCATCACCATCTGAACCACATATCCCGTCTGCTTGTCAGTATCTGATGTAAGCACAGCCATATCAACCTCCAAGTAATCGCCACAGATATAAATGGCTGCAGCCGCAAGGAGCATCAGGCTATATATCACCACCAGTATATTACGTGTCTTCTTCATCTCTTTCATTTTATTTTCCGTCGAAAGGTGTACGGTTCAGGATGGAACGTCCTAGCGTCACCTCATCAGTATATTCTAATTCATTGCCCACAGCAATACCACGGGCGATAATGGATATCTTCACATCATAAGAAGCCAGTTTGCGAAAGATATAGAAGTTGGTCGTGTCGCCTTCCATCGTGGAACTCAGCGCAAGGATGACCTCCTTCACATCACCTTCTGCCACACGGGCCACCAGTGAATCTATCTCCAGATCACTGGGACCAATGCCATCCATCGGCGAGATAAGTCCGCCCAGGACATGATAGAGTCCAGTGAACTGTTGGGTATTCTCTACGGCCATCACGTCCTGAATATTCTCTACAACACAAATCGTAGAACCATCACGACGTTGGTCTGAGCAGATAGGACAGATATCCTGATCACTAATATTATGACATACCTTACAGAACTTCACCTCCTGCTTCATCCGACTGAT
>Ga0310690_10010080_pt1 | contig 11782 bp, 9 predicted proteins | sample AusTroGonzalo_MG_2_FD_207661 | JGI IMG/M metagenome (GOLD analysis project Ga0310690, IMG submission 207661) | Bovine rumen microbial communities from tropical cattle in Woodstock, Queensland, Australia - Gonzalo_04 (v2) (version 2) | ecosystem: Host-associated > Mammals > Digestive system >...
GTCGGGATGTTGATGTACCGAGTAGAAGTACTTCTGCTGATTGTTGCTTTCGACGTACCAGACGCAGAAGTCGATGTCGACGTCGGCAATGTCTGTTCTGGGACAGTCAACGCAACCGCATCCATAGCGTCAAAGCCGGTGTCCGGGCTAATGGTATAGTTACCCGCCCCATTAACGGTATACGACTTACCGGATTCTACGTTGACCGTACTACCCCCGCTATGCGTGCCGGTTACGCCGAATATCGTAACACCCTCTTTGATATTGGGTGCCGTCAAATTTGCATCGCCGGCGACCTTTAGGTCAGACGTTACAATGGCATAGTCTCCCGAAGAGGCCAATGTCTGTTCAGACGTCGTGGGCGTTTTGGTGCCACCCAAAGCAACACACGACTGTGTGCCTGTCGTTGTACCACCCTCGGTATATCCTCTGCCCTGCGCGACAGTAGCGACGATACGCGGAGGATTTAGCTCCGAACTGATTGTCGGTGTTGCAACGCTAATGCTCGGCACCGTTAACGCTACCGAGCGCATTGCGTCTTTGCCGGAGTCGGGAGTAATAGTATAAGACCCCGACCCCTGCACAGTATAACGCTTGCTGTTTTGTATGTTAGACGAGCCGCCGGAGTTGACGCCGACAGTCTTGACGCCGTCTGCGCCGTAGAAATATTTGTCGGTAAGAACATCTCCGGCAACGGCTGTAGTGTCGGTCACGTCCATTTGGACTTCGCCGTTAAGAATAACCTTAGAAATTGCCATAGGGCGTCACCTCCTTATGAACCCTTGAGATAATTGGTATTTGCGTCAAATACGCTGGATAGATCATTTTGCAACACCCAGCTTCCGTTTACTTTTTTATAGACCGCTGTTGCGGCCACCCACGAGCCGTTGTTCTTAAAGTACAGCGTAGTTGCCGACCCCTGAGTTACGGCTATCGTATGATTTCCCTGAACGTTCGAGATTGTGTAAGTATACACAATGCCGTCGATCGAGTAGGTCACAACGAACGATACACCATAAACGTACATCGTTCTCTGCGTACTGGAGGCGCCGTTATATGCTGCCAAATAAAATCTGATATCCGACAGCTCACTCGCCGTCCAAGTGCCGGGAGTAAGCGTGAACGTTGTCTTTGCCAGATCAGTGGCACTTGAAACAACAGTTGTAGCCGAACCCTTCGCCGTAGTTTCGTGATACATCTGACACGATGATGTAAAGCTCGAAGACGACCCGCCGCGGCTGAACTGGAGCGTAGCGGAAGCCGTCACACTTTCCACAGTAGCGGAGCTCGGCAGCGTCAACCCTTGAAGAATCAAATACAGGGTGCCGGTGGTTCTGCCGCCAAGAGTCAGGGTAGCCGATGTATCGCTGGTTGCATCCGTATAGGCATTTGAAATGTCCGTTACGTTGAAACCCGTGCTTGTAAAACTCTCAGGAATCAGTGTCGTGCTACCGCCTGTTACCTGAACTAACTGAGACGTTACATTTATGTTATTGTCTGTAATCGTGGGGTTGGTAACATCTATCGTCAGCGTGTAGCTTTGGCCTTCACGCACTTGCGTTGTTCCGGCGGGATCTATTGTTCCGCCAGTAGTTGTGGCGGTTACATCATAATAGGTCGGCTCTGTATAGGTAACTTCTATCTCAGCGCCGTAAACATATACATATGGATACTGTGAGGACGAGGTCGAAGTATTCCTCAGCGGTATTTCAATTGAGAAACTTTCGCCATAGTTCGACATGGTAGCCCATGTAAGGCTACCAGTCGGTATCGTTATGGTATTTACAGTCTCGCCTATATCTGTTGAGGTGGTCGTGTCTGCAATTACACTGTTGTTGTTCGCCGCACTTGCGAGCCTTAAACGATACGAGCTGCCGGTGTTTTGGTTGCTATTTCGATAGCACCTGATTTTAACTGTAAACGCAGTGACCGTTGAGCCTTCAGGAATTTCGGTGAAATCAAAGCCGTTGATAAAAGCATAATAAGTTGAGTTATTACTTCTACCGCCGCGGCCTCGTACAGAGGCGTAGTTTGCTGTGTGCGAGGTGTTGTAATACATGTTGCTCGGATCTGTAACAATGACATAGCTCGCGTTACTGACTGCATAGTTGCTCGGGACAAGTTTTTTAGTCGCCATTCACTCCACCTCAGCTTGTTTGCAAGTAAATGTCGCCGTTCGACCCAAGGGCGGCCGCCGGCGCACTTGAACCCGTGTAATATGTCTGGAATGTCACGTTGCCTGTTACCGATGCGATTCGGTCGTCATCATTAGCGTCGCCGATTTTAACCGTCACACCACTCAGTATATTCGACGCACTCAACCCGCTGTATGTAACAGCCTTGATGGTCTGCGTACCTGTCAGATATGTGCCAGACGCTATGGTTTGGTCGGACGAGGACGTGTTAATAGTAGCGGCTGCTTTGGTAGTCACGCTCGCCGTAAGTGTTACGGTGGCCGTACTTGCGGTCGCACTCGAAACATAACCCGCACTAACGGTCGGCGTGGTAGTCACGCCAGTCTTCGTCAGAGTCAGTGTGTTCGTACCCGTAGAGACGCTCGCGCTTGAACCTGACAAACTTGACGGCCCCGTAGCACTGCCGTTTGAGACTCCGCTTATCTTGTAGTACGCGCCAGCAGAGTTGTAACCCGTAGGAATATTGATATACTGGTCTGCCGTGTTTCGAGAAATCGTAGCTTTGGATGTGTAGCCCGAAGTGGCACTAGATGATGCGGAAGTCGGCAGGGTCATAGCGGCAAGCGCATTGATTTTGTAATACGCATTCGCCGCGTTGTAACCCGTGGGAATGTTGATATACTGGTCGGAAGACGTAGCGGAAATCGTTGCTTTCGACGAACCGGTAGAGGATGCAGATGTGGAGGTTGGCAGGGTCTGCGCGGGGACAGTCAAGGCAACCGCTTCCATTGCATCATAGCCGGAGTCGGGAGAAATCGTAAGGCTGCCGGAGGAGGAGACGGTGTAGGATTTGCTGGATTCGATGTTGCTCGATCCGCCGCCGTCGCTAACTGTCAGCGCCTTGCTGCTGTTGACGAGGACAGCGCCGTTTAAAGTTAAAACTTTACTCATTTGCTCACTCCTCTACGTAAGTATAAGTTGAACTACTTGGGTAATTTGTCGCACCAGTATATGCCGATAAATATCCAGTAGGTACATATATTTTACATATTGCAGGAATACCAGACCATGTATTACTATCATCTACTGTAGGTGGAGTAGTTGATTGAAAATGTATTTCACCTAAGCTAATACACTGGTAGAACGCTTTGGCACCTATGCTTGTGATTGCACTCGGTATAGTAATACTACGTAAACTTTTCGCGCCCGATAAAAGGGAAGCTGGTATACTAGTTATATTGCTGGGTATATTAATAGTTTGCAAGGCGTAACAGTTAGAAAACGCGCCATCGCCAAAGCTAGCCACATTGCTTGGTATATTAATTGATTGCAAAACATAACAGTTAGTAAACGCGTTTTTGCCTATACTGGTAACTGTATTTGGTATGGTAACAGAGGATAATGTATAACAGTTTTGAAATGTTCCCTCGTTAATACTGGTAACTGTATTTGGTATGGTAACTGTTTTCATGCGCAAATTTGCGTAAAACGCGCTTTTGCCTATACTGGTAACTGTATCTGGTATGGTTAAATTTTCAAGAACATAGCAGTTATAAAAGGCACTATTACCTATACTGGTAATGTTATTAGGTATTGTAATGCTTTTTAAACTGGTGCAAGTGTGAAATGTGGATTCTGGTATTGTTGTAAAGTTTGCATTTGTAGGGATATTAGTTTCTGTTAAAGCGGTACACGCTTGAAACACACCCGTTCCCAGTGTGCTAATAGTATTTGGTATTAAGAGTTTTTGCAGACTTCTATTATTGGAAAACGCGGAGCTATCCAAGTTGGTTATATTACTTGGTATTCCTATATTTGAAAATGAGCTATACGCAAAACAAGAAGAACCGACTTTAGTTACATTATTTGGGATTGTAATGTATTTAAGTGAATAGCCGTAGCTAAAAGAAGAGTTAAATGTTGTAACTGTATATGGTAGTGATACAGATGTTAAATTATAGCAATACATAAATGAGGTATCAATAGTAGTAACGCCGCTTGGTATGGTAAGGGACTTTAAGGAGTAACAGGAGTTACACATATTACTGGTTGTAGCGTTAGTTTGAGAAAAGGTAATGCTACTAGGTAATGTAATATAATGGCAGTTAGGCATATTGCCCAATGCGTTACCGCGTAGTTGTACGTTATTGCCTACAAACACCTGCTTTATACAAGAGCTATATGCTAAACAAGAACTATAGCTTGTGGTGCCGATACGAGGCATTAGCAAAGCCGCGGCACCACTACCGCTAGCCAATAGTCCCATAGTGCCACTTGTAACAGATACTTTTATAGTATAATCCCCCGCCGCCGCGTAGTTGTGTTGTGTGTATTTATATGTAGTTAAGCTAGTACCCGTAACTGTATCTGTATTGGAGCCATCCCCCCAGTTTATTACTGCGGTGCCGTTAACCGCACAAATTAAAGTTGGCTCCAGTAAATCAGTTAATGTAATATCTATCTCCGTAGCACCGCTAACAGTTGTATACATCTGCCCTACAATTACGTCTTGGTCTGGCATAGCTGTAAGCTGGGCGGTAATCTGCGCTTTACTCCAATTCCACCCCTGTGGGGTTAGTCTTGTATGGCCTGTAGGGTTGGCGGGCAAGTCTGCCAGCTCCGCAAACTCTGCGGCGGTATAAGAGTGCAACAGCGTCCCGTCATAGTCTATAAATTTGACGTAAGTAGGCGTAGAGCCGCCGCTTACGTTTACAGAAACAGGGGAGTATGCTTTGCCGGTCGGAGCGGTATACGTACCGTTGGATGTAACGGATAGCGATTCGACAGTGACCCCGCCGCCCGAGATGGTTCCGATATCCGTAGAGAAATCCTCGAAACCATGCCCGGTGGCAGTCACGCCCTTGTTGCCAAGGGCTGTAATTATATTGTCCCGCGCCGTAGACAGGCGTGTAAGTTTATCTGCTATGCTCATGTCGTGCCCTCCAATAAGGTGGTCAACACGGACTCAACATCGCCTATCATTGCGTATACGCCGCCGCTTGTGACCAAATTGGTTGAATTTTGTGTGGGTGTGCTATCAATGCTAAGAGTGCTGGCCGTTGCAACATCTCCCCAATAAACATTGGTGCCATTAGTGCTGAGTAATTGCCCCGCGGTTCCGGCACCATAAGTAGAGCCCCCACTCGCAGTAGGAACCCATATTGTATTGCCTTGTATTTTTGAAGGGTATACAGTCCCAGTTATGCTGGCATCGCCAGTGATTATCGTATCTTTTAATTGAGCCATTTAATTAATATACCCCTCCTTTTCAATATTCTATAAATTCAATTGTTTCGATTATGCCGTTTTTGTGGAAGTTAGCGCTTTCGTTTTCGATCATTTCCTCACAGCTCGTAACCCCATTCTTGCCAACGGATTGAATCTGGTTACCTGTTGCGGGGACTTCTCTTAACGTAAAGTACTTGATGCTCGCCACATTTTCCACACCAGTCGTAGTGCTTCCAGACCAGTTGTTTAATATGCGCGGCTTAATATACTTCACTGTGGCATTGTTGACGTCTTTGGACAAATTCACCGTGCCGGTCACCTTTGTGTTCTCGTGCGCCACTTTTGTGCTCACGATATAAACGGTTGAACTGTTAGAGGTTGCGGTCTTGTTCGCGTCGTATCTCTCAAAGCCAATATAGAGTTGGTTCCCGGCTGTGTTCGAGTATTCCAAGTCATATTGATATGTATACCCAGTGTTTAATATCTCATAGTAACCAGGAGGATAACCGTACGCATAATACACCGCGCAATAGCCCTTAAAGGTCAACCCTGTCGCCGGATCGTAAGTAATACCTGTTGTAGTGGTGTCTGTGGTGCTTGTCCACGTGGCGTAGTCGTTGAATATTTCTCTTGCACCATTTGCGTCGTTAAACTCAAATGCGTGCATTCTGCCCATATTGTCGATATTTGCAGACGTATGATAGAGCGCCTGAATATCATCAGCAGAAAGTGCCGTGGCGTAAATGCGAACATCCGAAATATTACCCACAAAACTAGTAGACGCCGGAGTTGAGCTACCGCTGGCTTCAGCCGCGATATCGATTGGATTGTTTGCATTGTAACCTATTCCATTGGTACTGCCCGTCTCGATTGAGCCCGATAACACACCATCGATATAAATCTTTACATCGGTTCGGTCGAATGTTCCGGTAATCATATGCCAAGCGTTTTGCAGATCCGCCGGAGCGTAAGTTGATTTTGCCACCTTGTATCCTACGCCAGAAACGTAAACGGGAAAACTAATGTAACTGCTATTGTTTTCAAAATTCCATCCGCCGCCCTCGGTGCATGAAATCGGATTGCCCCAAGTGGAATATTTACACCACAGGCTGACAGTGATTGCATCTGATACCTTGCCGCCCTTGCCGGCATCTATATAATGCGCGCCAGAAGGAACAGCTATGCTAGCGTGATATCTAGGAGAATCCGCCGCATAGGTTAATGTGCCAATGATAGTTCCATCGTTGCTGTAGCCACTACAATCAGCCACCCTCGTCAAGTCAACACCCTGGTCTAGTGCAGATGGCGTCCACGCGGTAGCTGTCGAACCCTTTTCTAGTTTCCATTTGCCAATAGACAGATTCATTGTTCCAGAAGCTTGTGGATATGAATTATAAAGATTCAACCAGGCATTGGTCGCACCAGTGTCACTTGCCTGACTTGAGGTGATGGTAAATGTTTTCGTCAGATGGTCGGCGTGACCGTCTGTGAAGTAAGAGGTACCTGTCCAAGTTCCTAATTTAATACTGCCGCCACCCCAGTAAAAAGCTACACCAAGCTGGTCTGCTGTTTTGTTACTATGGGAAACATTAACGTCCCATAATTGCAGGGTATACGTTTGTCCTGATACAAGATTTTCGGTCATATTAAGCTGACAGGCTAAATATGTAGTTGGCGTTATAGATTTTGGGGTCGACCTTAGCAGATTGAACCCCATGCCATCGTTGACCCCGCACAGTTTATAATGCAGAACAAGCCCTTGGGAGATTTCTTTTACCTCTTGTGCGGATAGCGCATGGTTGTAAATTCGGACATCGTTCAGAGAACCTTTTAATCCATAAGAGGCTAGTGGAGATCCGCCTAGCCCTATTGAGGTAACAATAGAAAAATTTGGGACAATCGTAGTGCTGTACGTAGTCTGAAGTGCTCCGTTGAGATATATCTTCATATTCTTATCGGTATAATTATATACACAAGCAATATGATACCAAGTGCTTAGCGACTGATCGAATGTCAATGTACAAGAACCCTGCGTTGAAGCAGACCCACTTGCTATTGAAAAGTACAATCTATGAGTCGTACCGTTTCTGCCCATCGCAAAAATGCTGTTGTTCCACGCATTGTTCGTGGCATACATTTTAATTATGCTGTCATATTGCGAGTTCCACGCAGAAACATTTATCCAAGCGCAAACGGAAATCTCATTTGTAAAACTACTCAGCACTGAAGTGGGCAGCGTTATATAGTTTGACCCACCAAAAGTATAACAACTACCTATCTTACCAGACGCGGAAGTCGTGGCACCGTTGTTAGTAGCCGTAAATCTATCCAGTCCTATACTGTTCAGATTGCCATTAAGAGGTAACCAAACTCTTAAACTCATCTGATTACCTCCTAATTAAATGAATATAAAGTCTAATGCTTGTGTTGTTGAATTATATTGTAATTTAACTTTATCATTTACATTATACACATTAGCTCTAATAGTACCGGTTGACGGTTGAGCTGAAACATCAACAGCAGCATAAACTTGATCTGTAGATGATGTTACCGCAGTAGTTGAAGTAGCATCATCTTTATAATGCATTAATAATTTACGCCAGTTAGCCGTGGTAGAAGCTGATTGTAGCACCTTATTGTCCGTAGTGGCGTAGTCAGTTCCTGCAGTAGCCGCAGTAACGCCACCACTGCCATCGCCTTTAAGAATACCAGAAGCAGTGATTTTTGCTTGTCTACTTGTATCTGTTGGGTGAATATGATCACCTTTTGCCCATGTTGTTTCAGAACCAACTGTGGCAGTACCATCCATCTTCGGACTTGTAGCAGTTGCCGTCGGTATTGAACTATAAACTTGGGAAACAAAGTATTGCGAGGGGGAGTGTACCCAATCTCCACCGTTATACCTAAAAAGGATAACTTCATAGTCACCCCATGAGTTGTGAGTTGTGCCATCTCCTGCCGCTGTGCCTGTGCCCCCAGAGCCATAAGGATATACAATATATCCAGCAGTAGTGCTTCCGACCTTTAATGTAGGTGTATTAGCAGTATTGCCATATCTAAATCTAACAGCCACCATAGTATCTTCGGTCAAAGCAAAGTCAGTACTATCATCTAAAGTTACTTCTTTTTGAGCCGTAGCTGCGACAGTGGAACAATAGCCGGTGTAAATCTTCGTGCGATTCATAATCGTATCGCTCATGTCGCCCATGTCGCTGCCCCATCTATCGATGGCTATCAAATGATAATAAGAACCGTTATATACAAAGGTCGCAACATCGCCAGCCTGAATAACGTTGGCTGTAATTGCAGCACCTTTATAATAAATGCTTTTCGCTGTTTTACTATTAATTGACAAAGTAGCATTAGCGGGTACACTATTTGTGAACTTGATGCTTATAACACCGTTCTTCGACAATGTATAGTCAGACAGGGTTGCGGTTTTTGCCGCTGTCGCCTCGGCCGTGGAACAAGTGCCATAGCCAAATCCGGTATACGTAGCTGCCGAAATGCTTGTCGTGGCAGATACAGCCATCGGGAACGTAACATTCTTGTCGGCATCCCATGAATACAGATGGTCTTTACCCGCATAATTGTTACCTTGCGTCCACACAGCATCGCCATAGGCACGAATCTCCATAATAGTTTGAGCAGAGGTCGTGCTTGAGGTCGATAGAGTGGTGCCGCCAGTGCTGTTGCGGGTAAAGAAGGTCAGACGGTAATTCCAATAATTTGAGGTCTGATTGGTACCACCGCCAAATACTTGTTGATTAATTCTTACATAGTCACAACCGCTCCATCCAGTTAAAGCATAAGTAGAACCACTGTCATAAACGGTCGCCCAACTATTAGAATTTTCACCTGTGGCTCGCTCTATCTTCACGCTAATACCATCTGAGTTTGAAGAAACCCAGAAATAAAAGTCGCGTACCTGACAGTATCTCTCACAGGAAAGCACGTAGCTGCTGTTCCAATAGTTATACTTCGCTGTTTCAGCAGTATTACTCGGAACATCATACTTCATACCGGTAATTGTCACACGCAAACCGCAATTGACATTCTTTACGCCGTCGATTTTGGGTATTGAAATCGAGGGGCGTGTCTCAGAGAATATACCTGTCTTTGTAGCGTCGCTTACGCCTGCATCTTCCCACGTCGTGCCGCCATCAGTAGTCTTTTCTATGATAATCTGCGATGCGGGAAGGAACGCCAATCTGTTCGCTCTAACCGTGTTTACCAGCGATTGAAGCGTCGGGTCGGTGATGCCATTCAACTGCTGCGGGCGTACGAGCTGAGAGGTGTTTGCGGTGGTTATATTGCCGCTACCATCACCCCTTAACACTCCGGAGGCGGTGATTTTATCCTGTTTGCCATCCAGACCCTGGCGGGCGGTAGCGTCTTTAATATCATATTCGCTGTTATTCGGCAGGGTGATTTTGGAGATGTCTGCCAAACTAAATCACCTCCGTTTTCTATTTAGTGTGGTGCCGTTAGTCGTCTTCACCTACGACTTCATCCCAGCCCCAAACGCCAGGCTCGTACTCGTTATCGTCCTTGCCGACGTTGATCCAGTGTTTGTTGTTATGAGACACCTTCGCGCCAAGCGGGTAACCCGTACCAGCGCCAGTAGGCTGTCTCCACTCGGGCCACTCCTGAGACGGGTCGTCTACCTGAGACCACAGGCTGACAGCAATGTTGGGCTCCCAACCTTCCTGCGACGTATGCGACTGCAGGCATTTGTAGAGCAGATTGAGAAACTGCACTCTGGACTGCGGATGGTTGGGATCGCTCGGGCCGTAATACTCGCGATCGAGACCCCAAGCAGGGAACAGGTCGCTGACGTTCAGCGCATCTTCATCTTTCAGGGAATCGATTATCGAATCGAGGTGTGCTCTGAATCTTAATGCTTGTGCTCTAGTCATTACATAGCACCTCCAGTGATAATATTCAGCATTTCTGCGTCGGTGATTTTGCCCATCTTTATGGATATCGTGCCGTCACGATGGTCAACAACATCACCCGCCATGCAGAACTCGGAGCAGTCGGACTCTTCCTGTATAGTTGCGTCGTCCTCTTCGTATTGCTCTACAATGCTCCAAGCTACATCATCTACAAACAGCTCCTTCGCCTGAGCCACGGTCATAGTCAGGGTGATGGTACGGGTCATTCTGCCATCCCACTCTCTATCTGATAGTCTTGCGCTAATCGTGGCGGGGTAGAGCGTGTCATTAATCTTTATAAATGTCATTTCCTTTGTCCTCCCATATTATTTATGGTTAGGGATCGGGCGACACAGTTATAGTCGCCGCAGTACCGCTGAACGATGCACTAGACGGTACAGAGATATTTTCGGTAACCAGACGCACGCCAGTACCCGTGAATGAAGCCGGCGATACACTGCCAGCAGTAGTACCAGTCACACTAACGCTGCCGGCCGTGCCGGAGAACGATGCACTTGACGGCACAGAGATATTTCCGGTAACCAGTCTTGCTCCAGTGCCTGTAAAAGTCGGTGCAGACGCAGAATACGAAGCGTCGCCAGTCTTAACGGTCACATCAGACGTAGTGATACTATCGCCAGTGTTATAGCCGATCTGGTATAGACTCAGCGTTTCGTCGGATACACTGTAATACGTTACAGAGTTGTTTGGAGCGGTCGCACCGGGAGCGGCCGCGGTTACAGCCGTAGCCACGGTTGCCTTGGTCGGATTCTTTATCGTGGTCGTAGAGCCCGCAGACGATACGCTTATCGTCGGGGCAGAAACCGAGCCCTCGGGTGTATAGGTCGCATCGCCAGACGAAGCCTTACTTACAGTGGCAGTCTGGTTCGCATTGGTAAGAGACACGCTTCCCGCAGGGGTAAATGTACCCGTAGAGGTCATGGATGCACCAGTGAACTCCGCACCAGTAATAGTACCAGCGGGTGTGTAGGTCGCATCGCCCGAACCGGCAGGGGATACCGTTGCGGTCTGATTTGCATTCGTCAACGAAACGCTACCAACGGGGGTGTAACTCGCAGATGCCGTGTCGGCGTAAGCCAGGTCACCGAGAATGGTAAGCGACGGGCCGAGCTCCTGCCAAGTCTCGTTCGCGCCCCAGATGAACTCGTCGGTGCCATAAAAATAGAGGTCGCCAACGGTCAGGTCGGTAACGGGTTCGCCATTAATGGTCGGGTACTCGGTGCCGCCGTCTGTAAGCTCTGTCGATGAAACTCCCTTAAATACAATGGCGGAACCGCCAGTAATTGCTTCTATTTGCTGTCGAGCCCATGCGTCTTTTAAGTCATACTCAGTACCGCTGGGCACTTTGATTTTACTTATTTCAGCCATGTCGTTATATTCCTCCTTTGTTTAAACGCTAAAGGTGAGAAGGTACTCATCGCCTGATATTTGAGAAACAGAGCAGCTAACCTTGTTGTTCCA
>Ga0310690_10010083_pt1 | contig 11778 bp, 19 predicted proteins | sample AusTroGonzalo_MG_2_FD_207661 | JGI IMG/M metagenome (GOLD analysis project Ga0310690, IMG submission 207661) | Bovine rumen microbial communities from tropical cattle in Woodstock, Queensland, Australia - Gonzalo_04 (v2) (version 2) | ecosystem: Host-associated > Mammals > Digestive system >...
GATAAAAAGAATATCCTGAGCCTCAACTTATATTGGAGTTACGGACCCACTGAGTGAACAGGGTAATGCTTAAAGATGACTCTCCATTATCAAAAGGCGGCAATAAGTCCACTCATTTTTGTTAATTAACATAATTGTGAAATGGCATCGAGAAGGTAGGTTCCTTCCGAGAAAACCCTGAGGAAGAACTCTATGAGAGAATAAGTGAGCTGTCAGCTGAGCAATAGATAAAGTATCATAGGTGGTAGTGATGTTGCAATATATCTACCTCCCAATAGTGGGAAGCAAAGAGGATTTTCACAATTCTTATACGCGGTGATAGCTCAGCAGGTAGAGCACGTGACTTTTAATCACGGGGTCCAGAGTTCAAACCTCTGTCACCGCACCAATTTGATAATAATTAAAAATTATAATATAATATAAATGTAATAAATAAATAAAATATTTAAAAGTGGCGGGTGCCGAAAGTATAAACGGGCGTAAGAAAATAGAGGTGTCGGTACATGGAACATCAGTGGGGTAAACACTGCGTTAGGTCCAGAATGGTGGACCAGATCGATAAATCAATAAAGTCTGTGCAATCCATAAAGACACGCTGGAGAAGTGAAAGGCTTCCCTCCGCTACTTAATTGATTATTTTAAAAATTTATTATATAATTATAATGTAATAAATAAATAGTGTTCTTTGAAAAATAAATAATTTTGAACCATATGAAAGACTTGTGGGCGGAAACCCCAAGTATGGATAACTTGTCAACCTCATGGTCTGGAGTGGGAATTTTAGATGGACGGGGATGGTGGAACGGTAACCGACCGCCGCGATATGTTAATAGCATAAAAAAGATAAGTTAGTGGGAATACGATTATTTGAATAATGTATATCTTCCTATTGTTGAAATCTTGACAGCCCAGTGGGTGTGTAGAATAGAGTGCCTGATACTTGTGGTGAGTATAGGGCTAGGGAAATCTCTATCAAGACCAATAATCAATAGTGCAGTTGAAGGCGGAAACGCTGTATAAAATGGGAAGATAGTGCGAGTAGCGGAAAGTCTGCACGTTTAGGAAATATATATATTTTTTGAGATTACAGCAATTAATCTTGACCATGAATTAGTAAAAAGCCTAATGCCCGTGAAAGTAGTGAGTATCAATCTCATATAGTTGAGGTGGGTAAAACCATGGATATAGAAGATTGTTGGGTCGCTCCCGCATGAGGCTCTATATTCATTATGGACAGGAATTCACTTAATTGTATTCTTAATGTGAAGAACATCAAATTATTTATTGTTCAAAGAACATTATTGATTTTATTAAAAAATTATAATATAATATATATAACAAAAGAAAAAAATATTATTAAATGGAAGGGAAGAGTGATAGGTATGTGGAAAGTTTATAGATGGTTTGATAATGACATATTAGATGAAGAAGGATACGAAATATATTCAGCAGGTTGGAATTTAATAGGTAGTTATGATACTATTGATACTGCATCAAGTGTAGTTAAACATGAAATATATTTATATAATTGTGTTGCAACTGATGATACTCCTACCCCAAAGTTTAGAATAGACAGTGATTTTGAATAAGAAAGAAGAATTGTTAATAAAACTTACCAGTTAAAAAGGGTGACGAGGCTTGTTCTTTCTTTATAGGGCGATTGCCGCAAGCGAAAGGGTTATTAAAAATATTTTACAAATTTTAAAAAATTTGTTATAATAATTATAGAAAAGTTAAGAAAAAACTTTTCAAAAAGTCATTAAAAAATAAAAGAAAGGTTAAATGAGGTGATTAAAATGGATAAAATGACTAAGAAAGAAATGTTTGAAAGAGTTATCGAAATCGTAAAAGGAGCAGGAGTTGAAGATGAAGCAGTTTTAGTTGAAAAATTAGAACATGAAATCGAATTAATCTCTAAGAAAAGAACTGGTTTAACTAAAAACCAAAAAGCAAATGTAGAATTAGCAGAAAAAGTATTTGAAGTAGTTGCAGCAACTGATAAAGAAAAAGGAATGACAATAGCAGAAATCTTCAATGAATTAAAAGATGTTGAAGGAATAACTTCTACAAACAAAGTATCAGCATTAGTTAAGAAATTAAAAGATGCAGATAGAGTTATAAGAATCGATAACGGTAAAGATAACGTAACTTTCAAAATTGCTGAGTAAGCATAGTAAGGTTAATTCCTTGCTAAGAGGGTTTATCAATAGGCGATAAATCTTCTTAGGAAGTAATTAATCTAATAATTACTTTACCCTTAGCGGATAGGTGGACAAAGATGCCGTGCGAGCTAATTGTGAATGGCGAGTTACTAGATAAGCTTGAAATCTAGCGTTTAAATGGTTTACGGTGATTATGATTTATCGACAAAAAGAATTAATTAGTTAGATATAGTTAATTTGAAGAACCGATGAAGGGACGCCTTCTATATTCTTGGAGAGGATAACCTACACAAACCTCTACCGTTTGGCAACTACGGTAAAAGTATATAAGTTGTGTAATATGTATTATAAAGGATTAACCTCCCTTCTATATTAATTCTTTATAATAATTGATATAATAAAAGCAATCATATGATTGCTTTTTTCATGCGGGCGGCGGTTGATCCCTCCTTAGGTGTAATTAAGGATGTAATGATCCCGGTTGCCGCACATATAAAAATTTTTTATAAAAAATTTTAAGAATTTTTATTGATTTTTTTAAATTTTTATGATATAATATTATTAAGAAAAGTGATAAAAGTATATAATTTTATCGCTCTTTGAAAATAAAGTATGGGGAGGGATTAAAAATGAAGGAATTTAAAGTTGACGGAAAAGTAATAAGAATAGAAATGGAAAACGGTAAGAAATATATGGTAGCAACTGACTATATCGAAAAAAGCATGACGAATTTAGATATTGATATGGAAGAGGCTGTGTTAACTTGGTTAGAAGATGAAGGATACTTATTTAATGAAGACCAAGAAGAACTATGCATTGCCGCAAAAGAGAATGGTAGTTTAGCAGATGCTAGAAAAGGTAATAGGGATGCCGCAAAAGAGAAGAAAAAAGTTGTAAGAACTGTTAAAGAAAACCCTACTAAAGAAATGCTTATTGCGGAAATGGCTAAATGTATTGGGGCTATTGATGGAGTAAGTGATTTAGTTGTAGAAAATAAAGGGAAGCTAATTACATTTAAATTAGCAGGAGAAGATTATAAATTAGATTTAGTACAAAAAAGAAAGAAGAAAGATTAAATATGGAGTTAATTGAGTTAAAATGTCCTAATTGCGGAAGTAAGTTAAAAATTACATATAACGGTCAAAAGATTATTATATGCGAATATTGCGGAAGTACCTTTTGTTTAGGAGTAGACAGTGGAGATATTATAATAGAAGAAGAAACTAATATTAGTGTTTAATTAATAGTTTTTTCTTCTTTTTTGGACAAAAATTGAAATTCAAAATATTCTGAAGTTCATATATAGGTGAAAGGAGAGATTATATGACACTACAAGAATTATGTAAAAAATATAATTATGCAGAAAGTACTGTTTTACACAACTTTCCTGTAGTTAGAAGTAATATATTAAAAGTTTATAAAGTGTGAATTAACAAAGTTGGAAAAGGTCAAAAAGCTGAATATATAGAAGAAGATAGAAGTAAAGAAATAGGTGTTAAAGAATTATATGATTTTTTTGAAAATAATCCTCGTTTAAAAGAAATAGTTTTAGAAGGACTTGATAAATAGGGGGTATATAATGAATACGAATAATGAAAATGAATATAAGATAATATATAGTTTAAGAATTGCAATGTTTTTAATTAAAAAAGGGCATAAAGTTATAACAACTATGCCAAATCCAGAAGAACCTCAATATACTACATGAATATTTCAGATGGATGACACATTAGAGCGTGACTTTAACATGATGAAAGGGGGTTCCCGCAATGGAAGAAAAGAATAGTTTTAAATATGTAAAACAATTTTTAGATGCTCTTGTAACAGTTGATTCTTATGAGATGAAGGGAACCGCAACTTATGCTTTATGTTATTATGCTTTAACTGGAGAATTACCTGATGAAGCTACTGATGCAGATAGAATGTATGTAGGGGCATATCAAAAAATGATTGAGGGGCAAGAAGATTGGATAAAAGAAAAAAGTCAAGAAGGTGCTATTAGTGGCAAGAAGAAACAACAATTAACTGATGAAGAATTAATAGGGGCTATTAGGGCGTTATATCAACAATTGGGGCGTGTTCCGCGTGAACCTGAAATATTAAAATTTACTAACACTACTGCTACGATTCGAAAACGCGATCCATGAAAAGATAGAAACAAAATTTGTGGAGAAAATGTGGAAGAAACAAAAATTGTGGAAAAAGAGAACGAAAAATGTGGAAGTGTTAATTTTGTTTCTGGAAACAAAAATTGTGGAGAGAAACAAAAGTTTACTTTTTAATGATGAAACAAAAATGGGACAAAATTTGTTTCTGGAAACAAAAAATGTGGAATTGTACGGAACAAAATTTGTTTCTATACACAAAAAATGTGGAATGTTCCAAACTAAATAATAAACATGCGGAACATTTTTTCCCTTCGGGAAAAAAAGATTCCTTAGGCGCGCCACACTTTTTGGGTAATAAGGAGGATATATGGATAAGAAAAAAGCATTTGGTTACCGCAATTGATTTATAAAGAATGCAATATATAATATGATATTAGAGGAAAAAGATTATTTTGGTATTGATGCTATTGAATATAATAATAAAATAGAATTAAATGAGGAAGAGATTTCCGCACGATATAAGTTATGTAATTTAATAAGAAATTATTTAATAGGAGAAACATATATTAGTAATACAGACATAATGGCTGTATTATATAAGATTAATTTTGCTATTGTTGATGGTAGATTGAAGTTTGCTATTGAAAGTGAAAGTTTAAAAAGAGATATTCGTAATGAGATAGTGAATGATAATAATATTGGATAATGTTGCTTTTGTTTAATAATGGATAGAGTATGAAAGTAGTAGATAGGTGATAAGGAGAGGGAAGAAAATGGTAATAAATTGTAGCAAATAGGTGATGTTGGGTGGCCGACCGCCATCCTATATACCTTTTTTAAATTATCGTTTTCGTTATCTCTAATACATCTTTTGCTAAACTACAGTATTATTATTTTAGCAGGAAACATATACTTTGCTACTTTTACAAGTATTTTTACGCCACGAAAAAATCGTGGCTTTTTTTATTGAAATTCTAAGCGGAGAACTTGACAAAGCAAAATAATTATGTTATTTATTATTATTATTATTCTCTCCCATTATATTATATAATAAATTTATTAAAAAATCAATAGTAGATATTTTATTATATTATAAATGCGGGATCCCGGTCCATACATGTATAATGTGCAAATATAATATGCGGAAGTGCGCATTGCCGCCTTTAAAAAAGTTGTTTTTTTATATTATAACATATTTTTTTATTTTTGTCAAGTGCTGCGCTTTTGTTTTTGGGAAATATATGGTGCATATATAAAGCAAAAAATCCCATGAAAAATTCGCATATGGGGTTGTGGTGGAAAAAACGGCCACAGGGCAGCCGCCCACAGGCCGCTGTAAATTTACATGTAAAGTGTAAAGTAAAATAAAAAGGCGTTTCCGCCTAATCACTGTCAATTGTACCCCAGTTGACAATACCATTTTCAATTAATTTTTGACAATGAATACACCATTGTGAATATATTTCTTCAAAAGAAATATAATCAACATTTTCTTTTATTAAGGTAAAAGTTTGTATAAAATTTTTATTATCACTACTTCTAAAGAAAACTAAAGCCTCACAATATTTTTTATTATTTTTTTCATTAAAACTATAATTTTGTCTAAGTTCTTCTATGTCAAAGGTTGTGTGACAATTTTCTCCTTTAGATTGTTTTTCTATTATATAATTTACTATCATAATATCACTTTCCTTTCTTTCTTACATTATTATTATACTATAATATTAAAAATAAGTCAACTATTTTAGGAAAAAATAAAAATAAAAAATTTTTCATTTTTCTATTGACAAATATTGAAAAGTATGATATACTAAAATTTTCGGCCCGCGTCGAACGCCCGCGGCACGCTTGACATGTCAATTTACATGTCAATTTACTGTTATTTACATGTAAAATAGGCGTTAATTTACATGTTTTTGAGCCATTTTACATTATTTTATGATGATTTACACATTTTTACTGTAATTTTACTGTCAAATTGGCAATTAAATTAAAATTTACAGCAAAAAATAGTGTCAAGTGGACACTATTTTGCTAAAAGGTCTTCAAAAATAGAGTTTAATTCAAAATAACCATACTTTTCTATTAATTCTTGATAGTTTTTATTTAATTTTGCATAATTTTCATCTCTAGCATGACAATTTTGTCTTTGTGTTAATCATCTTAAGTTTTCTAGTCTATTGTCTGTTCTTATTCCATTAATATGGTCAACAATATAATTTTCACTATTTTCAATAGGGTCAAAAGTTTCTTTTATTATTCTATGTACTGGATAAACTATTGGATTATAATTATTAGGGTTTGTAACTACTAAATAACCACTTGAATTTTTTGTTGATATAAGGGTTTTTGTTTTTGCATTTCTTATAAGTCCATTTTTTAACACTTCAAAATAGGGGTCTTTTGGATAAATTCTTCAATCTTCTTCATTAAAAGAATTGTCTTGAATAATTTTAAACATTCCTTTTTCAGTTCCTTGTTCTAATATAACGCCCCTTTTCTTAGCATAAATTATAAATTTTTCATCAGAAGGAAAACTACTGACACTATTTCATTGATATTTTTCTTTTAACTGTTTTTTAGTAAAGAATTGAGTTTCTAATATTTCAAAATAAGTAGGTCCTTTTTTAAATGCTTTTTTTATTTCTACTCCTCTTCTTCTTGCGAAAATAATTTGTCCATCTATTCCTCCTGCATAAGTTTTTCAATTAAATTTTTCTTTTAATTCTTTAAAAGTATAATATTTTTTGTCCATAAGTTATCTCCTTTCATAATTATTTCATTTTTTAAAATATAAAAATAATTAGAAAAGACCAAAAAATGAGTTTTTTTTTACTCATTTTTATTTTTTCTACGCTGTACTAAATCTACTTTGAAACTCTCATTATTCATTGTAAATGTTATAATTTTTGTTTTATTTTCTATTGTTATGTTTTGAGTGTCTAGTGTTTCAAGTGCTTTTGCTAGAGTTTGAATAATAAGTTCTTTTGTAGGGTTTTCTTTTTGTACTCTTTCTTTTGGTGTTTTCTTTTTTGCTTTTTCTTCATTAGTGGCAACAAGTTTTACTTTTCCCTTTGCTTCTTTGTCAAGTTCTTCTTGTTCTTCATTTACTAGGTATTCATTATCTTCTAACCACATTAGAAGGACATCTTCAATATCAGTATCTAGATTTTTCATTGATTTATCAACCCATTTTCTATCTACTTTGTATTGTTTTCCATTTTCAAGTGTTATTTCAACCCATTTTTCTTTTACAATATAGTCTTTCATATTATCAACTCCTTACATTATATATTATAGCATAGTTATTGGCGGTTGTCAATACTTAATTTGCGGGAGGTCGGTCAGGTATTCCTAACCGACCATTTCCGCCTACACTAATGAATAGAATGAGTTTTTCTTATCTTTGATATTTACTACTCTTGCAGTAGTGCTTTCTAACTCTTTTCTTAATAGTGCAGTAACTTTTGAATTAGACAAAACTTTTCCAGTGCTTTCGCATACATAATCTTTTAATGTTGCGTGATTTAAGATTTCAGTGATAGTGAATTGTGCTTTTTCACCATTTGACATATCTTTCATAGCATCGATAATCATATCAGTTAATTTGATATCTTCATCGTTGCTCTTGTCTTTACGATTAGAGTTTTTTCTATCTAACAACTCTAATTGATGATTTGCATATTTGCTAACAATTTCGTCCTTTCCATAAGTTTCAATTAGGTAGTTTAGTACCTCACGATTTGTAAGTGTTTTTTCCATAATATCAATCTCCTTTCAACTCTTACATTTATATTATATCACTTTGTAATAAGTAAGTCAAGCATTATTTTTAATTTTTTATTTTTCTTTTTTGCTTTTCTTTTCTTATTACATTATTATTATAACATAATAATTTTTAAAAAGCAATAGTTTTTTTATTTTATTTTTTTTAATACTTGTTCCTTTCTTATTACATTATAATTATATCAAATTATTAAAAATAAGTCAATAAAAAAATTAATTTTTTTTAATTTTTTACTTTACGTCAATTTACATGTCAATTGATACACTTTACACTTTTGGGATTACAGTCAACTTATAGTCAATTGACATGTCAATTTACAAAACTTTACATGTCAATTTACATGTAAATCTCGGCCAGGGAGCGGTTCAACGCGGGCCGCTGTCAATTTACATGTAAAGTGTAAAACAAGCAAAATAAAAAGGCGTTGCCGCCTATTTTCTAGTTATTGTGATTTCATATTCAGTGTTATATTGAAATTTATCGATTATTGTAAAGTTTTCTATACCACAAACATCAGTTAAAAAATCTTCCCAATATTCATATTCATTTGTATAAGTAGTGCATGAGTTATCTTCATTAATTTGAATTATTATATCACCAAAACTTGTGTAGTCTACTAAAAAAGTGTATAAAATATTTTGTCCTTCTTTTATTACTATTGTTGAATATTGTTTAATAGAGGTTCTGTTATCTTCCTTTTTTTTATTATTAATATATTTCATATTTATCTCCTCACTTTCTATATTTATTATATCATTTTATTTAATCTTTGTCAATAATTTTTTCAAAATTTTCTAAAATAAATTTAGCTTGTGCCATTAGTTCAGGTTTGCAAAGATGATATTTTCTCATTGTTATTTCATGAAAATAAAGATTTAATTGCATAATACTCATTTTTTTAACTTTTCTTTCAATAATTTTAGTTTCAAGTCTTAATTTAAAAAAATCTAATTCTTCTAAAATGTTATAAAATAATTCTTTCATTTTTATTACCTCTCTTCCTTACATTATAATTATATCATACTATTTAATTATTTGTCAATAGTTATATCGTTAAAATTATTTAATTTTGTATTAATTTCATCTAAAGCATACAATAGATTTAAAAAATACTCTTGGTCATTTTTACTATTTTCTAAAATTAATTGACTTATTTTTAATTTTATTTCATTACGTTTTTTCATTTTTTCAAAAGTAGTTTGTTCTTTATTTTCTTTTTTCATAATATCACTCTCTCTTTCTCTTACATTATAATTATACCACATTATAAAAATAAGTCAATAGTTTTGTGAAAAATTTTTTTAAAAAAATTTTTTAATTTTCTCTTGACAAATTCCCAAAAGTATGGTATAATCCTAAAATCGTGCCGTGGCGCTTGCGCACGGCACGCCAACTCAACCTAGTGTTTCTTTTTTATTCAACAAAAAACTTTACACTTGGAATGTAAAGTTTCCCCCACTTGACAATGTTAACTCTTGTCAAGCATACACTCGTTCGTTTCAGGTCTAACTAATGAGTAGTCAAGTAACCATCTCTTATTCACCCTTAGAGATAAAGGTTCAGTTTCTTTTATTTTAAAAGTTAAAACTTAGTAAAATGCTTTGTAGGTTTTTCCAAGCCCTACCAAGAGTAAGCAAGAAAGAGGAATTGTTTACTCTTGGTAAGGTTTGACCTTACCATATTTTAATTTGCTAGTGAGTAAAGTGAAACTTTTTTATCTTTTACATTTACTATTGGTGCATTTTCACTTTGTAGCATTTTTTGAAATATAGAAGATATTTTTGAATTGCTTAATGCTTTTTCGTTAGCACATACATAGTTTTGAATTACCTCACTAGATTTCATTAATTCAGTAATAGTATATTGAGTTTTACCAGTTGCCTCTAACTTTGCCATTTCTTCTAATAGCATATTAGCAATTTCTTGATTTTCTTCATTGTTGCTAGTTTTTGAATTAGCATTTTTTCTATCAAGTAATTCTAATTCGTGTTCTAAATAGTCCTTATACATTGGAGTATTTTGAATTAAGTCCTCTCTTAGTAATTCATTGATTACCTCTCTTTTAGTAATTTTCTTTTCCATAATATCTACCTACCTTTCTTTTATTTTATTATGGTTTGTAATAAGTTCTTTTCTTATTACATTTATATTATATCATAACTAATTTATTAAGTCAATAGTTTTTTTTATTTTTTTAACTTTTTTAAATTAGTTATGTTATAACCATTTCTTATTTACAATATAATTATAACATTTAATTACTTACTTGTCAATAATTTTATTACTTTTTTTGAAAGTATTATACGATAAATAAAATGTTTTAAAGTCTTTCCTGCATAATAACAGTCGGCATAATACCAAACCCAATCTGATAAACAAGTATCTGGATATTTTTTATATTTTTCTATTAATTCTAAAGCATCTCTTTCAATCATTTCTCTCACCTCTTACATTATAATTATACCATAACTAGAAAATAATGCAAGGGTTTTGTGAAAAATTTTTTTAAAAAAGTTTTGCAAAAATGCTTGACAAAAGTACCAAAGGTGTGGTATAATATAAAAATCGGCTCGCTCCGACCGTGCGCGAGCCGCCGAATAAAAAAGTGTAAAGTTTACAATGCGGCGGCCGGTACTTGACACGGTTTCGGGATAAAAAAATAAAAGGCGGTGTTGCCTTTTTGGTTTGAGATTTTGTTGGGGAGGTCGAGGAAATGTTGAAACGACACCTGCACGTTGTCTTACGACTAGTGCTTTTTAGTGTCTCACTAGTTTTCAATAGTAATAGTAGTTTGTTTTGTTAATTTTAAATAATCAACAAAACCTTTATCAACATCTCAAATCTCTACTTTGTCAATAGTAACATTTGCAAGTGTAGATGTTAAATCGGCAAGTAGTTTTTCTTGAGATGAATAAATACCATTTATTGTTTTATCACTAGTGATTAAAACATAAATTTTCATTGTTTTAAGTTTCCTTTCTCTCTATTTTTTATATATTTATTATATCAAAATTTTTTAAAATTGTAAAGTAAGATGCGGAAACCACGCTTGAAGAATTTAGACCTAGAAAAAGACGGACACACCGCCCGCCGCTTTAATCATTATAATATTTTTCAAAATCTTTTTCAGTTATTAATTCCGCCATAACTTCCATTTCTCCACAAATTACCATTTGTAAAACAATTATGTGTAAGTAATTATTTTTATCAAGAAGTCTTTCAGCACGTGTAGATTGAAGATGAAAACGTTCAAACCAACTTTCTTTATAAGTTTTGTAAATTCCTCCTGAACAAGCATTAATTTTAAGATTTGTATTTGTATAGGTATTTAACATATTTATCACTCTCTTTCTATAATTATTATATCATTTTTATTATCAATAGTCAAGAAGAAATTAATCTTCTTTGACTATTGAATAATCAGACCATTTAGGACTAGTATTTAGATTTACTATTGTATTTCCTAATCTATTTAAACTTTCTTTAAATATCTCTATCTCAATATCAATATCCTCTAATGCAGTGTGTGCCTCTTCAAATTGAGGGTTGTGAGTTATAAAACTATAAATTGCTTGTGCGGTTGTTCTAACTCTACCACTATTTGTAATGAAAGCACTTTCATTAACACTATTTAATTTATCTTGATTAGTTAAGCAATAATCACTATATTCTTTTGAGAAAGTAATTACTTTTGATATTTCTTGAGTATCAAGTAAATCTA
>Ga0310690_10010084_pt1 | contig 11778 bp, 19 predicted proteins | sample AusTroGonzalo_MG_2_FD_207661 | JGI IMG/M metagenome (GOLD analysis project Ga0310690, IMG submission 207661) | Bovine rumen microbial communities from tropical cattle in Woodstock, Queensland, Australia - Gonzalo_04 (v2) (version 2) | ecosystem: Host-associated > Mammals > Digestive system >...
GAAGGGCAATCCCATGTACGCCGCCGGGCTGACGATGCGCCTGTATAAATTCGGCTACTGGACCGGCAAGTATCTGATCAGCCGCGCACAGCATACCGTGAGCGGCAGCGGCTACGTCACCACACTGACCATGCGCAAAGTGGATGAAGTGGATAAGCCGAAGAAATCCGGCAAGGACGGCGGCGACGGAGGCGGGAAGAAGGAAAACTATAAAGTCGGCGACGTGGTCAACTTCAAAGGCGGCTATCACTACGTGAGCAGCACCGCGAAGTCTCCGACCGGCGGCAAGCGCCGACCCGGTAAAGCGAAGGTCACGCGCGTCATTGACCTGTCGAAGCCCCATCCCTACGGATTGCAGGGTGGATACTACAACGACCTGGACGGCGACTGCAATGTCCATGGCTGGGTAGACGCTGATTCATTTGAGTGAAAGGAGTGTGCATGATGGCAGAGCTCGAATCCATGGTGAAGATTGGCATCGTGTCCGCGATTGATGCCGACACGCACACTGCGCGGGTCTATTTCCCGGACAAGGAAAACATGGTGTCCGACTGGTTGAAGGTGCTTCAATTCCCATGTTCCACCGGCCCGGTAGAGCTTGAGACGAAAGAGGCCGGGGAACATAACCATCACGTCCCGGAGCACAACCACCAGACGGATATCAGCAAAGAGGGACTGACCACCGACAACGCCGGCACTCATAACCATACCGTCGATCCGCACGTCCACACGATCGATCAGCATACCCACTCGACTACCATCGGCAGCACCGGGCTGACGACGAACGGCGGCGGCTCTGATTCACATACGCACACGATTGCGGCGCACAACCACTCCGCAGAAGTTGCCGCCGTCAGTCTGACCACCAATGACAAGGGACTGACCACGAACGACGCCGGCGAACACAAGCACACCATCCAGCCGCACGACCATACGGCGACCGTGCACATGACCGAGCAGGATACCGAGAACGCCGGAAAGCACAAGCATGAGATTGAGGAGCACTCCCATCCCGGCGGCGACTGGATGCCGAACGTCAATGACAAGGTGCTCGTGCTGTTCGCCTATGGATTTGACACCGACGGATACATACTGGGGGTGATCGCATGACAGTCGGAAGCCTGGGCGATGTGGTCTTTTCGGTGTCGCGCAAGAAAGTGCGCACCATCCAGTCCGCATCCATGAAGACGGCCATCGCCTATGCAGAGCACAAGATGTACGGGAGAAAATCGATCCTGGAATACACCGGCCAGACGCCGGACGAGATCGAGCTCTCCGTCGAGTTCAATGCCTTCCTGGGTGTGAATCCGATGAAGCTGGTTAAGAAGCTGAAGAAGATGGCGTCAGCGCGGTCCGTCGTGCCGTTCATCATGGGCACCGACGTGATCATGTCGGCATGCGTCATCACCGATATTTCATCCCTGACGGATGTCTTTTATATGGACGGCACAATAATCAAAGCCTCCATGAAGGTCAAAATCAAAGAGTACGGGGAGTGAGAGCCATGACCGTGAATATTGATTTCAGCCAGCCTCTGGATCTCACTTTCGCGCCTGAGGACAGCAAGGAGGAGACGATCCAGAGCCTGTATATCCTTCTAAACACCGCACTTGGTGAAGTGCCCTGTTATCGGGATTTCGGCGTTGATTCCGAATACCTCCACAAGCCGATGAACGTGGCGCAGACGATGTATGCCGCATCCATCACGGCGGCGATCCAGAAGTACATGCCGGACATCCTGATCGAGAATATAAGCTTCACCAGCGACCCGAACAACCCAGCCACACTGTATCCCAAACTGGAGGTGACGATAGAAGATGAGTAGAGCAGCCGACAGCGACTATCAGTTTGTACCCGCCGACATCGACACAATACTGAACACGCTGATCACGCAATATGAGTTGATTACCGACCGCACCGTCAAGCCCTCCAGCCCGGAGCGGCTTTTTTTGTCGTGGGTGGCTGACGCGCTGGTCGAAGCCTATGCCGCGATCAACTACGCCGGCAACCAGAATATCCCATCCAGGGCAGAAGGTGAGAATCTGGACGCCATCGCGCAGCTGTTCTTCAGCAACACAAGGCCGTCGGCGACGTCGGCGACCGTGACGATGCGTTTCACCATCAGCGAAGCACAGACGAGCGCCATCCTGATCCCTGCCGGCACTCGCGTGACCACCAGCGCCGGTGATCCGATATTCGCCACCAAATCCGATACATATATCGCCATCGGCGACACCTATGCGGATGTTGTTTGCGAGTGTGAGGAAGAAGGCACGGTCGGCAACGGATACGCCGCCGGGCAGATCAACACGCTGATCGACGTGGACAATATCCTTTATTACGACCACTGCGCCAGCATAGATGATTCCGACGGCGGATCCGACGAGCCGAACGACGATGAGTTCTATGATCAGATGGTCGCCAGCGAGGATGCCTATTCATGCGCCGGGGCGCGTGGCGCTTATGAATACTGGGCGAAGACGGTATCGACAGATATCAAGGACGTTGTGGTAAACTCCCCAGACCCCGGAACGATCGCCATCCACATCCTGATGAACGACGGCACCATCGCCAGCACCGAGATCAAGAACAGCGTGAAGGCGGCATGCGACGCCGACAGCGTCAGGCCGCTGACGGATTACGTCACCGTCGTGGATCCCGATACCGTGGATTATGATGTCACACTGACCTATTACCTGTCCGAGGATTCATCCGAGAGCGCGGCGGAGCTGGAGGAAGCCATCGAAAACGCCGTGGATGAGTACGTGGCATGGCAGCAAGCGAAATTGGGGCGCGACATCAACCCGTCGAAGCTGATCGCCATGGTGATCGCCGCCGGCGCGAAGCGCGTCGAGCTGACCGCGCCCACATACCAGCACCTTGAGGACGGGCGCGACCCGTCGGATGTCCAGACGCCACAGATCGGTCAGGTCGGCACCATCACGCTGACGAATGGGGGCTATGAAGATGAGTAACGGCATCACCAAAACCAATCTCATGCGCACAGCTCCCCGCGTCCTGGTGAAGGACAAGAACATGAATCCGCTGGTGGATGCGCTGGCCGACGCCCTTGAAAAGCTTGGAATGAAACTGCACCTTCCAACCATTTATTCCCGGATCGATGATCTTCCTGAAGACCTGCTTGATATCCTCGCAAAGGATTTCAAGGTGGACTGGTATGACTTCAACTGGTCGGTCGAAGCCAAACGCGCCACCATAAAGGACAGCTTCTATGTGCACAGGCATCTTGGCACGAAAGGCGCTGTTCTGAAAGCGGTGTGTGATGTGTATGCCGCCAGCCAACTGCAAGAATGGTATGAGTATGATGGCGACCCATACTATTTCCGGATCATCGTCGAAGCCAGCCAGCAGCTTGCGCCGATCTCGCTGCCTGGCGTTATGAATGCCATCGAGCTGTATAAGTCGGCGCGATCCCACCTTGAAGGCGGGATGCCCATTGTTTCGATCACCTGTTCCATCGTGATCCAGACGGATCAGGGCGGACAGTATTATCAGACGCGCGTCACTGGCACCTATCCCCGGATCGCCACCCATGGCAACGTGTCTGACAGCCAGATTGTCGTGGAGACCGAACAGGCCAACCAGCGGTATGAAGTCCCGGCCACTGGCGAGATCGTCGCCGGCACTCATCCGCGCATATCCACACATGGCAATACTGATTCAGGTGGTTTGGTCATCGGCGTGGAGACCGGCGGCATGGAGTATTACACACCGCGCTGCGGCGACGCGCTGCATAAATTATGGTGATTGGAGGTGGATACCATTGCTTACGAATGCGGCATATAAGGATTTTCGCAATTTCATCAAGCGGCGAGTTTATGCCGCTCAGTATCGCGTCGGCAGCACGTACTACAGCGTTTCGATTTCCGAAATCGAAATCACTGGCACTGGCATCGTGCGCGTGAAGATCCCTATCACCCATGGAAGCGCCGGGACGATCAACCAGGTGCGATTGATTTCTGTAGAAAATGAGGTCTGGGCTTCGGCTGATGTCAACATCGTGCTTGAAGCCGCCGGCACTCATTTTTTGCAGTGGTTCAATTTTGCGATTTCGGAAAGTGAGGTGAGCTGATATGTATGAATGGATCGACTGGAAAGACCAAATCGATCAGTTTAATGGCTGCTTCATCGAGGAAGCCCAGGGCGACGGATCGATCAAGCACACGCCGGTGCGCGGCACTGTGCAGCAGGAGGGCACTTCGCAGGATGCCGATAACTTCGGTCATTTGATGAACGGTATCATCGACGCGCATAATGCCGTCGATCTACTGGTGAACGCGCTGCGGCAGATCGGATGGCGCGTCGAAGATCTGGAGAAGGCAACTGTGCAGGAAACGGGAAGCGTGAGCCTGACAAACACTCTGGAATTCCCGTTCAACGACAGCAAGAAAACCGTGGCATTGACGAACGTCCGGGACAATCTGAATTACATTGTCGTCGTGGTCAGCAAGACCGGCAACGGCAACATCGGTGAGATTGAGATTTCCGAGCGCCAGGTCAACGGCTTCAAAATCGAGTTCACCGGCAGCGCGAGCAGTGCCACGGTGACCTACGCTGTGATCGGGGGGTATGACCAGTGAGCATTCAGATGGTGAAGCGCGGCGGTGAAGGCCACGAGACCGATTACAAGGAGTTCTTGATCTCCAGTACGTCCGACGTGTCCAACCTTCCCACCAAGGCAACCGATCCTTCTGCGGCATACGGGAGTGTGGCGTATACGCAGGACATGGAACACACGTATATGCTCGGCCCTGATAACGTGTGGCGGGAGGTGTAATCCATGGACGTGTTGACCCTGGCGCAGGCGAAGAAATACGCCAGAGCCCTTGTCGAAGCAATGGGTGGTGATGTGGAGGCTGTTGAGAGAGCAGTTGCACAGATCGAAGATGACATGACCGACCTTGGCGATGATGTGAGCATTGTCAACCTGGACGGCGATCTGGCGACTACCCTGATCATGAACAGGCTTCGTCAGCACATTTGGCAGAATGAGGACGACGCGCTGATCTGCGAGGAAGGCAGCGTAACCCTGACCAATACCGGCAGTTTCCCATTCAATAATTCCCAACAGACCGTTCCGCTTGCGAAAACGCAGAAGAACACAAAATACGCCGTCATTCCGGAGGATTCTCTCCTTGGTAATGTCGGCGATATTCTTGTCAGCGGTAAGCAGACCAACGGCTTCAAGATCGAGTTCACGGGCAGTGCGAAGACCGCTACCGTGCAATACATTGTGATAGGAGGAATCATAAAATGATCATCGTGAACATGAATGAGGGCCCGAAGATCGACTATGAAATCCAGAACACGGCCACCAAGAAGAAGATCACCTTCGACGACGATCTGACGATCAACCTGGCCAAGCGCGAGGAAGACTACCCCGTCCACATCGACGTCTGTTTCGACGAGGACGGCGACCTGGTCATCGGCACCGCAGCGGGCCGCGCCTACGTCGCGCAGATCGACATCCCCGCCAGGCAGTACACGCCCGGCGAGACGGAAGAAGACCCGCCCGTCCCGGTCCCGCTGGACCTTGACAACGTGACGCTCTCCCTGTGGAGCATTGAGTAAAGGAGGAATGAATCATGTCTGCGAACTTTGACCTTTCCGCGCTGGCACTCAAAGCTGTCTGCCCGAACAACGAGATCCTGTATGATGACAAGGGCCTGCCCTCGGTGATGGTGTACATCCCGAAAATGACATACGCGCAGCTTGGCCTGGGCAGCAGCACCGCCACCCATCCCGCCTTCATCATCGATGGCCAGGAGGTCGACGGCATCTACATCAGCAAGTATCAGAATGTGGTGCAGAACGGCAGAGCCTACAGCCTGCCCGGACAGGATCCGAAAACGTCCATCAACTTCGACTCTGCCATTGCCGCCTGCACCGCGAAGGGCGCAGGTTGGCACCTGATGAGCAGAGTGGAATGGGCAATGCTGGCCTTGTGGTGCAAGGCCAATGGGAGCCAGCCCAAAGGCAACAATAACTATGGCAAAGATCAAAGCGAGACCGTGTACAAGGCCATCCCGACAAGCAAGGACGGTGCGAATACCGGACGAGTAGCCACCGGATCCGGACCGCTGTCCTGGTCGCATGACAACTCCCCCAGTGGAATCTGGGATCTCAACGGCAATGTATGGGAGTGGGTCGGCGGTATTCGCCTTTACAATGGTGAGCTTCAGATCCTCGCCAACAACAACGCCGCCGATTCGGAGAATCCGCAGAGCGCTTCTTCCAACAGGTGGATGGCGATCAAGGCTTCGGATGGCACTTTGATCACACCGGATGGCAGCGGCACCACCAGCGGCAGCGTGAAGATCGACTGGGTGAGCAGCCATGGACAGTGGGATACCACCATCACTACACAGGCTGACTCTGGGCGCAGTTGCACCTTCGAAAGCGTCACCTGCTCTGCGAACATCAGCGCAGCGGCACAGCTCCTGCTTCAGGCGCTCGGTATGTTCAAGTACGACAGCACGAGCGGCGCGTACAATGGTGATTACTTCTATTTCAACAATTCGGGTGAGAGGGCGTTCTCCTGCGGTGGCGGCTGGAACAATGGCGCGAGTGCCGGCGTGTTCTATGTCAACGGCGTTCCCCGTTCCCTCTCCAGCGGCTACATCGGTTTCCGGGCCGCTTATGCAAAACTGCCATCTGCATAACTGTGTCCTGTTTTCCGCGCGATAGCGCGGCCCGTCTCCCCTTCTCTCCCGCCGTCAGGCGGGAAAATTTTTTGCCAAAAAACGGCCATTTTCTTGAAATCACAGAATTTGTCCGTTTTTTGATACGGGAGCCGTCGGACGTGCTATAATAGCGAACATTCAAAGACAACGGATGTGTTGCGCCATGGCAGAAGAGCTGAAAATCCTCCAGAAGATCATGGACATGATGGAGTATGGCTATGCTGCCCTGGCGCAATTTCCAAAGTCCGAGAAGTTTGCTTTGGCTGTGGACATCAAGCACTGCATGCACATGATGTTGGAGCGCACCATCGAAGCGCAGAAGAAGTATACGAAAGGCACTACTCTGCGACAGCTGGATGTTGAAACGGCAAAGCTACGGGCATATCTCCGTCTGGCCCACTCGCTCAAATTTCTTTCCACAAAGAAATATGAGGTCTGGTGCGGCAAGGCAGTGGAGATCGGCAAGATGATCGGCGGTTGGATCAAATCCGTCAACGACAAAGACCGCTCATCATAGGGAACGTGTCGTATAGGTGTTCAACTGCGGTGGCAACTGGAACAACTCCGGCAATGCCGGTGTCTTCTACCTCAACGGCAACAACTCGCGCGACGATGTCAACGCGAACATAGGCTTCCGGGCCGCTTTACCGCATGGTATCACGTACTCAACGGCGCGTGATATTCAGCCCTTCTGGGCTGATCGGCTTCGGGCATCCGAAGCTGTCCGTCAGATGCCATAGGCTCAAGGGCTTATGGCCAGCACAGCGGTATAAAGGGACACGTATCCTCACTCTGCCTCGCGGCAGGGAGAAAAAGAATCGGCTGCGAAATCCGCGAGAGCTGATACGCGCAGCAACCAGGAAGGCAGTATGGACAAGCACCAGCATGTTTTCGACAAGTTCATACAGTTTGAAAACCTCTACGACGGATATCTCCTTGCCCGCCGGAACAAGCGGTTCAAGGACGAGGTGCTGTCCTATACTGCCAACTTGGATGAACACCTGATCAACGCGCAGAATCACCTGATCTACAAGACCTTGAAGGTGGACGGCGTCCACTCGTTCTATGAGTACTTCCCCAAAGTGCGTCTGATTCATTCCTTGCCTTTCAAGTATCGCGTCATCAACTGCGCGGCTTACCACGTGCTGTGGCCGATCTACTCCAAATCGTTCTATGAGCACAGCTACGGATCCATCCCCGGTCGTGGCTCGATCAAGGCGGTGCAGCAGCTTCAGTCATGGCAGCGGCTTGTCCAACGCAAGCCGGACAAGTGGTTTATTGGCAAGGCGGACGTCCAGAAGTTCTTCTTTCGTGTGCCGGTGGATGTGCAGCTGCGAGAGCTGGGCAAGCCACTGGATGATCCGGACATGATGTGGTATCTCGAATTGATGATCCGCGCGGACGGCAGGCCATTCGGCTTGCCGCTGGATGCGTCCAGCCCGCTGGATTGTGAAAGAGTGCTGGGCGTGGGCATGCAGGTCGGGAGCCTGATCTCCCAGATGACCGCCAACATCGTCCTGACGCCGCTGGATCATTTCGTCAAGCGCACGATGAGAGCTCCGTATTACATCCGGTACATGGACGACATGATCGTCCTGGCACCGTCGAAACAGCAGGTATGGGATATCATCTATGCGATGGATGATTTCCTGCGCTCCAACATGGGCCTGCAGCTGAACAACAAGACGGCTGTGATCCCGGCGAGTCATGGCGTGGAATTCGTCGGCAAGGTTGTCAGGCCGGACCGCATCGACCTGCGCAAGTCTACCAGCTTGCAGATGAAGAAGCACCTGGCATTCGTCAAGGAAGCATATGCCAACGGCGAATGCGATTATGACTACGCCATGAGCGTTATCCGCTCCTACCTGGGTGTGCTCAAATGGACGAGCGACATCGCCCTGCGCGATGCAATGCTGGACAGCTACCATCTGATCCGGCACCGACAATAACGAACGACTTAAAAGCGTCAGCTTCGGCTGGCGCTTTTCTTATGCCTTGAAAGGAGGGCCATGCTATGAATACCGATCCCAAATTCGAAGCCGAGGGAATCCCGGAGGAGAAGCAGATAGACGGCGTCTTTGCCCTGGACGGCAAAGGCAATCCGATCAGATTGGAGGTGCCCGACGATGACGATTGAGACCATCCGACACGGAGACACGGGCGCACTGGTTGTCGTTGCGAAGCTGCTGACCGGCCATACCCTTGTCTCAGAGAAGATCGAGGACATCGACAGCTATATCAGCGTCAACGGACTGTTTGACGCTGATTTCGTCGCTTATGTCCTGGCATGGCAGCGCAACCACAATCTGGAGCCCGACGGCGTGATCGGCCCGGCGACGTGGGCGGAGATCGCCCGGACCGCGCCGACCTGTTCCACGTCGAAGAATCGGAAGAGCGGCCCGACGCTGGCTTTGCAGATCCTGCTGGACACCAACATCACGTGCGACGCCATCTATGGGCAACGCACAAAGAACGCCGTCGCTGTTTTCCAGACATCGAAGAATCTGACGGCGGACGGCATCACCGGCCCCAAGACGTGGAACGCGCTGATCGTCACTTCCGAAACTCCCGGCGAGTTCGTTCAGCCGCCGGACTTCAAACAATATGACAGCAGATGGGGAAAGAAGATCTACAGCAACCACAATGATCCCAAGCAGACCATGTCCTCATCCGGATGCGGCCCGACAGCCGCCGCCGACGTCGTCGCCGCCCTGAAGGACAGCAGCATCACGCCATGGGATCTGGCGCAGATGGCCATGGCATGGGGAGACCGCACCTATAGCAACGGCACCGCGTGGAGCTTCTTCACCCACTTGATGACAGAGTTCAACTTCACGAAGATGATCCAGTCCGCAAGTGTGGACGCTCTGAAAGCGTGTCTCGATGCCGGCGGCTATGTGGTCTGTTCGATGGGGCCCGGCTACTGGACGTCGGGAGGGCATTTCATTTGCGCTTGGATGTATGACACGACGTACATCTACTGCAACGACCCGGCCAGCGCAAAGAGGAAGAAGCAGAAGATCGTCGACTTCATGAAGGAGCGGAAACAGTTCTTCTGCTACTACCCCGATGTGAAGCCCACCAAGGTCACGGAGCCCGACCAACCCACCACTACCGGCTATCGAGGGACGAAGATCGTCGATATTTCCAAGTATCAGCCGAATGTCGATTATGACGCGCTCCTGGGCGATACCGGGCTTTTGATCCTGCGGGCAGGCTACCGGGGCACGCTGGGCGCTGTGAAGATCGACGAATGCTTTGTGAAGCACGCGACGGCGCTCACCGCCAGAGGCGTCCGCTTCGGCGTGTACTTCTACTCCATCGCCGACACTGTCGTAAAGGCACAGGAAGAGGCGCGGAAGTTCTACAAGTACGCTGCGGAATACGACCCCCTGTTCTGGGCGATGGATGCGGAGAAGGATGTCATCTCTGCCGAGACCATCGCCGCCTTTGCCGAGGAGCTGAAGAAGCAGGGCATCCGCAAGGGATGCTACGTCGCCAATCATCTGTACGACCAGTACAACTATGACAGCATCCGCGACCAGGAGGATTTCACATGGATCCCGCGCTACAGCAAGACGCGCCCGAAGCCCAAGTGTGATCTGTGGCAGTATTCCTCCACCGAGCGCGTCGCCGGAATCGATGGCAACGTGGACATGAACAGAATCACCGGCGACGGTCATGATCTCGCCTGGTTCCTTGGGGGTGATTAACATGGAGCCTACCCGAGTAATCCAGGTAGCTGTCGCCCGCGCTGATCTGATCATCTGCGACGCGCTGCGCTACCTTGTCATCATCGCTGTGCTGGCCGTCATCATGCTTCTGACCGTGATCGCCGCCCGGCCCTGGACTTTCGAGCCTATCCACTGGATTGACTACGACGCCCCCGGCGTTGACATCACCAGCGAAGGGCCGGAAGACGGCGATCCCTGGTATAAGATGGGAGGTGAATGACATGCAGTGGCTACAAATCGTCCTGTCCTTCATCTCGAGCATCGCCGTGGCTTTTATCGCCATCATCCCGAGCATAAGGACCAACAGGAAGAAGACCGAGGAGAGCATCAAGGCCAGCAATGAATCCACGGAGAAGACCGTCGCGAAGGTGCAGACCACCCTGGACAACCACATCCGCGAGGATGAGGATGAAAAGGCGCGGAATCAGCGATACCGCATTCTGCGCTTTTACGACGAGCTGTGTGAGCACCGAAAGCACTCCGAAAGCCACTTCGAAGATATCCTGGATGACATCGACGATTACGAAAAATACTGTGCAGCTCATCCGGATTTCAGGAACAGTCGCGGCAAAGTGGCCATGGACTACATCAAGGGCACATACAGCAGGATCAAGAGCAACGGCGGATTCCTTACCCATGATGAAGAAAAAGGAGGACATGAAAATGAAGCTGAGTAATCGTGTGTATGACGTTCTCAAGTGGATCGTGATGATCGTGATCCCCGCGCTGACCACGGCCTATGTCGGCCTGGCCGCGATCTGGGCCTTCCCCTGTGCGGAGGAAGTGGCAAAGACCAGCGCCGTGATCTGCACCCTGCTGGGCGCTCTGCTGGGCATCAGCACCGCGCAGTACAACAGGGATCCTCACGACGTGGAATAGCTTACACGCGCGTAAGTTCATTTGCCGGTAATTTGCACGGATGCGAATATCGTGCGAATATCGTGTGAAAAAGCGCGTGAAATCACGAGATTCTTATTTGCCAGTAATTTGCCTGGGCCGTGGGTACTCCCCCATGGCCCAGGCTTCTTTTTGTTTTTGGGCTTATTCGGCTTCCTGCTCCTTTCTGCGCTCGGCTCTCGCCCTTGCGTACCCGGCGTACCGTGCGCGGCGCTCCTCCTTCTCCTCGGGCGTCTCGGCTGCTCTCTTCGCCCTGCGGCGTTCGTTGTCCCGGTCGTACTGTGCGCGTTTCTGTTCCGGGGTCAGGGCAGCGAAACGAGCTGCGGCGCGGATCCTGTTCTTCTCGCGGCGCTCCTCGTCGCTCATGGGCGGCTTCCTCGGTTGTACCGGCGGCAATCCTTGTTCAGCTCTCTTTTTGTTCAACCATGCTTTCTGCTGGTCGT
>Ga0310690_10010086_pt1 | contig 11778 bp, 9 predicted proteins | sample AusTroGonzalo_MG_2_FD_207661 | JGI IMG/M metagenome (GOLD analysis project Ga0310690, IMG submission 207661) | Bovine rumen microbial communities from tropical cattle in Woodstock, Queensland, Australia - Gonzalo_04 (v2) (version 2) | ecosystem: Host-associated > Mammals > Digestive system >...
GTGGAGGTCCGATTCGCCGTCCTGGAGCACCAGATTGTCGATGAGCGCCGCTTCCTTGCCCACTTTCACTTTGGCCGATGCATTGTCGAGCCTGAAGCCCGACTTCTCCGTCATGTCCAGATGCTTGACGTCGGCCTTGACATAGCCGCCCTCGACGTCCAGGTTTCGGACGCTGATGTTGGCGATGAGGTCCAGATCGTTGAAGTTGATGTGGCTGCCGTCCGAGCTCTTCAGGCTGCCGTTGTTCATCAACTTCATGGTATAACGGAAGTTCTCTATGTCCAGCCTGCCGGCGTGGAGGATGTCGCCCCAGTCGTTTTTGTTCTTGCCGCTGCTCTTGATGCCGAACACCCTTTGAACGTTGGTGGTGGACTTGCCGCCATCCCTGCCGGGCTCGGTGACCAGGTTGAACTCGCCGTCCTTGAGCGTGGCACGTTCCAGATAGAAGGATCCTCCGTTCAGCAGCCCCTTTGCGGAGAACTTGGCCGACAGGAAGCCTACTTTTGCCAATGTGTCTGCGCCGCTGCCGGGCAGGGGATTGTTGTCCAGCAGGACCACGTTCTTGAGGACGACTGCATCGAACGGCTTTACGGACATTTCATCGAAGGTGAAGGTTCCGTCGATGTTTTTCGCGAACTTCTCGATGGCCTTGCGGGCCAGTGTGCCCTGCACTTTCGGATGCTGCACGGCCACCACCAGGCCCAGGACAATCAGCAGAATGATGCCCAGGATTATGCCCGTTATGCGCAGCGCTTTTTTCATCCGAATTGCAGTGCCGTTAATATATAGTCTACAAAAGTAACTAAAATTTTGCGTATATTTGCAGTGCAAACAGAATTTTTGAAAAATTTAATAATCGGTTTGCCGATTATTATTTGAATTATGGCGGAAATTATTCTGGGGATCGAGTCTTCGTGTGACGATACGTCGGCAGCCGTGCTGCGCGACGGGGTGCTGCTTTCCAACGTTACTGCATCGCAGCAGGTGCATAAGGACTATGGCGGAGTGGTGCCGGAACTGGCTTCCAGGGCACACGAGCTGAACATCGTCCCGGTGGTGTCACGCGCGCTGGACGTGGCGGGGGTATCGGCCTCCGATATATCGGCAATTGCCTTCACCCGCGGTCCGGGGCTGCTGGGCTCGCTGCTGGTGGGGACGTCGTTCGCAAAGGCGCTGTCGCTTTCTTTGGACGTGCCGATGGTGATGGTGAACCACCTTCAGGGGCATATCCTGGCCAACTTTATCCGCGAGCCGGGAGTTGAGGTTCGTGAGCCTTCGTTCCCGTACCTGTGCCTCCTGGTTTCCGGCGGCAACTCGCAAATCGTGCGCGTGAACGGGCCGCTGAGCTACGACATCCTGGGTCAGACCATCGACGATGCGGTGGGGGAGGCTTTCGACAAGTGCTCCAAGATGCTGGGGCTGGGATATCCCGGCGGGCCGGTGATCGACAAGCTGGCCGCATTGGGGGATTCCTCGCGGTTTACATTTGCAAAGCCCAATGTCCCCGGGCTGGATTACAGTTTCAGCGGCGTGAAGACATCGCTGCTGTACTTCGTGGCGGATCAGATGAAGGAGGATCCTGCCTTTTTGGAGAACAACAAGGAGGATTTGTGCGCTTCCTTCCAGAAGACGCTCATCGACATACTGATGAACAAGCTCATCAAGGCGGCCCGCCAGACCCGCATCCGCGAGATTGCCATCGGCGGGGGAGTGGCGGCGAACAGCGGCCTCCGCAATCGCATTCTGGCTGAAGGCGCCCGCCGCGGCTGGAAAACCTACCTGCCCCCGCTCCGCTACACCACCGACAACGCCGCTATGATCGCCGTCGCCGGCGCCTTCCAGTACCGCGCCGGTGTCCGCACCCCCCTCGACGTCGCCCCCGTCTCCCGTATGGCGGATTTCTAGCGCTTGGCTGTGGCGGCTATCCCGCTGATATTCAGCATTTTATATAGCGCTCCCCTGGTGCATTTTCACCAGGGGAGTTTCGCTTAATGCGCTGTGGCTCAGCCGGTTAGCCGCCACGGGGATTTTGCTACAGCAGTTCCTCCAGGGCGGCCTTGTGATGGCCGGGGATGATGATGTGGTGATTGCCGATGGGGTCGATGAGGAAGTAGCGCGCATCGGCCGGGTCGAGCTGCAGAACTACCTGCGTGCGGCAGAGGTTGTCTTCATACTGATTGTTGAGCAGTTCGCCCTCAGCGATGAAGTGGCGGGACAGGTCGCCCGACACCTTGAACACGGTGACGGGGCCTTCCGGGAGTTCGCCGTGGATGCCCACGCCGATGCCGGATTCGAAATGGGTGTCGTACTGCCAGTTCTTCACGATGTTGAACGGAACCGTGCAGTGGGCGAACAGGACCCGCCCGGTTTCTGCGTCGATTTGTGCCGGGTTCGCCTGGAAGCCCGTGGTGCTGGTGAGGGCCTGGGAGATGATCATCGACAGCAGCGCCGGGACGTCGCCTTCGCAGGCTGCGGGGATGCCATCGGCATTGAAGGAGGCGAGTGCCAGACAGCCGGTATTGCCAACTTCTGTAAGCAGGTCGAAACACCTGAGTGTGAAGGCTCCAAGGCTGTGCTTCTCAACTAGAACTTTAAGTGCGTTATAGATTTGCACCGCACCAGGATAAGCCTTGCGGACTCGCTCCGCCATAGGCTCTTCCGCGGGGGCCGGGCTTCCGGGAGCTTTGGCGATTTCTTGCAGCAGTTCCTCCATCGGCACTTCCAATAGGCGCAGGCCCAGCTTGTCCAGAATTGCGGTGGGGCTGGCCTTGCTGGCGATGAGCCAGTCCGAGGGCTGGCCGATGACGCCGATGCGCATATCCTTCATATACTCCCGCGCGGCGATGGCCTTGGAGATGGCCGATATCCTCCCGCGCAGATACTCCGGGCTGCCGTGCAAGACCTCGCCCTTGAGCCCCTGCTGCTTGAGGTAACTGAGGATCTCCAGCGATGCCGCCAGCGAATTGCTCTTGCCGGATGTGAGCAGGTAATAACGCTCCGTTCCGCGTGCGAGCATCTCCGGCAGCAACTGGCGGAAAATGCCCTCAGCACCGCCTGTACGTACATATATCAGGCTCAAGGCGTGCGTGCCCCAATCGGCAAAATCGCTTCCGCGGAAAACATAATCCCCGGCGGGAAACACGCTGTGAAGGAACTCGTCTGAAAGGCGCCCCACGGAAACCTCGTCGTGCAGGGCGGAAGTGATAGTGTATACTGCTGTGTCCATAATAATCGAAAAAAGGGAAAGCTACTTACATCGCACCGCTACAACCTCCTACCCTTGCTGCATTCCTGCCCTGGGGGGCTTCAGAGGGAGCTGGTCGTGTAAGACTTTCCCGCTGCAAAGATACACATTCCCTGCGAAAATACAAAAACTTCCCGGGCAAATCGGACCAGTGGCGGCTAAATGCCTGAAACACTGTGAGTTATTCGTGGTTCCCCTGGTGAAAATGCACCAGGGGAGTGGTATGTAAAGCTCTGAGTATCAGCGGGATGGCCGCCACGGTTATTTAGGCGCGGATGACGCCGCTGCCGAGCATTTCGGCGCCGTCGTACCAGACGGCGAACTGGCCGGCGGTGATGCCGCGCTGGGGTTTGTCGAAGAGGATGTAGAGGGCGCCCGGGCGGCGGATGAGAGTGGCGCTCTGGAGGGGTTGGCGGTAGCGGATGCGGACGCGGCAGCGGCGGGTTTCGCCGGGTGCCAAAACAGCGCCGGGAGCGATGTCGTGAACCTCGTCCGGATTGATGGCGAGGCAGAATCGGCTCAAGCCTTTGTGCTGGTGGCCTTCACCAACATATACCGTGTTACTTAAAGTATCACTTGCGATAACGAAAACGGGTTCCGTGTGGCCGCCGATGCCCAGTCCTTTGCGCTGGCCGATGGTGTAAAACTGGGCCCCTTCGTGGGTGCCCACGATGGCTCCGTAAGGGTTGGCTTTATACCGCGTTTTCTTGATGTGTTTCTTGCCGCTGCGATAGGTTTCCGTCTCGAAAGTTAGGTCGTAGTGCAGGGGTTCCGCGAGCAGCTCCAGTTGCTCATCCGTGAGTGCCGCGAGATCAGTGAACGGGCATTCGCCCAGGGGCTCGCCGTCGCTGGTGAGCACCTTCTCCTCGGGGGCGTAACGCACCGTGCGCTCCAAAGAAACACCCGGCTTGAGAATGCTCGTGAGCAGTTCCTGCTGCTGGAGGAAAAGCGGGTTCTGCGCGTACCAGGCATCGAAAACCTCCACCACCTGGCCCTCGCGGGATTCCAGTTTCTGCTTCAGGAATGTGGGCAAATCGACCTTTCCCACGAAGCAGATTCCCTGGGAGTCTTTCTTATCGGCCGATGGCAGATCCGCCTCCTTGGCGATGCGACGCACTTCCGGTTTCAGCAAATCGCCGATGGGGAACAACGCCTTTTGCAGCTGCTCCTGGGATAACTGGCACAGGAAGTAGCTTTGGTCCTTGTTGGGATCGGCCCCCTCCAGTATGCGGCAGGTGCCGTCGGGGAGGGTTTCCTTGCGGCAATAGTGGCCGGTGGCCACATAATCGGCCCCATATTTCATAGCCACCTGCAGGAAGGCGTCGAACTTGATTTCGCGGTTGCAGAGGACGTCGGGGTTGGGGGTGCGGCCGCGCGAGTACTCGTCGAACATATAATCGACCACCTTCTGGCGGTACTGTTTGGATAGGTCGACAAAATAAAAAGGTATGCCGATCTTTCGCGCGACCATCTCCGCCACGAAGCGGTCTTCCTCCCACTCGCAGTCCCCGTGGAGGGTGGAATCCGCGTCGTGCCAGTTTTGCATAAACATAGCGAAGACGTCGTAGCCTTCCTGCTTGAGGAGATACGCCGCCACCGACGAATCAACTCCGCCGGAAAGCCCTACGCATACCTTGATTTTGCCCTTATCCATAACTTTTCTGCCGCAAAATTAACAATTTTGAAAAAATATTCCTATCTTGTGAGACACTGCAAGATTGATTTTCGCACTATGGCTGATAAACGTCTCACTATCGACTACCAAGAGTACGCTTCGGAACTGGAGCTGGAACCGCAGGATCAGGAACTGGCAAAAGCGGCTCACGACGCCCTCAAGGGTTCATATTCTCCCTATTCAAAATTCCGCGTGGGCGCTGCGCTGCGCCTTGTGGACGGCACTGTGATCAAGGGTGCCAACCAGGAGAATGTCGCATTCCCCGCCGGGCTCTGTGCAGAGCGCACGGCAATGTTCGCCGCCAGCGCAAACTATCCGGGCGTGGCGTTCGATACGCTTGCCATCGTGGCGGCGGATAAGGACGGCGTGGTGGAGTCTCCCGCATCGCCCTGCGGCGGTTGCCGCCAGGTGATGGCGGAGTATCAGACGCGCTTCGGGAGGCCGCTGAAGGTGATCCTCATCGGCAAGTACAAAGTGCGGAAGTTCTCCAAAGTGGATGACCTGCTTCCCTTCATCTTTGACTCCCTGAAAGTATAACCTGTCGATGAAAACAAAATTTTTTTACCTTCGCATACAAAACTTTTTCTGGCTCCGCGGACTAAAACTTTTATAGGCTAAAAAATGCCGTCGAAAAGTTTTGTCCGACTCCGCTAACGAAAAAGTTTTGTCCGACTCCGGTGATTAAAAAAATTTTGAATGAAAGAATTCGAGATAGCAAAGAAAATCGGCAAAGAGCTTTCGGAAGGAGAGCTCCGCGAGGCTGCTGCGAAGGCGCTGGGCGTGAAGGCGGAGAAGGTGGGACACGTGGAGGTTGTGCGAAGGAGTGTGGATGCCCGCACGGATATACTTTATAAGTACAGGGTGCAGGCGTACAGGGAAGGGGAGCCGTATGAGCCGTTCAGGCTGCAGGAGTTCCGCGATGTACATAATGCCAAGCCTGTAATCATCATCGGGGCTGGCCCTGCTGGGCTTTTTGCCGCGGTGAAGTTGCTCCAGCTGGGCCTCAAGCCCGTGATCCTGGAGCGCGGCAAGGACGTCCATCGGCGTAAGGCCGATATGGCCAAGTTGTCGGTGGAAGGCGTCATCGACCCGGATTCAAACTATTGCTACGGGGAGGGCGGTGCCGGCGCATTTTCCGACGGAAAGCTGTTCACGCGCTCGTCCAAGCGGGGCGATATCCGCGAGGTGCTCCACGGCCTGGTTGCCTTCGGGGCGGACCCGGATATTCTGGTCGATGCCCACCCGCACCTCGGCACGGACAAGTTGCCGGGAATCGTAGAGAATATCCGCCATTGCATAGAGGAGCACGGGGGAGAATATCATTTCGACTCGCGCGTAACCGATATCCAGCAGGTCGATGGCGGCTTCGAAGTGCACGCCGGCAGCCAGGTCTATCGCGCTGCAAAGGTGATTCTTGCCAGCGGCCATTCCGCCCGCGACATATACGAACTGTTTGAACGCCGCGGCTGGGCTCTCCAGGCCAAAGGCTTCGCGATGGGCGTACGCGTGGAGCACCCGCAGTGGCTCATCAACCAGATACGCTATCACGGCAAGTACCAGCCGTTTATGCCCACCGCGGAGTATTCCTTTGTCCAGCAGGTCGATGGAAGGGGAGTGTTCTCCTTCTGTATGTGCCCCGGAGGCATCCTGGTGCCCTCCTCCACGGAGGACGGCACGGTGGTGCTGAACGGTATGTCCAATAGCGCCCGCAACTCCAAATGGGCCAACTCCGGCGTGGTTGTGCAGATAGAACCTGAAGACATCCCGGGCGACGGCCCGTTCCACCTGATGGACTTCCAGCAGGCAGTTGAACGCAAGATGTACCAGTGGGTATCGGAGAATGGCGGCAGGCACCCCCTGCAGGCTCCCGCCCAGCGAATGAAGGACTTCTGCCGCGGGATTGTGTCGAAGGATCTCCCCAAGACCTCCTATCATCCCGGCGCGTTGTCATCGCCTTTGCACGAGCTGTTACCGGAGCACGTTGCTTTAAGGCTCCGCCGTGCCTTCCCCCAGGTCGACCGCCAGATGCACGGCTACTACACCAACGACGCCCTGCTCCTTGGCGTTGAATCCCGCACCTCATCCCCGGTGCGCCTTCCCCGCGACCCGGAAACCCTGGAGCACGTGGATGTCCCCGGCCTCTACCCCTGCGGCGAAGGCGCCGGTTACGCCGGCGGCATCGTCTCCTCCGCCCTCGACGGCATCAACTGCGCCCTCCAGGCTGCAAAATAACCAATGAGGCTCAAAAAAAAGGACGCAAAACTGCGTCCTTTTTTTCGTGAGCCACTCATCAGGCTCGAACTGACGACCTGCGCGTTACGAATGCGCTGCTCTACCGACTGAGCTAAAGTGGCTTTTTGCCGATTACTTTGAATCGGGACTGCAAAGATATGTTTTTTTTCGTAACTTTGCAAACGGACGGGGCCACTGTGGGCCCTTGCCGGGAAAAATGAGATCTGACATTATTGTTATCGGCGGAGGAGCCGCCGGCCTTATGGCAGCGATAGGTGCTGCGCGGGAACTGCAGAACAGCGAAAACGGCGGTACCGTAACCGTGTTGGAAAAGATGCCCAAGGCCGGGCGCAAGATAATGATAACCGGCAAGGGAAGGTGCAATTTCACCAACGTGAAACCCTGGGAAGATTTTGCAAGACACATCCGCACGGATTCCAGTTTCGTCAGCGCCGCCTGGCATAATCTCACCCCGGAAAAGGTAATCGCAATACTCAAGGAAAACGGTATGCGCTCCGTTGTGGAGCGCGGGGACAGGGCGTTCCCGGAGTCCCATATGGCGGGCGACGTGGTGGACACCCTCCTTCGCGCCTGCACGCTCGCGGGTGTTAAAGTGGTAACTGGATGCGAAGTGAAAACCGTGGACAAGACCGCGAGGGGATACAGCCTGGACTGCGTCCTTACAACCATCAAGGAGCGCCGCATCAAGGACCCTGACAAGCCCTGGGCCCAGCCTAAGATCAAGACGGAAACCACCATCGAACCGGAAACCTACAATTGCAGCAAGCTCATCATCGCAACCGGCGGCCTGTCCTATCCCGGCACCGGCTCCACGGGCGACGGCTATTTGTGGGCCGATGAACTTGGCATCCCGGTGAAGGACTGTTTCCCCAGCCTCACCGCGCTGGTTCCGGAAGGCTACAAGAGCGACAAGAATCCCCTTACGAACGACATCAAGGCCGCATTCCAGGGCCGCACCGTATATGGCAAGAAGAAGGAGCGCGCCCCCAAGCCGCTGCCTTCCTATTATCCCAAGTTCGACAAGCACATCGAGCGCATCACGCCGCTCTCAGAACTGGGTGCCTTGCTTAACGGCAACAACCTGGACAACGTCCAGCTGAGCCTGTTCATCAACGGAGCCTGCGTTCAGCAGGAGTTCGGCGACATCGAGTTCACGGACGGCGGACTGGAAGGCCCCATTGGCTTCCAGGTGAGCCGCAGGGCCGTGAAGGCCCTCATCGACGGGCAGAAAGTGAGCGTCAGCATCGACCTGAAACCTGCCGTGGAAGAAGACAAACTCAACGAGGATGTCCATCAGAGGTGGGACGATATTATCCACGACCCCCGCTCAAAGGGGCAGAGTTTCCAGCGCCTGTTCCGAATCCTGGCTGGCAAGTTGCTGCCCGGAACCATCACCCAGGCGTTCCTGCGCACGAATTCGAAGGTGAGCGTGGATACGCTGGCATCGGCCCTCAAGAACTGGAAGATGAATATCGCGGGCTTCGTGGGCTTCGAACGCAGTGTGGTTACCGCGGGCGGCATCGACACATCGGCCCTCATCGGCAAGACCCTGGAATCCCGCGAGAATCCCGGCCTGTACTTCTGCGGCGAGGTTCTGGATATGGACTGCGATACCGGCGGCTACAACCTGCAGATGGCATTCTGCACAGGATATCTGGCAGGGCAGTCGGCCGCCAAGGCTATTTCCCAGAAATAAACTGAACGCACACAGGTGCGCCAACCTCAATCCGTGAGCATCGGCGAAGGGAGCCGGTGCGGGTATTGCGTCGGTATACGTCGATGCGGTTGCTGTCGCGGCAGGCGCAGAGGAGGTATCGGCCGTCGGGGGAGATGGCGAAATTGCGGGGATGAACGCCTGTGCGCTTGAATCCCTTGCGCTTTACCAGCCCGCTGGACGGGTCGATGGCAAATACGCTGATCCCATCTTTGCGCAGCCTGTGGCTTGTGTACAGGAACCGGCCGTCGGGGGAGATATGGATGTCGGCACTGCCGTGGCCCTTGCCCTTATAGGCGCGCAGTGTCTGGATGGGCGTGAGCTCGCCATCGGCATAGGAAAACACCACCAGCATATCGCCCAGTTCGCAGAGCAGGTATGCGAAGCGGCCATCGGCACTGAAGACCATGTGGCGCGGGCCGTACTGGAAGGAATCGGCATTTTCCCAGGCTATGGTCGATGGCCCGAAAGGCTCGTCGCCGGTTTCGAAGCGCAGGATCTGATCCCGGCCCAAATCGGTGATAAACAGGTACTTGCCGTCGGGGGAGAGCACGGCGCAGTGCATATGTGACGACTCCCGACCGATGAACTGCACCGGGTCCGCGATGGCGCCATCGGCACTGACGGAATAGGCCGATGCCGACCCGCCGGTGTAGTTGGAGCTGATCACCCTGCCGCCCGCGAGAAGGATGTTGCAGGGGTCCCGCCCGTCGACCAGATAATCCGGCATCACTATGGAATTCAGCGGGTCGATGTTGTCTCCGTCGATGACGAAAGAACTCATTCCCTGACGCCCGTCATTGAACTCGTTCACTGCATATGCGCGGCTTCCGTCCGGAGAGGCAATCACGAACGACGGATTGCCCGACGGGGCCACGTCCAGCAGCCTGGCCGCTCCGGTTTCAGTGTTGAAGGCATAGAGGTAAACGCCCTCCGCCTCAGTCCCTTCAGTGTATGTGCCGATGAGCATTTTGAGTTCCTGCGCCCGTGCGGGGATGAGCAGCGCCAGCGTCAGTACCGGTATGAGTATCTTCTTCATAAGTTGTTGAGTTACCTGCAAATATAGCAAAAAAAATGACGCCCGACCTTGATTGTTCAGGGTTGGGCGTCATAAAACGCTTTAAGATGCTGAGGATTACTCCGCAGCGGGAGCCATTGTGGTGTACACGTTGGTGACGTCCTCGTCGTCCTCCAGGAGGCCGGTGAGTTTGTCAAGGGTGGCGCGCTGCTCGGGGGTGACTTCCTTGAGGTCCACGTTGGGGATCTGTTCGAAGCCGCCGGAGATGAGCTCATAGCCGTTTTCTTCGATGTACTTCTGGATCTGGCCGTAGGCGGTGTAATCGGCATAGATGGAGATTTCCACTGTCACGTTCTCGTCCTCGTCCTCCACTTCCTGCTTGAAGACTTCCTCTGCGCCGTAGTCGATGAGTTCGAGCTCAAGTTCATCAATGTCGATGGGCTTGGCGGGATCCTCCTTGATACGGAAGACGCACTTGTGGTCGAACATAAATGCCACGGAACCGCTGGTCTGCAGCGAGCCGCCGCACTTGGTGAAGTAGCTGCGCACGTTGGCCACGGTACGGGTGTTATTGTCCGTTGCGGCCTCCACGAGATAGGCGATGCCGAAGGGGCCGAAGCCTTCGTAGACGATCTCCTTGAAGTCGCCCGACTTTGCCTCGGTGGCCTTCTTGATGGCACGCTCGATGTTTTCCTTGGGCATCTGCTCGCTCTTTGCCTCTGCGATGAGGGCGCGGAGACGGGGGTTGCCGGTTACCTCGGCGCCGCCCTGCTTGACTGCGATGGTGATTTCCTTTCCAAGTTTGGTGAAGGTCTTGGCCATATGGCCCCAACGCTTCATCTTGCGTTCCTTGCGGAATTCAAATGCTCTTCCCATAGTTTACTCGGCTGTTTCGATACGGGTGATGTACTTGTCGATGTCCATTCCCTCGGGGGAATTGTAATACTTCTCCTTGATTTCCTTGTAGAAGGAGAGTGCCTTGGCGGTTTCGCCAAGCTGCTCGGCGGCGATGCCGGCCTTGAGCAGGTAGTTGGCGGCGTACATATTGTCGCCCACCTTGGCGGCCTTCACGAAGTAACCGAGAGCGGTCTGATAATCTTCCAGGCCGACATAGGCGTCACCGGTGCAGGCGAGGGCACGTCCCTTGAGGATGGTGTCCTTGCCGTTGTACTTCTTGAGGTAGCTGATAGCGTCCTCGAAGTTGCCAAGCTGGAGCTCGGCGAGACCTGCATAAAGGTACACTGCGCTGCCAGCCTTGGAGCCATAGTCTGCGATCACGTCGCGGAGACCAAGGTAGTTGCCGTCGCCTTCCAGGGCGGTCTGGTAGTCGCCGTCGGCGAACCACTGCTCTGCGTGATAGAGTTCCCTCTGGGCCTCTACGCGCTTGGGCTGGAGATAGAAACGGGTGTATGCAAGGACTGCGATTGCAATCACGAGCACTGCGATAACGCAGCCATAAATGAGCTTACCGTGCTCTTTGAAAAATTCTTCAGTCTTGGAAACGGCCTCTGCAACGTTCTGCTGGCGCTCCTCAATCTCGACTTTCTTTTTAGCGTTCTGCTTTGCCATAATTATGTTTTGTTTTTTGCTTTTTCAAAATAGAGCGCAAATTTAGCATATTTTTGTTAAATAACAAACACCACTGCAAGACAAAACTTTTCCGGGCTCCGCGGACTTCATTGAAATCCGACTCCGCTGTCGAAAAAGTTTTTCCCGCCTGGCGGATGAGTTGCGTTTTTGTTTCAGTAGGCGTGAAATGTAAATCGTTGAGTCACAGATAATTACGACAATCGTCTCCGGCGCGTGGATTCAAGTACGAAACGCAACTTTAGGATCAATCTTGGTTAGGCTCTTAAACGCTTCGTACGGTGATG
>Ga0310690_10010087_pt1 | contig 11777 bp, 8 predicted proteins | sample AusTroGonzalo_MG_2_FD_207661 | JGI IMG/M metagenome (GOLD analysis project Ga0310690, IMG submission 207661) | Bovine rumen microbial communities from tropical cattle in Woodstock, Queensland, Australia - Gonzalo_04 (v2) (version 2) | ecosystem: Host-associated > Mammals > Digestive system >...
TCGATGGTAATCCTTCCGGGATGACCACCTCTTGGAAGATCTATGTCACAGTATAGCTTCGCTCCACCAAATTGTTTATCAAGTTCTTTAATTTTTCTTGTTATAGTATTTATGATGTTTTCAAAAGCTACCTGGGTTTCACCACAATATGTGAGTGCGATGAAATTAATGAAAAAGTTGTGCAGGGCTGTTAACTTTGTACTGCCGAAACCATAATACATGTATTCACCGAATATGATCATGATTCACCCCCTTTCCAGTTCACAAGTTTATAACCAAGTAGTATCAATGCGATGAAGAAGAACACAGCAAAAGAGAAATCCCACCAGTCAAAGCCCATCTGCCGCATTTTTGCAAGACAGAATGCGAGAGCAAAGAAATCCACAAACATCAGAATAATTGCTATAGTTTTCATGATTCACCTCCTTCCAGTTTTAAGGTGAGTATGTTCTCGACCAGTGTAAGGTCAAAAACCACGACTTCGAATCCTTCTTCTAATGTTTGTTCCTTCCATCGCACACTGATGCTGTTCTCGTGTCGTTGCACAATATAAGGTTTTATTTTCGGATAGTATTTCGCATCAAGGTGTGAGCACAGCAGCTTGATGCCTTCAAAGAACAGCGCAACAGGGTCAGAATCATCTGCAGCCTGAACTATGCTGTTTTCCAGTGAAACGCATTTGTTCACCAGTTCCTTTTCTTTGTCGTTTTCGGCGCGGAAGAAATAGCCGCGAATAAAGTATTTTTCCCGCTCGCTATCGAACTGAAAAGGAGGGTTATTCTTGAACAGTCCAGTAATCATGATTCGCCTCCTTTCTTGGCAAGCGGTGTGACGATGAACTGGCCGACGACGACCTGGTAATCTTTTTCGTTCTGGATCCGGCAAAGATCTGCAGCTCTATTGCAATACAGAGGGTCAGTTTCTTTGCATCCTTTCTGCTCCCTTACGGGGCAATCCGTACAGTTCGCTGTAACGAACTCCCGGTAATTCATAAAGACTAATTTTTGTGACATAACTTTTTGTTTTATAAAAATTGTTAGAATGGTTCTTTCAAAGCGTGGTCTGTATCGTAGATAGAGAAGTATTCGATGCCGCCGCTCTTGTCGGCCGTGCCGATGAAGCTCTCTCCAGGATGGTCTATGATCCAGTTCTTGAAGCTCTTGCCCTCCTTGTTCAGTTTCGACGGGTTGAAGTGCAGGCCTTTGAACTGGCAGTAGAAGCAGAGCTTTGTCTTGAAGTTGGCGGTCGAAATTCCCGACCGCTGATCCGGGAAGTGGTTTTTGAAGTCCCCGAACATTTCGGAGCGTTGTTTACGGGCATTGATATTATATCCCGTCTGGTCGAAATAGACCTCTGCCCATTGGTAGATGCTCTCGCTCATCTGCTGGCGCAAGGTCCTCAGCATGATGTCGTGCATGGGCGGCATGATGGCACCCTGTCCGGGTCTTGCCCATCCGTTCTGCATCGATGTCAGGTAGAGGAACACGCATTCCACCATGAAATTGTAGAACAGGTTCCACTGTTCCTGGTCCCAGTCCGCAAAGAACTGGTGGCCGAACACATCGATGGGGTGTCTCGAGTCGTTGAAATAGTTCGAGAATGACAGGTAGATGATACGTTCCTGGCTGGAGCGTGTCTGGCTGCCGTTGATGGCGTGGTTCGTCGTGATGTAGAACTTGGGGGATTTCTCGTTAGGGATCGAGAATCGGCCACCGCCCTTCACGTTGATGTTCAGGTCTCCCGTGATGGCCATGTAGAAGCGTTCAAAGTTGAAGTTCACGGCCACGTCATCCAGGAACACGTTACGCGTGCGCAGTGTGATCTTCGTAAACAGGAAGTCGTCGTCATTCTTCGTGTTGCGTCCATCGATCGTCGACTGGTTCATCATATAGGAGAGCGCCTTTCCGATAAGCGACTTACCCGTGCGGCCGTTGGACTGGCCCACGTCGCTCAGCTCGCCGTCCATGGCAATCACCGCCTTCAGCTCAGTCTGGTATTTGTAGTCGCATAACAGATATCCTATGGCCGTCATCTTGTTCAGGACGTGCTGCCAGAACTCAGCCTTTTCCTGTGGCGTCAGAGGTCCACCCTTCTCGTGCCAGAAGTTGGACGTGTACAGCAGGAAGTTGTACATGTCGCAGCACTTACCGGCTTCCGTCGGAATGAGGTAGATGTGTTCCGTATCAGGATCCCGTTCCACCGACTGGATGATCTGTACCCGCTCGAAGTTGTGTTTGATGACCTTGTGTTCCCACACGGTACAGGCGATGACCTTGTTCACATCGATATCTTGAGGCGTAATAGTCACCATACCGTTAGAGAAAAACATCTTCTGTTGGTAGGGCTGGTATTCGTCAAAGTTGTCATCGATACGGTCCAGGCGCTCCAATTTGTCGGTGGACAGGTCGGCGGTCAGCCTGGCTGAGAAGTAGTTTCTCACGCGATGGTCTTTTGTGGCCATCTGGATGTAGGCCCACACAAACTCACGGATCTGAACAGCGCTCGACGGATAGGCTATGCCGTCCTCGATATGTACAAACGTGTACATGCCAGGCTCAAGGTCTGCCGTGTGGATGCGATAGAATCCCGCCTGTTGGATGAAGCTCAAGGCCTCATAGGTATCGAGGGACACCTTCATCTTCTCCTCATCAACCGACCAGAACTCCTTATCGGCCACCACTTTTGACGCCAGTTCGATATGTCCTTCAGCAGTCACCTTATATCGGAACCGGTTAAACTTGAACGTCTTCAGCGGCAGCAGTTGGTCGTGGTATTTCTCAAAGAACTGGTCATAGTCGTTGAGCAGCCAGTAGTCACGGATCTGCTGGTCGCTCTTGGTGGACACATTGAATATCGAGCAGTATTTCCCGATACCGTCATGGGCATGGACGGCGAAGTCGATATCCTTGGCCAGCTCGTCCTCTTTGCCTTTGAGGGTGCCCACAAGCAGGTCATCCACGCCTTTGTCCCCGCGCTCGTTCTCATTGATGTGGCCGAAATAGATGTCCACATTGACACCTATATTATGTAATGACCCCACATATTTCTTGAACTTCACCGCTGCCAGGGAGAAAAGATGCGGGCGTTTGTCGATCGCCTCATCAGGCACCAGTGTTCCCAGGTGGTCCCAGTCGCTGTCGAACAGCAGCACCACATTCTTCACGTTGCAGCGTTGGATGATGTACTGGAGATCCTGGGGCAGTCCGGCTTCCTTGTTACCGATGTTGAAGATGCCCTGTATGGCCAGAGACGGGATGCCGTGCTTGCAGGCCTTCTCCGCCTTCTTCTCGCCCTCCTGGATCACCAGCGTCTCGATGGGAAGTGATTTCTTGTACAGGTCACGGATTTTCTGCGGGATGTAGAACCTGGTAGGAGCGCCCTTCGGTGTCTGATATTTGTTTTCCCTGGTGCTCCCTTCAGGCGTATGCAGTGACGGGTTGGACCATCGGATGCGGATGTACGGTCTGAGGCCGCCCCGGGCGCCACGTGTGGAATACATCCCCATGGTGCCGTCCAGGTTATAATAATAGATGAGCATTTCATCGTCGCCCTCATGGACGGTGCCTGAGGCGTCGATGCTGCCCCTTCTCATGGCCGGCTCATAGATCGTCACCTTGCCGTCCTTGCTCATCGTCTCGACCATCACATCCTCGGTCGTCAGGCCGGAGGCTTCCAGCTGCTGCTGGCAGAAACTCTTGGCGGCAGCCTTCACATGTTGTGCGGTGGCCAGCCTCTTGATTTCTTGCTCGCTCTGGATGAAGATGCCAGCAGCATCAGCGGTCATCTTGATGGCCTCCGGGTAACGGCTTCTGTCCTCGTTGCACCGGTAATACATCGTCGCATCGAGGGCATTGTTCAAGGTGAAACCGCAGCTGAAGCAGTGGGCGATGTTCTTTCGCGACGTATGGGTGACACAAAGCCCTTTTTGCTTGCCGCCATGCTTGCCCTCGGCACCGCACTTTGGGCACGGCACGTAAGAGGTCGCCTTCGAGCGGTCGGCACCAGGGATGCAGGTCCTGATGTCTGCCTGTTCTTTCAGCAGGCGGACAGTATTTTCATCATAAAAATCGCTCATTGGAAAAGGTGATTAGTTTCCGCATAGCGTACGAACTCAGCTTTGGAGTGGACGCCTATACGGATATAGGCATTACGGATGTGGTTGTTAACGGTGTGGACAGAAAGGTAGAGCTGTTCTGCGATTTCCTCCTTATTGAGGCCTTCGTGCCAGAGCTTCATGACACGCAGCTCGGCATCGCTCATCTGGTGTGCGAACTTTGGACGGCACACCACGTTTTCCAGTCTGCACTCTCCTCGTAGAGGGCAGGGCACACACTCCAGGTGGATGCGTCCGAAGGAATCGATATCTGCAGTCTTATCGATATTGCCGAAGTTGCACTTGATGAATCGAACGACAATCCGGTACCGATAGAATGACATGTTAGGTATGCATCGCTCGTACTCTTTCTTCAGGGCTGCAAGGGCGTCAGGATAAAATTGCTCGATCATCTCATAGATGGCAGAGATGATATCTCCATGGGCTTCGGTCAGCTTCTCGGCCGTGCCGTCGGAGAAGTGGAGCCACGCTTCATCATTGAACGTGTAAAACTCGATGTTTGATGGCATGTCCATATCATTTTTCGCATTTTTCGAGTGAATCAAATACCTTGCAATCAAGAATTTCCTCAATTTTGCACTTGTGAAGTTGAGGGATTCTGGCCAAGCCACGTATCCAGTTGTACATCGTATAGCGGGGCACCATACAGCCTTCGCACAGGCGATCGACTATCGAAGCCATTTCGTTCCTCTGGAAGCGATGCAGATACTCGCTGAGCGCTACAGAGTCTTTGCGGATTTCATTTGTTTTGTCGTCCATAGATTTGTATATTTACTTTAATTGTAGTACATTTACGCCGACAAAGTTATATTTACTTTTTGAAACTCGTACTAAAAAGATAAGTTAATCGTACAATTTTAGCAATTTTTAACCATTAAAGTTTATGTTACACATCGGGAATGAAATCAAAAAGGTGATTGAGTCAAACCATCTTGTGAAGCAAGACGTGGCAGAGCGATTAGGTGTCACACCTACTTACTTGGCCAGAATGTTCAACCAGTCGGACATGAAATGCTCATCCTTGGACAAAGTGTGCAAGGTGATAGGACTTTCGGCTGCACACATCTTCGAACAGGAAAGTCAAGTGAATGTCCAGAATGTTTCAGCTAATTCAATTATCGGGAACGCAAAAGCGGAGCTGAATGTGACGCCTGGAGAGGTCGCCACACTGCGCGAACTCCTTGATGAAAAGGAGCGTACCATCCGTATTTTGCTCGCTCAAATCGGGACAAAAACGGGACAAGATGAGTGAAAATTGGACATTTATCCGCCCTTTGGCATTGCTGATTATCAACAAGTTAGCGACCACCGCCTATGTTGTAACAATTCTTCTCACCCCGACTCAAAGTGGTCTAACTTGTTACCAGTTAGCGAGTTAGACCACTTTTTCAAAAATAGCCGGGACAAAAACGGGACAAATTAAATTGGACGTTTTTTATCCCATTGTTCAACCAGGTGGCGTTTCGCAAGAAATGTCATCAAAAAAATGTTGACACCTAGAAATTCCAAAAAATCTTTTGTGCTGCCGTACAAGCATGGCAACACCGATTATGTAAAGCAATTTACCTTGCCTGTACTAAGGGAAAGTACAGAATGGTATATTGAGTTCTATGCCTTTGACCCTGCCCTTGGTAAGCTCAGGCGCAAGAAAATCAAGATCAACAGAATCAAAACCGTATCGAGGCGCCGAGCTTATGCCCGTGAGGTCATGGGCCGGATCACCTCCCAGCTGCAGCGCGGTTGGAATCCATGGATAGCACAGGATATCGGAGACCTGCATCTGTTTGATGATGTCTGCGATTCCTATGAGCGGTACATCGATAAGATGTACTCCAGCGGGAACTACCGCAAGGAGACTTATGTGGGCTACAAGTCTTACATGAAAAACCTGAGGGGTTATGTCGCAGACCACCCTATATATTATATGTATCAGCTTGACCGGGCTTACATCGTCGAGTTCCTGGACTACATTTTTATCGATAGGGACAATGGTGGCCAGACCAGAAACAATTATCTCTCCTGGCTGAGTAACTTCTGTGGATGGGCAGTTGACAAATCTTATTTGACAACTCGGCCGACCGACGGCATCCCCTACATCGACAAGAAGCATTTGAAGAAGAAGCGCCAGGTGATACCCACCAATGTCGTCAAGCAGATATCCGTGTACCTGAAACAGAATGATCCTTATTTCCTGTTGGCTTGCCAGCTGCTGTATAACTGTTTCATCAGGCCTGTCGAGATGACCAGGCTGAGAGTAGGCTGGTTCAACATCAAGGCAGGGACCATAACGATCCCTGCCGACGCAGCTAAGAATAGAGAGACTATGGTGGTCACTGTCCCCAAGAGGGTGATGGCTCACGCTATTGAACTGGGCACCTTCCATGCCGCCAGTCAGGATTATCTTTTTTCCATCAACCTGCGCCCTGGTGATCATCAGGTGGATCCTGTCATCTTCAGGCACCATTGGGATGTCGTGAGACGAGCTTTGAATCTTCGCCCGGAATGGCAGTTCTATTCGCTGAAGGACACCGGCATCACCGAGATGCTGGACAGGAACATCGCCAGCATTGCCGTCCGTGACCAGGCCCGTCACAGTTCCTTGGCCATCACAGAGGTTTACACGAGGCACCTGCAGAGGGCGAACGAGCAGGTGCTGGACTGGGAAGGTTCAATCTAAGATCCTCCAGAAGGTGCCCTTCTTCATCTGGCTCATCCCGTTCTCAGTGATGTCCGTCTTGATGGAGCTGCAGAGGTATTTCTTACCACGGATGATGAAGGTTGCCCGGACATCCGGCAGATGGTCGCTCAGGAACGAGAACTCATACTTTTTATGGTTATCGATGGTGATGGTCTGTGTCAGAAGTTTTCCCTGGCCATATTTGTCACTATTGAGACGAAGGCTGCCATGGTGCAGCGTGTTCAGGATCGAGAATTGCTGCTGATACCATACCGACGTCACCAGTGCATAGGTTAGCACCTCGTACTCATCAAGGAACGGGTGCGGCAGCTGGTTCAAGCCAAAGTAATAGTCGCCCATGCCATACCAGAAACCCACCTGCAGGGTGGAATAATTGGTCTTTCCATCGTTATCACCTTCTTTGACGATACGGAACTTCGTGGACTGAAGAATCTCGTCAGGTTCCACATCACCCTTGCTGTTGGGAGTTTCATGGCCGTCGATGCTGGTCTTATATTGTTCCCCGGACGTTGACACATTGTCCAATTCTCCAGCCTCAAAGAACGGGATGAAGCCCTGATCCGTCTCGTCAAGCCATGCGGGCACGATGCCTATTTCCTCTTTCTCGTCCCATTTCTCCTCATCGAAGATGCGATTACCGAACGCGTTGAGCGGTAGAATCTGGTAGGTGTTAAGGTATTTCATCACATCGCTGTGCTGCTGCCGGTCAAACAGGTAGCGTCCCGTCACATAGGGAATGAAATAATTGTCGACATCCTTGCAGTGGAAAATCATGTCGATGGCCTCACCTTGGAACCAGGTCCGAGGTTTGGCGTTCAGATAGGTCACGAGCTCAAGCAGCGTGTCAAACTCCGTCACCCATACTTTTGTCTTGCGGAAATACCAGTCACAGGAATAGATGTTCGACATGTTATGCCCACCATCCGCATAGCCTACATTCTTCATTCCCCGGTACTGGCTGTCGTCATCCTTTGTGACCGAAGCCGTGAACTCATCCACCACTTGGTCGATGGCCACTGTTCCGGCATTGACTACATTGTCATTGCTCCAGGAGAAGTTGATGGTCTTGTCCTTATGGTTGATATCGAACTCGCAAAGCATCAGTTTCTCCAGGTTCTCAAAGAACTCGTTGACTGACCAGTGCGGCAGCGTGTCTTCCCAGTTGCAGCCGCCCCAGGCGTAAGGCACCGCATTGAATGAGTACAGGTGATAGTATTCGCTATCCTGCCACAACTGGGCGTTGAAGGTATAGCCAAGCGCCGTGCAGATCAGCTGGGTCAGATAATACAGGCGAGCCTGGCAGCTGAGGCCCTTCACCAGTTCCGTATCGTCATCGTCATTCTGGACGACATGCCATACCCACTGATAAGTGCCATTATAATAGCCGTAGTCAGCCTTGTTCTGGATGTTCCCGCTGGTGGCGTTCACCCAGGGCAGTGCGATGATATCTCCCGTGCCCCATGCCGTTGCCGGTGACACGTCCACCGAGGTGACAGGGTCATCGCCCCCTCGAGGATGTGCCCCACCAGAACGTGATGAAGGTCTGTCATTCCGGTTGGTGCCACCACCCGAAGCTGCCGCCCTGTTGTTGGGCAGCCAGTTAGGGATGGCCCCCAGTTCCAGCTCATCGATATAGGTATTGTCGAAAGCCGGGTAGAAGTTCTGGAACGAGCGTCCCGCGATGAACTGCACCTTGACCATCGTCTCCGTGATTGACACAATCACCACCGCTCCTGACTTGTAGAAGTTGTCGGCGATTATCTCGGCATCGAAATAGATGTTATCGATATCGGCCTCCTTGCGGTGGATATTCCCGAAGATCTCCGCATTCTCCTTGCAGTCCAGCGGCAGCTCAATGCTCATCGTGTAGTCGTCACGATCAGCGAACAGCCTGTTGTCGGATGTATATTCAAAACTCGAGCCTTCCTTGATGGCTGCAGGCTTATGGTCAATCAGCAGTATCATTTCCTTTTGTTCTTTGGCAAGGTGTTATTCATCATCTTCTGGTAATCGTCCTGGGCGCGTTTGATGCCCATGTCCCCGTCGACGGTGGCCACCGTCACGAACGGCTCATTGAGGCGGTCGCCCAGTTTCTTCATCGTCACATGATATTGCCCCAATGCATCGGCAACGGCGACGATAACACGTTGCATCGAGCCGTCACCAGCTGCACTGGCAATAATTGAGGGTGCTGTGACAGACCTGGACACATCTGCAGAGGTGATGCGTCCCACCGTGTTGTTACGTTGGGCATAGTCAAGTGCCTCGATGGCCGCACGGGTCTGAGGATTCTTGAGCAGCTTCTGGGAGGCCACCCATTCCCCCGCATGGACGATACCGACCGGCTGGTCAGGTCGCCCTGCAGGAGTGAAGCCACCCGACGAGTAGCCTTGTGCCAGGGATGCAGCCTGTTGTTTCTTGATGGCCGCAATCTGGATGCCACCGGCAGCTATCGCCATGGCTGCAGCAATAGGTCCCCATATCATCGTAGGTGCAGGCGCAGTAGCATAGGCTCTAATGGCAGCCAGCGCTGTTTCGGCCACAGCCGATATCACCTGTTGGGCGAACTGGCGCTTAGTCGCTTCAGCTTTTATTTTAGCCTGCTCCTTCTCTTTTTTTCTTTCCAGCTGCTTCACCTTGTAGGCATTGCCTTCAGCCATCGATATCTCACGCTCATAGTATTTCTCCAGGCGGGCCATACGGAGTTCGCTATCAGCTTCAGCCATCTTGCTAAGACTGTCGAACACCGAGGAGATGGAGGAGTACATAGACTTGATCATTTCCCCATATTTTTCCCAGGTGCCCTCACCGAAGATTTTGTCCATCAGCTTGCCGATCAACTCCTCGAAGGACTTGGCGTCTTTCTCCATATCGCCGTAGATTTCCTTATACAATTTCTTCAAGGCCTCAGCATGACGTTTCTGGATATCGGCTTTTTTGTCCTCATTGTCTTCGGCCTTGGCCAGTTCCTGCTTATAGACTTCATCGATGAGCAGTTTCGCCTCAGCATAGCGGCGATCCTTCTGCTCCTTATCGGTCAGATAGTAGGTATTGTATATTTTCGTCAGTTCCTCCTGGTGTTTTTTAACGGCAGCTTCATATTCCTGCTGGCGCTTCTGCTGGTCGGCAACCAGTTTGGCCCGGTACTCATTCTCAGCCTTGATGCGCTCATCAGTACCTTCCTTGGTGATATAGGTTAGTGCCCTCATGTGGGCCATCTCGATATTCTCCAGCTCCATGTTGTAGGTCTCCGTGGTGATGCGCTTCTGCAGGTAGTCGTCCTGGACCTGTCGTTTCAGATCCGCATAAGCCTGGTTTTCCTCCTCGATGGTCCATTTGTCGTACTGTTCCTGCTGCTTCTTTCTTGCTTCCAGGTACTCGGCTTGAATGGTGAATTGTTCATTACCCACGAGGTCTTCATGCTGGAGACGTTTCGCATGATATTCCGTTTCAATCTCGAGCATTCGGTTAGTGTATGTTTCATAGTCCCGTTGGCCAGTCAACCAAAGGATTTTATTCTTGGCAATCTCGCGCTCGCGCCAATCCTTTTCTGCAGCGAACTTGTCCGGCTTGGCCGAGCTTCCACCACTTTTTGAGCCACCACCTCCACTGGGCGTATAGCCACCAGGGCCATAGTCCATGCCGGCGCCAATAGCAGCATCCATTTCACTCTCGTAGGGTGCCCACTTTTGGTTAACAGCAATTTCATGGGCACGAGTGCTAACATATTGGCGAATAAATGCGCCCATGGCACGTTGGACATCGGCATCTTTGACATTAGAGCCGGTGCCAATATCTGCCATTCCTGCTTTTCTCAGCGTAGTGACATACATTTTGAACACCGCTTGTTGAAGCGATTTGGCATCCCTCTTACCAGCGTTGAATGCTTCATCTGTCGCCGCTTTAAGCCAGGCACCAGTGAGCGGGAATCCAGCACCTCGAGCAGCCTTATCAAAGTCGGACAATTTTTCAGCTTCCCAACCATACCTTGGTGTGACTGTTTCCTTCAGATCCTTTTCTTTGGCCTCGAGAAGTATCTTTGCACGGAGTTGCCTTACCACTTCAGCGTAAGCGGCGGCCACATCCTGAGCTGTGGATTTTTCATTAAGCAGGTTTGTAAGATACGAACCAAATTTATTATTGAACTCCGCGATTAAAGCATTACGCCTGCCACTGCCTATATTCTGGGCATTGATGGCATCAGTCAAACGCTTGACAGCAGATGTTTCCTCACCGATTCTTCCTTCTGCCTGCCTGATAGAATCAGCTGCTTTTTTCGCATCCTCAGCAAGTCTTTTCTGTTCCTCTCGTGCTTCCTCGCTTCTTTTCCTATACATAGCGACAGCCGTTACAAGTGCAGTTAAAACTGCAATCACCAGACCTACAGGATTCGCCTTCATTGCCAAGTTCAAGGCATGCTGAGCAACAGTGGCCAATTTTATTTTGCCCGTCAAAACCCCAAGGGTGATTGACAGGACTTTCAAGGTGCCGACATATAGGCGGTTAAGAGTTGTTCCTACTGTCAGAGCGGCGTTCTTTATTGCATGAGCGGCTGCAGCTAATTTGACAACGACAGTGTATGAGGCAATGGTAGCAATGAGGGGAACAATCACATGTTTGTACTCAGTAATGAATGTAATTGTCATTGACAACACTTTCATTAAGGCGCTGGTACCTGTGATGGTATGGCGCATGACAGGGATCAGTTTCTCACCCAGTTCAACCGCCATCTCGTGGAACCTTTTCTTGGCCTTATCCAGCTGGGCCTGTACCGTATTGTTCTGTACGTTGAACTCCTTATCGATAGACACAGCCTCATCGAAAGCCACGTTAGCTGCCTGTTGCTGAGCCTTCACCTCATCGATATGTTTGGCCAAGGTGGAAAGTGCCTGGATGGCACGTGCGCCATTCTCGCCCATGTCGGCGAACATCGGAGAGAGCACATCCATGTCGCCGGCTTTGTTC